>Ga0214474_1001681_pt1 | contig 10116 bp, 8 predicted proteins | sample RVTome_2_FD_187335 | JGI IMG/M metagenome (GOLD analysis project Ga0214474, IMG submission 187335) | Soil microbial communities from uranium-contaminated site in the Upper Colorado River Basin, Wyoming, United States - RVT95D214 HiSeq ...
TTGAGTGCAAGGGAGAATCCATGTGTGGGATCTTTGGGATTTATAATCATCATGAAGCATCCAATCTTACCTATTTAGGTCTCTATGCCCTTCAGCACCGGGGTCAGGAGAGCGCTGGAATTGTCTCTTCAGACAACAGACAACTTCATCATTACCGTCAGATGGGATTGGTCTCCGAGGTGTTCTCCAAAGACATTCTGAAGGGACTCTCTGGAAAAAGCGCCATTGGTCATGTCCGATATTCCACTGCTGGATCAAGTGAACTCAAGAATGCTCAGCCTTTCATGGTGGATTATTATAAAGGTAGTTTGGCCATTGCTCACAATGGCAATCTGACAAATGCCTCCCTTATTAGAAGTGAACTCGAATCCAAGGGATCCATTTTTCAGTCGAACATGGATACCGAGGTAATCGTTCACCTCATTGCACGTTCTAAGGAGAAAACCTCTATAGAGCGAACGGCTCATGCTCTTAAACAGATTGAAGGGGCCTACTCGTTGCTCATTCTGACAGAAAAGGAAATGATCGCAGCCAGAGATCCTTTTGGCTTCAGACCTTTGGCGCTTGGTCAGCTTAAGGATGCGCCTGTGGTAGCCTCTGAGACCTGCGCTTTTGATCTCATCGGTGCAAAATTTGTGAGGGAGATCGAACCGGGAGAAATTCTTCTCATCAATGATGAAGGAATCAAATCTTTCAAGCCTTTCCCTCAGAAACAACATCATCAGTGTATCTTTGAGCATATTTATTTTGCCAGGCCAGATAGTTTCCTCTTTAATAGAAATGTCTATGAGGTCAGAAAAACATTTGGGGCCCAACTGGCCAAGGAGGCGCCTGTAGAAGTGGATATGGTCGTCCCTATCCCAGATTCCGGATTCCCAGCCACATTAGGATACGCAGCTCAGTCAAAGATCCCTTTAGAACTTGGGATGATAAGAAATCATTATGTGGGACGGACATTCATCGAACCGGAGCAGCGAATCCGCCATTTCGGTGTAAAGATCAAACTCAACCCAGTAAAATATCTATTAAAAGGTAAAAGAGTCGTAACGGTTGACGACTCTATTGTTCGGGCGACCACCAGCCGGAAGATCAACAAGATGTTCCGAAACGCCGGCGCCAAAGAGGTTCATGTGAGAATTAGCTCCCCACCGATCACCCACCCTTGTTTCTTTGGTATTGATACCCCAAAGAGATCGGAGTTGATCGCTTCCTCCCATACGGTGAAGGAGATTCAGAAGTTTATTAATGCAAGTTCTTTATATTATTTAAGTTTAAAGGGCTTGAAAAAATGCGTTAAAGAAGATGCTGAATCTTTTTGTTATGCCTGTTTTACGGGGGATTATCCTATTTCATGTCAGATAGAATTAGGTTAGGTTTGTTTTTTAGCGATTAATTTAGGCCTTTTTTTACTTCCTTTTTGTTTCTGCTTTGATTTGCTCCTTGTCATTTTTTTCAATTCTGCCACGCCTGCCATCAGTTTTTGCCATTCAGATTTAATCTGTTCTCTCTCCTTTTCAACTTTTAAAATTTTGCGATAAAAAGAAAGCAGCCGCAAAGAGATTTTAGCTTTCTCATCATCCTGCTGCTTCCCATCACAATAATCCCTGAGATACTTCTCCGCAGTGACCACCAGTGGTTTAAAGAGTTCCGAATCCTTCTTCTTCATCTTCACTATCCGTTGATGAAAGAGATATTAGCAATAATTCTATATAAAGGCAAGGAGAATCTGATTAGGTTTCGGCTTGTTAACCCCTCTCCTCCATATTTTTCAAGACAAACTCTATGATATCCATTGCAACAATAGGAATCTTCTTTCTTCGGGCATTGGCCACGATGGTACGGATGCACTGCTGACAGGCAGTGATCACCATGTCAGCTCCAGTTGCCTTGATCTCTTCGATCTTCGCCTGGGCCAGGGCTGAGGAAAGGTCTGGATTCACCATCTCAAGATCACCCCCTCCCCCACAACACATGCACTGATCTCTATTTCCGTTCATCTCCACCAATTCAACCCCTGGCACCGACCGCAGTATTTCCCGTGGAGGCTCATAAATTCCACTCGCTCTTCCCAGATCGCAGGGGTCATGGTAAGTCACCTTTGTCTTTTTTTCTTTAAAAGTGAGCCTGCCTTCATCAATCAACTTCTTTATGAATTGAGTCGAATGAAATATCTCGATCTCCCTATCACACTCCTCCATCCAGGTATGATAACAGGAGGGACAAGCAAAGACGATCCTTTCAGCCCCCTTCTCTTTCACTTTTTCCAAATTATGCTGGATAAACGCCTTGGCCTTCTCTTTCATTCCCGCCGCTATTAAAGGAAAACCGCAGCACCACTCTTCACCTCCCAGAATGGTAAAATCAACTCCGGCCCTCTCCAGAATCTGGACAAAAGATTGAGGGATTCTCTTTGTCATCGGGAAATAGGAAGCGACACAACCGACGAAATAGACCACCTTAGCCTTTTTCTTTTGAAACAGATCTTTAGGTGCTTCTCCCATTGCCTGAACCCACGCCAGCCGTTCCTCATTTGGCTCGCCGATAATGTTATGAACTCTATCTAAAGTCTCCGCCACCCGATCAATGACCTGAGGATATTTCCCCTTTTCGACCATGAATCCTCGCGCAGCGATCCTTAAACCCTTAGTGTCGATAAATGCGGGGCACACCATCGTACACCTTCCGCATAAAGTGCAAAGATACGGGGTTTCGGAATACTCTTTGGACATATCCTTAGTCTTTGTATGTCCTAACAATATCCATGGCAAGCCGTACGACTTCCTGATGAAAGATTTGAGAGAAGTGAAAAATCCTCCCATGGTGGTCTCTAATTGTTGTGTTTGAGCATATACCGGACAGACATCCACACAGCTGCCACACTTCACACATGAATCAAGAGCAACGAGTTCTTTAACAGAAAGAGGTAGAGGGGTTTTTCTGCTTCCAGGTATAAATGTCTCTCGAGGCATCTCATTAATGAACATGACTACTGGTATTGTTATGATATGCCAGAGTTTCTTGTTATACGGAATAAATGCGACAAGAGTGGCCAAGAATAACCCAGATATAGACCAAAGGGGATAGTTGAGAGAGGACCACGATAATCCCAGAGGTGCAATGATTTTACTCAGACCAAAGGATAAGAACCAATACTGTGCTACCGAGTTCGGGAGGGAATAGGTTAAAATACTCATCGCCTCACAGAAAAAACGAAGGATGAACCATCCCCCTAATAGGTTCACTGCAATGACATCTCCGATCGATGTTTTGAAGGTTGCTTTTTTTACTACAAATCTCCGGTAGATGGCGATAAACTCTCCTGCCAATATCATGGCTCCAAAGAGGTCAAAGGAAATTGCGAAAAGAGCATCGGAAAATCTTATAAATGGATCAGCCACATCACGAAAGTAATAAAAATCACAAAATGGTGCATAAAAAAAACGGACCAATTGAGAAAACTCTTCGAATTGGGGCATCACCTCCATCTTTAAATGGCCTGCAATGAGAATCCCTGGATAACCGATCATGATCAAAACCTTCATCAACCATCTCAATTTGTCCTGGCTGAAAAGTCTCCTCTGGAGGATACCATCTAAGAACATGATCTTAATTAGTTTCACAATCTTTTTACTAAAAAGAGCTAAAAAGATTCCCCTTACAAAGGCCCACACATCCCATTGACCTCGCCAATAAAGGAATAACCTTAAGATAAGACCAGAGAAAAAGATGATTGCGCCCAACATAAAAAAGATTACAAAGAGTGGATGGTCAATCCCCATTAATTTCCTCCTTTGATTTGTTGGTTCATCTGCCCTCGGCTCCGACCATTAACATTTCATAAATTTTAACACTTATTCTAAACTCTATCACCTCCCTCTTGTTTGATTTTTTATTCCGTGTTATTTTTTATTAAAATATAATTTTTACATGACAGATTTGTTACTTGCAAACCATGAAAATTGTTAATCTCCCCTCGCCCCCCTTTAGCAAAGGGGGGGTGGGGGGATTTGAAAAGCTATTTTTCAGGTGAAGATATGAATTTAACCGTTCTGAAAGCTATTTTCTCCTCTATGGAACAAGGGGTTGTCTTTATCGATGATCAAAATCGGATCGCCTATTACAATCCAGCAGCAGAGAAGATTCGAGACATTAAGATCGATCAGGTTTTGGGTCAATCCATCTTGGATTGTCATCCTCAAAAGGCCCATTCAAAAGTCCTTCAAATTATCGAAGATTTAAAATCCGGTAAAATGAAAGGACATCAACGGATGAATATTCAAATGGTGGAAAAGAAATTTTTTGATAATATTTATTCTGCCGTCTGGGATCCTGATAATAAATATTTAGGTATCATCGTAGTGACTCAAGAAGTAACTCAACGAAAACAAGCAGAGGAAGACCTCAAAGAGGCACTAAAAAAATTGGAGATCGCAAATGAAGAACTAAAACAGATCGATAAGATGAAGGATGATTTCCTCTCCAACGTCAGCCATGAACTGAAAACCCCCATGATCTCGGTGATGGGCTATATTGGAATGATGCTAAAAGAGAAAGTTGGCTTTTTGAACGACCAACAGAGAAAGTTTCTTGAAATATCCTATAAGAACCTTCTAAAACTTGGAAAGAATATAGATGATCTTTTGGATTTGGCTAAGCTCGGGATACAAAAAGAGTCCTGGGTATTCGAACCGATCGATCTCGTTAAAACAATCGAATTTTCATGCTCCACTGTCGAACCCTTAGCAAAAGAACAGCAAATTCAACTGGATGCTCAGCTCCCCTCCGAACCTGTAAAAATCTCCGGAGTCGAAGATAAGCTCAATCAGCTCTTTGATAATCTTCTCACCAATGCCATCAAATATAACCGCCAGGGAGGGAGGATTCGTGTGAGCCTTGATCAGGACTCTGAATTTGTCTTCACCCATATTGCCGATACAGGAGTTGGAATCTCCTATCAATCTCTGAAGGAAGTTTTCACGCGCCATTTCCAAGAAAAAACAAAACCCCTTGGAAATACCAAGGGGTTAGGAATCGGGCTTTCTCTCGTTCAGGAAATTGTTAAGCTCCATCAAGGAGAAATCCAAATCGAAAGCGAGTTGGGCAAAGGAACCACTTTTACAGTAAGGCTCCCTAAAAATCATTTTTGATTGCGGAATGCAGATTGCGGATTGCGGAACTAACCCGTTTTTTAAAATCTAATAATTCCGAAATCCTAATTTCGAAATCTTCATTCGTAAGGAGTAAGGCGTTACGGGTAAGATGAAATAAAACCTTGCGCCTTGCGCGTCACGCTCTCACTGTACTCTGAATTTAGTACTTGGTATTTATTAACTTATGGTCTCAACGACCAACCATAAGGTCTCGCACAAAACTCCCTTGCAGCATCCACTTTATAAGGGGTTCTCTCTACATCCACGATGACAGTAAAACAGTGGTCAAAACGTTGAAATTGATACCGGGTATTAGGGAAAAGAAGCTCAGAGGTTCCATGAGGGAGGAAAGCATCGTTCAATTGAGTCACGATCTGGTCACGGTCCTGGATACGAACATCGACTCTCATTGGATTCCCATCATTTCTCAGTCTCGCTTTGAATCGAATATCTTTCCCCGGGGTGGCGGGATCCGGGATCATATCGAGATCTTCAACAAAGAGAGGGCCGACTCGGGGTGCTGACATCGACCATCCCTGATAGGTTCTCCGAGCACAAAATTCCATGGCAACATCGATTGGCTTCCTCGTTTGTTCGATATCCACCTCTATTGTAAAACAATGGTCTTTTCGGGAGAATCGGTAATCGGCCAAAGGAAAAGCAACTCGATTATCTCCCGGCTTGAGAAAGACGTCGTAAGCGGACGTGACCAGTTCATCCCTATCCTTGATAAAGAGGCTCACTCTCCCTGAAGATTGAGAGCGGTTAGAGATGGTGGCATAGAAACTCACCCTTTGGCCTTCCCGCACAGGATCGGGGTTCATCTCTAACTCAAGGACCTTAAGATCTCTGGAATTGAGTCTCGGCCCAAAGAATTTATCAAATAATTTTTCCGGTTGAGGTTGGGCCAATGATGGCAAAAAGAACATCAAACCGATCCAAATCATAATAAAAATTCTTTTTTTCATATCTTCAACCTCCTTCCTTTATTTTTAAACTAACTTCTTCTCGACCAAAAAACTCATTGCTCTCTGACACGATGTAGTGGTTAGAGAGATGGCTTCAGAGAAAGATCGTTGAGCCTCCTGAAATTGAGACATGTGAATTCTCCCGATCACTTCCATCACCTTTCTCTCTAAGTCAGTATAATGGCCATATCCCAATACATTCTCAGCAATTCTAATCTCCCGGAGCAATCCTTCTAAATACCATACCAAGACCTTTTTACCTCCGGAGAGTTCTTCATCTTTTAGAGAGACCAATTGATCCAGAAGGCTCGTTCCAATAATCAACCCAGATTTCATCTTTTCTGAATATTGAAAATCAAAAATGGCTTCTCTTGTCTCCATCCACCCCACCCTTCTTTCATACTTCATTTTATTATCTCTTAAATCATTTAGTCCGTCCAGTATTTTTTCCTCTCTCTCTCCTCTCTCACCTCTGCTCCCCCATCAACGGGCACTCAAGCCAGAAACTCAAAGCCCATGCCAAGTTGTTGAAGTGATTTACTATGCAAGTATGTTTTTTGACCTCTCCAACCTGTGAAATGCATGATATTTACTAATCGGTACAAAATAGTTTAGGTATTATTAAGCTGAAGGGTGCGTTCCCCGAACGCACCGTAAGATCGGCGTGATCGGGGATCACGCCCTACAAGATTTTAGCAGAAAAAATAAATTTGTATTAAATTAATAAACTGTCTGTTTTATTATGTACTGATTAATATAAGAATAAGGTGAAAACCAAAGTAGAATTTAACGATAGGGTTTGAGTCGCTCTAACAATTTGGGATCAACGAGAATCCCCAATTTCACTGCCTGATCGCTATGTTCAATAGCTAATTTAAATTCTTGCCTCTCAGAGTAGATGACAACAAGAGCATAGTGAGCTTCTGCATACTTGGGATCGATTTCCAATGCTTTTTGGAAGGAAGTAATCGCTTCTTCTATATTCCCCTTTTGTTGATAGACAGTGCCAATATTGTAATATCCTTTGGCATAGTCCGATTTGATGTCGATTGCTTTCTGATATTCGGTTAGGGCCTTATCCAACATCCCCTTTCTGAAGTAAATAACTCCCAGATTGGTATGGGCTTCAATATAATTGGGGTAGATTTGAAGGGATTTCTGATAATGAGTCATCGCTTCTTTGAAGTTCCCTCTTTCATAATGGGCTACCCCAAGATTAAAATGAGCTTCGGCAAAATTTGAATCAACACGGATCGCCTTCTCATACTCCGCAATTTCCTTTTTCCACTTCCCTTGCCTTCCATAGGCGATGCCGAGATTGAGGTGGGCTTTTGCATTCTTGGAATCCAATTTCAACACTTTTTTGTATTCGGAAACAGCCTCTTCCAAGTTTCCTCTCTCTGCTGCGCTATAGGCCAATTGAAAATGGTCCTCAATGCTGACGGCTTTATCTTGCTTTTGTGTCTTGCTTCCTCCTGCACAGGAGATCAGCAGAAAAAATACAGTAAAAATAGAGAAATATTTTGCTATCGTTTTCAAGGGTCTCCTCCTAAACAAAAATCTTTTGAATCATTAACAAAAAATTTGAAGTAAATCAAGTAATAATATGAAGATTTGAAGAGGGGTTTGCCCAGGTTGGCAACCAATAGAAGTAAAAACCTGGAAATCGGCAAATTCGTCCCCCATTGACTTACAGTTTGACCCGTTGTTAGAATGGATTAACCACAGAAGAGGTGATATCCTGACGATGTCTATTCTAATTATCGAGGATGAAAAAGATATTGTTGATTTGATCGCCTACCATCTCAAACAATCCGGTTTTTCTGTTCTTTCAGCTCTGGACGGACCATCTGGATTAGAACTTGTGAAAAAGAACCGTCCAAGCCTTGTCATATTAGACCTGATGCTTCCAGGAATGGATGGAAAAGATATCTGTCGAACCCTTAAATCCAACTCATTAACCCAATCGATCCCTATTCTTATGCTCACCGCAAAGGCAGAGGAGATGGATCGGGTCATCGGTTTTGAGCTGGGTGCCGATGACTATATGACAAAACCCTTCAGCCCAAGGGAACTGGTACTAAGGGTGAAGGCCATTCTTCGTAGGAAGGAAGGGCCTCAAGAAGGGGAGAAGATCATACGGATAGGAGATCTCTTAATTGATATTGATCGACATCATATCTCTATCAAAAACAAACCGATTCAATTAACCTCCACAGAATTTAAACTCCTTTTGGAACTGGCCTCAAAAAGGGGACGGGTTCAAACAAGAACAATTCTCCTTGACAGGGTTTGGGGATACACTTATGAAGGTTATGCACGAACGGTAGATACCCATATCCGACGTTTGAGAGAAAAGCTTGGTCCTCTGGGAAATTATATTGAGACCCTTCGTGGTGTGGGATACCGATTCAGGGAGGAGAAAGAATGAGGCTTCAGTTTCAATGGAAATTGATGGCCTTTTTCATCTTCCTACTCCTCCTCTTCCTTTTCGTTCAAGGATATCTGATCTATTCACTTAAAAAATCTTTTGGGTTTGCCTCTCTCGCAAGTTTTTTCATTGCCATTCTTATTGGCTATATCTTCTTTAAAATTGCTTCACAGCCCCTTAGAGATCTGTTGGATATCCTCAAGCGGGTAACGGGCAACCAATCCAAAAAAGAGGTTCAGGTCTATTCTAAAGACGAATTGAGCCATCTTGCCAGGGCTATCAGTGAACTGGAAATCCATTTGAGAAATAAGATTGATGAGATCTCAACAGAAAAAGAGTATCTCCATACTGTGCTGAGGGGAATGGCAGAAGGGGTTCTCGTTGTTAACGATAAGGGCCACATCATCATGATCAATGATGCCTTACGAGAATTATTCTCCCTTTCGATAGAGGTCGTTGATAGAACACCCTTAGAATTTATTCGTAATGCTGAGTTGGAGGGGGCGATCCAAGAGGCCATTCAAGATGGAAAAAATTCATCCTTTGAACTCACCCTTCCGTCTTTTTCAGGTAAGACATTCGAAGTGAATGTGGTAGGAATGCTTCCTTCCTCTGAAAAATTTCATAAAACAGAAAAAGGGATGAGAGGGGCTATTGCCGTTTTCCATAACATCAGCCGCTTGAAGGAGTTAGAAAAGATTCGACAGGATTTTGTTGCCAATGTCTCACATGAATTGCGAACTCCACTTACCACCATCAAAGGATATGCAGAAACCCTTTTAGAGGGGGCTCTGAAAGAGGAGGTTGCTTTTCAGTTCGTCCAGGTCATAAAAAGACAATCTGATCGCTTGGCCAAGATTGTGGAAGACCTCCTAACCTTGTCAAAAATTGAATCAAAGGAATTCCAGTTAAAGATCGAAAACCTCCTTTTATCAGAACTCATTGAGGATGTTTTGAATTTTATCCAGGAAGCTGCCGGAAAGAAGAAGATATCGATCTCCTTAGAACTTCCTGTTACCCTCATGGTTAAGGCAGACCGGAATTATTTAGAACAGATTCTGACCAACCTCATTGACAATGCAATCAAATACGGTCGTGATGAAGGGAGGATGATTATTTCGGCAACTCAAATAAATCAGAGCGAAATTGAAGTTTCGGTACGAGATAACGGCATCGGCATTCCAAAAGAAGACCTTCCAAGAATCTTTGAGCGCTTTTATCGAGTCGACAAGGGGAGATCCCGGGAGTTAGGCGGGACCGGCCTTGGCCTTTCCATTGTAAAACATTTGGTTCAGGCCCATGGTGGAAGGGTCTGGGCTGAGAGCCAATTAGGAGAAGGCTCCACTCTCTATTTCACCCTCCCCTGCCCTTAAGGATCTGTAACCGCTTTCCCTCTCTCAACCTTTCCTATCTTCTAAAATGGGATTTATAAATGATTCCTACAATAAAATACCTCCATTTTGTTACAACATTGTTTCAGTATTTTGAAATTTTGGTTACACAGCAATCCATCTCCATCCCAAACCTTGATTAATTTCTCTATCCCCCATAATATTACACTGCCGAC
>Ga0214474_1001682_pt1 | contig 10115 bp, 7 predicted proteins | sample RVTome_2_FD_187335 | JGI IMG/M metagenome (GOLD analysis project Ga0214474, IMG submission 187335) | Soil microbial communities from uranium-contaminated site in the Upper Colorado River Basin, Wyoming, United States - RVT95D214 HiSeq ...
GAAGAGGCCTCGACGGAGGTGAAGAACTGGGCGTTCGCTTCGGCCGCGGCTCGCTTGGGCCCTTCGAGGGTGGCAAGAGTGTCTTTGTCCTTGCGGAAGCTCAAGTTTTCGTCCACGCGGCGGGTCATCTCCTCGAGAACGACGCGCCGCGGGTCCTCACGCTGGGCATCGGTGAGGTCTTTCACTCCTGTCACCAGCTTCAGGAAGGCGCGCTTCAGGTCTTGAACGTCGACGTCTTCCCGGGTGAGCCGATGGGCCTCCCAGAAGTAGGTCTCTTTCGCGCGGCCGACGTCGTAGAAGGCGGAGAGGAACACCAGGAACCGGAGGTACGCCTGACGGTAGCTCATCTCGAAGTAGGCCGAGGCTTCCTCGGGGGTCACTTCCGATCGGTTGATGCTGAGAATACTGGCGGCGGCAAGGAGGGCGCTGTAGGTCGCCAGGTGGACGCCGCTCGAAAGGAGCGGGTCGAGAAAGCAGGCGGCGTCGCCCACCAGGAAGTAGCCCGGGCCGCAAAACTTGCGGGAGGCGTAGGAGTAGTCCTGCTCGCTGTACATTTCGGAGACGAGACGACCGGGCTTGATGATCTCCTTCACCTTCTTCGACTCTTCGAGGGCCGCGAGGTAGATGGCTTTCAGGTCGATCGGCCTCTTGGCCATGACCGTATCCCGGTGCATCACGACGCCCACGCTCATGGTGTCGTTCTTGAGAGGAATCGCCCACAACCAGCCCTCGGGGATCGAGCTGACGGCGATGTCGCCTTCGCGGCCGGTGGCCAGACGGTCGGCTCCCTCCCAGTACGCCCAGATGGCGATGTTTTGGAAGACCTTGTGGAACCGGCGGTTGTGCATGTAGCGGTTGGCCATCAAGCCGGCGCGCCCGGAGGCATCGACCATAAACTCGAACTCGATCTCTCCCTCCGATGCCCCCCCATTCCCTGCACCTTTTCTCGACCAGTGGGCGCTGCGGGGCCGCTCGCCGTCAAACGTGAGGCTCTGGACATCCACGCCCTCGAACACCGCAACCCCCTGGCTCCTGGCATGCTCCAGAAGCGTTTGGTCGAACTCCGCACGCTCGACCTGAAACGCATGGGTGAGGTTGCCGCTCAATTCGCCGAAGTTCAGGGACCACTGTTCGGGCCCCCATTCCAGATATGCCCCATGCTTCTTCTGGAATCCGGAGCCTTCAATCTTCTCCCGAACCCCAAGCAGATCCAGGATCGGGAGGATCGTTGGAAGGAGGGATTCCCCGATATGGTAGCGAGGGAAGTTGGCCCTCTCCAGGAGAGTGACCTTGACGCCTCTCTGGCCAGGAGGGTGGCTGCCGTGGAGCCGCCGGGGCCGCCGCCGACAACCAGGACGTGGGTGGATTTGGGGATGCGATCCATGTGGAGCTCCTTGTTTCTCTATGTGAGAAGAAGATTCCGTCGGTCAGGCGTCCGGCAGCAGGACTTCGTCGAACATCGGGCCGTAGACGGTGTTGATATAGGGGTGGCGAAGCTCGGAGAAGTTCAAGATGACTTGTCGAAGATCGTCACTGGTGTGTTTCAGCGTCTTCCCGGTAAGCGGCATAGGGCGAACACGGAGGAACCCAAAGACTCTCTGGAGGGACTCATGCTGGCTCAGGAGCAGGTCTTCGTAGGCCAGACGGAGCGTCGGCAGATCGAGGCGCTCGACGTAGTCGTCAAGCTCTCTTTCGGCCTGCACCCGCTCCTGCAAGTATGCGGCGAACTCCTGCGGATCGATCGCCAGAGGCGGCATCCGATCTTCATCACGATAGAGATTCCAGTTGCCCGACGCCTCGTGGAGACGGCGGGCGTTGATGCGCGAGACCACCGCCTTGACGAGGTTTCGGCGCACCATCTGCAGGACGTGGCACCGCTTCTCGCAGAGAAGCTCCGCCAGCCCCTCCCGATCCAGCACATCGACAAGCTTGGTCTTGAAGCCGCACGCCGCAGCGCGCCCGACCCAAGGCGGCGTAAGAAAGGACCGGGCCCAGGCCAGCTGCCCTGCGGCGGTCTCCCCCTTCTGCCGCATCACCGCGAAACGCTCATAGACCGCCTTGATCTCAGGATGAGAGGCGAGCAGGCTTGTGAGGAACGTGCTGCCGTCGCGCTCGATAAAGAGGATCACAAACGGCGTCACGCGATGTTTGGCGTGGATGCGAGGGAATTGCGTCACGATGGCGAGACCGGGTATCGCAGGTGTCACTAGCCGCCGATGGGCAGATAGGACTTGAACAAGATCGAGAGGACCCCTCGATTGGTCAGCCAGAGGGGCTGATAGCGCAGGGCGCGCCAGAGCGCAGTCCGGGCGGCACGTCGGTTCCCCGCCCGGTGCGACTCGAAAGCGAGGTTCAGCGCCACGCGTCCGATTTCATTCCCACGCCGGCTGAGGAAGCCGAGCCGATCCGGGAGATGACGGTAGATGCTCTCGAGGAAGCCGATCGGGTCGTTCGTTTTGGGCAGATCGGCCCAGGCGGCGAAGTGTCCCGCGAGGGCGCGGCCTCCGTCGGAGAGAAGCCGCCCATTGAGCTCGACAGCCCGGGTCAGATGGGCCTTGGCGTGGAGGAAGTCGCCGACGAGGTAGCAATGCGCCGAGGCGCGCAGCTCGGCATTGCTATAGGCCTCGTTGCGCCATTCCTTCCAGCTTTCGGGCAGACCGGGATCGCGGAAGACCTTGTCGAGCACGGCGAAGTTGGCCGAGGTCATCTGGCTCCCGTCGCGCGTCATCTGGGCCGGATGGAAGCGATAGAGGGAGACGGGCGCCGCAATCCACCGCATGGGACATCCCGCCCTGGCGAGCCGGATCCAAAGGTCCCAATCCTCATAGGAGGGCAGGGACTCGTCGAAGACGCCCACTCTTTCCTGCCAACTGCGCCGGAGGAGTATGCTTCCTACATGGAGGGGGTTACCCAGGAGGAGGTGCTCGCCCTCTTCGGGCAGGCCTCGGTCAAACGGTCTACCGATGCGCTCTCCGCATTCGTTAATGGGGAGCGCCATTCCCGCGGCCAAGCCCGCCCGCGGATGGGATGTGAGTTCCCCAACCAGCAGCGTGAGCTTTTCGGGGAGGAAGACGTCATCCGAATCCAAGAAAGTCAGATATGGGCCGCGTGAGGCCTCAATCCCCGTGTTTCGAGCAGCCGACAGCCCGCGGTTTTCCTGCCGGAGGTAGCGCACCCTCGGATCGGAGAAGGCATGGGCCACATTCGGAGTGTCGTCCGTGGAACCGTCATCCACGACGATCACTTCCAGCTCGGGGTACGTCTGCCCCAAGGCGCTCTGGACGGCCTCGGCCAGATAGGGCCCCTGGTTGTAGGCCGGGACGATCACACTGACAAGATCCATTACCTTGCCTCAACGAGCCACGGTGAGTGCATAGATCGCGCCGTCGGAGCCTTCAAAGACGGGCGATAGGGGCAGCGCTTGCAGGAGTTGCCCAAGCGAAGGCATCGAGCTCCCACGAACCGCGGAGAAGATGACGATCGCGCCGTTCATCTCCTCAAGCTGTCGCCGCATCGCGGCGAGCTCGGTGGCGTAGGCTGCGTTCGGCACCCGGTCGACCAAATTGTAGACGCGGGGAAGGCGAGCCGCCGCCCGACCTGTCCAGAGGTAGATCGCCTCGGGTGAGTTGGAGAACATCGGCGTGTTCACCGGCAGCGATCTCACCTCGGACAGGACTTGCGACGTGCGCCAGGCCACACTGTTGAAGCCCAGGCCGTTTTCAAACGCGCCCGTGACGAGAGGAACACTTCGGGTCAGCGCGATCAGGACGAAGAGCGACGCCAGGAAGCCGATAGCCCATCGGCCGGATCGCCGGGGCAAGAGAAACTCCCTGAGGGAAAGAACTGCGGGGACAGCCAAGACCAGCGCCGCCATATAGACCGGAGCCAAAATGCGGCCGTCCAGTGGGGTGTTGGCGTCGAACAAAGTGATAGAAACCAGGATAAAGACCAAGTACGTGGGGATGAAGACCGCGGTGACGATGATCAACGCCGCTGCCGAAATCTCGTCGGTGGTCGGAGGAGTTGCGACACTCGTCCGTCGCCTTCTCCACCACACGCCGAGCCCTGCGGCCAGGATCAGGAGGGCGGCCAACGCCAGGACGCCCTTGAGCAGGGAGGAGGCCCCTTCGGGCGCAAGCAACCACGAGCCCGCAGTATCCAGAGCCTGCCAGACATGAAGGCTTCCGATCGGGTGGAAGCTGAGCCCCCTGCCAGTGGCGCTGCCCGACTCGCTCAGGGTCCAGACCAACCAGGCCAAGATCGGGATCCCACCCATGACGCCCAAGGCGAGGCCGGCCGAGATCCTTCGGCGCAGGTTGCCGGGCCGCAGCAATACCACACCCAGGACGGCTGAGGCCAGGACCGCGACCCCGGCGTATCGAGCAAGCGTGGTCAGGCCGAGGACAATCGCGGATGACGCCAGAGCAACGCGCGATCCGCTTCCGACCCAGAAGGCCGCGAATTGCAGCCCCAGGAAGCCAAGAAAGAGGAAGAGCGGTTCAGACCAAGCCATCACATGCAGGGCCAGGATCGCCGGTGAAGCGAGGAGAATGAGCACTCCGAATACGGAGGCGAACGGCCAACGGTGGGCGGCACGCCGGATCAACCCAGCAGCGAGCAGGAGGTTCGCGGCGAACAGCGCCGCATTCAGCCACCGTGCCGCCACCAACGGGTCCACTCCCAGTAGTCCCAAACCCGCCAGGGTCGCAGGATAGAGAGGCGGGAACTGAGTGAGCAGCGCCTCCCCTGCGCCCCCGAAAGGAACCGTCAACCCCCTCCCCTCGAGCAGATTCCGAGCAACCCCGACATAGACGACCGAGTCAGGAGAAGCGCCAATCCCCCAGCGAGTGGCTGTGAGCACGCTCGCACCCCCAACGACAGAGAGGATCGCTGCAAGGGCAAGAGACTTTGCCCAGGCAAGATCTCGAGCTGAGTTAATCATGGGCGTTCAGGTTGTTGGTGGAGTTGCGACGCAGGGCCTCGCGCCGACTGCCTTGACTTCCAAGGCGCCACACGTCTTCCGTTTGCTGCGCATTGAGTTCGCTGTCGCTCCAAACGGGGTTCTCGCATGACAACGCTCGGTGAGTCATCCCGTTGCGCCAAGGGATGGGCGGCATTATGAGAGCACCTGGAGGGCGCTTGCCGGAAGATGCCCTACCGGCAATGAAAGACTTGGCTTCCGGAGCCATGTCCCACCGCTCGCCCCGGAAGAACCCATTGCCTCGGCGCTCGCTCGTCCCCTTCGACCCGAGGAACGAGGATCCCCGATTGGCTCGTCTGACACGTAGCCCGACGCCTGCCAGTCGGGTACTTCGGCCGTCTTGCGGGCGGGAAAGCACCCACGCCCGAGCACTCCAACTTTCCTCGATCACTCGCGCCAGGCGCAGTTGAGCTGAGTAGCCAGCGCAGCAGCTTCGCCCCCTTCAGCGAAACGAAGGGATCTCGGCCATGTAGCGTCCGAGGAACGGTAGGCCGGCTATCGCCGGCACTAGATACCGGAGAGTGAATAGAACCCCCAGAGCTGCGGCAACCGGCGCGCTCAGGAAAGGCTGGTAGAAGAAGACGACCGCGGCGTCCCTCGTGCCGATGCCAGCGAAGGTGAAGGGTAGAAGCCCGACGAGGATGGCGAGCGGTGCCAGCGCGAGATTCGCCAGCAGCGGGGTCCATGCCCGGAGCGACAGGATGAAGAACCAAACTTGGAGAAGATGTAGAAACCAGATAAAGACGGACATTACGAGCACCCTGGCGGCAAGCCGACCGTTCTGGCTCAGATGACGGAGCATTTCCAGCCAGGATTCCTCTAGCCGGGCCAGCTTCTGCCGGATCTTGCCCGGCGCCGCTCGGTTGAAGGCGCCAAAGAACAGCCTGGCGAATCCTCCTGAGCTCAACATCAAAACTGTCAAGGCCAGCCCGACCCCGATGAGCCCGGTGAGCGACCAGAACATCCAATCCTTGTTCGGATAGACGATCAGTCCAAACAGGCACCAGACCAGCAGGGCGAGCATATCTGTCGCTTTCTCGAACACCACCAGCGACAGCGCCAGGGGACCCTCCAGATGACCGTCTCGTTCCATGAAAGCGGCTTTGGCAATATCCCCCATCTTGGAGGGCAGGATCATGTTGAGCCCGCTGGCTGCCAGGATCAGCCGCACAGCGTGAGTGAATCCCAGGCTCCGCCCCGATGGCGTGAGCTGCTGCAGCCGCCACGCCGAGAACAGAGTGAGGGGTACAACCATGGCGAGTCCCAGCATCAGCCAATAGGGGGAGGAGTTCCTCAGGGTATCGACCAACCTGTCGAGGTCGACTCGCCAGTAGATCAAGGCGAGGATGGCCACGCCAGCAAGGAGTGAGAGGAGACGCTTCATGGAGGCGCCCTGAAGTACCTGTTCACTCTAAGGTGTTCTCCTGGGGCGAGTTTGCGGATCGTGTCCGTGAGATCCAGCCAAGGCCGCATTTGACCGGACTGGAACGTCCTGCTCATGGCGACGTAGATGGAAGTCTGCGAAGGGCCTACACCAGCGCTGACGACGTTGGCCCAGGAGTCGACGAAAATCTCATCGGCGACGCTCCACTCACTCCCTTCCCATCGGAATGTTCTCCGAAAAGAGAATGGCGCCCGTCGTTTTCCGACGATCAGCATGGCCTGCAAGACTCGGCGAATCAGGTTCGGCAACAGCCGCCCCACGGAATGCACCGCAAGGCGCAGCAGGACCATACTTCGGCTGTCCATCATTCGGTGTTTTGCCCAGCCGAATGATCCTTCGACGGAGATTTCAAGTTCATCCGTAGTGATCTGGTAGCTGTCCACCAGGTGAGCCACCGCATTCCGGGTCTTGCCGCCGTGCCGCACCTGAAGCGATATCTGGGTATCGGAGGCGACCAGCTGATTGTCGCGGAACAATTTGAACACGCCCCCCTTGTTGAGAGCGACGTAGAGCTCACTTCCTTTGCGGCGGTCGATGAGGACCCGAGCCTCGCTGAGCCAGACGCGGCCTTCGGGCCGGGGAGAAAATGCCGGTCTCTCGGAGACGAAGTCACGCCACGCAAGCAGGTAGTTCCACGCGTGGTGCCCGATGATGTGATCATCGGCTGCGCTCGCCCCCCTTCCTTCGGCAAGGCCGGCCAGGCAGCGATCATTGATCTGCAGCGCTTCCGGCATCCAGGCGCCCACCAGCTCGAAGCCGTGAGGGAAGTAGCTGTAGGTATTGCGGCTGCCGTACTCGCCTCCATAGGAACCGTCAGGGTGCACGAACTCGGCGGCAAGCTTGACCGCCTTCGATAGAGCCTGCCGTACCTTCATCGAGGGCTTCAGCTCGTAGACCCGCGCAAGCGCCGAGATTGTGAGCGTGTGATAGCCGGGGTCGAAGCCCCCGTATTCGGAAAACCACCCCTCCGCGCTCTGCCAGGAAAGCAGCTTCTGAAGCCTCTCTTCGATCGCTGCCTGCCATCGCCTTGTGCCAAGCAGCGAGGAGACGAGCTCCAGGCTCAGGATGACCAGCGCCTGATGGTTCGCCAGGCGGCCGGTTTCGTCATGGTGTGCCAGCCAATCCGCGCGTCGCTCGAAGAATTCCAGGATCGGGCTGTCCTGCATCCCCAAGAGGGGATAGCTCTCGGCGCATGCCAGAAGGGAAAAGGCGGTTGCGCCGAGCGCTCGTTCGTAGGGATAGTAGTCGTCGCAGGACCCGTCTCGATGTGCCGTCCGGGCGGCAAACGAGATCCCGGCTTCTGCCCATTCCTTCACCGCGGGTTGACGGTAGTATGGGTTCGCCGGCAGATCAAGTGAAAAGGCGAGGGCCAGAGGCCACACGAACTCCTGGGCCATGCCGCTTGGAAAGTCGATGATCTTGTAGTGCCAGTAGTTCCGGTCAAAGCAACCGTAGTTCGGACTGTGAGGATTCCGATCCTGAAGCGTCAGCAGCTTCCCAACGATGCTGAGCGCCTCCTTGGCCAGAAGATCCTTCGACATGAACGGCGTCCTCAACCGGGGCCCGGCTTGTCAAGATCTGCGCGCCGAAGCCGCAGCTGCGTTTCCTCGAGGATCTTCCGGTTCACCGCCATCACATCGCCCACCAGACCCAGTATCCAGAGCTGAAATCCAACGATAAGCAAGATGGCCGCGAGCACCAGGCTGGGAACGTGACTCCGAGGCGTGCCTCCCAAGAATAGGACGAGCCATCGCACACCGACCACGAAACCCATGCTGAAGGGGATGGCTCCCAGAACAAGGAAGAACTTGAGGGGATGGTAGGCCATGAAGACGCGAAGCATCGTGACCAGGGACCGACGTACATAGGACGGGATGCTCTTGACCAGGCGAGAGGGTCGTTGGTCGGCGTTCGCCCTTACAGGAACGGAGATGATAGGAATCCCTTTCTGGCCTGCCTGGATGATCATCTCCAGCGTGTACGTATAATCGCTGAAGACGTTGATCTGGAGAGCCGCCCGGCGACTGATGGCGCGGAAGCCGCTCGGCGCATCCTCGATATCCGTCCTGCTGACCGTCCGTACGACCCAGCTGCCGAGCCTCTGAAGGACCCTCTTCATGGGTGAAAAGTGCTTCAGCTTCTTGATCGGTCGCGCGCCGATGACGATGTCCGCCTCGCCAGCCAGGATCGGCCGGATCAGGACTGGGATATCGTCGGCGCAGTATTGGTTGTCGGCATCTGTGTTGACGATGATGTCGGCTCCTGCCCGCAACGAGGCCTCCAGGCCGGCGAGGAAAGCTCTTGCCAGACCCTGGTTCTTGGGCAGGCTGACGATGTGCTGGACCCCATGCTCACGAGCCACGTCGACTGTTCGATCGGTGCTGCCATCGTTGATCACCAGCCATTCAACAACATCGACGTTGGCAAGGCTCCGAGGGAGCGCGGATAGCGTCGTGCCGAGGGTCTGCTCCTCGTTAAAGCACGGGATTTGGATGATTACCTTTGTCATGATCTGCCGGGTCAGGGGTGTGAAACGGTTTGGGGCGAGAGGAGTATCTCGACTACGACCCCGGTCTCAAAGGTCCGCATGTTGCGGGAGGAGCCGAGGTCTATCGCGCCCGGGATCTCAGCCTTCTCGATGATCTGCTCGAGGGATTGATCATACGTTGAATTTACAATCACCAGGGCCCGCTCGAAGTCTGCAGGCTGGCCCCTCTGGTAGAAGTAGGACGGGTCCAGGCCACGGCGCTCGAAGTAGTAGCGAAGGGGATAGTCGGATGGCAGATAGGCCACCACGCGGTCCCCAGGTCTCAGGGTCTCTTCAAGATAAAGAACGACTTCCTCGGCAGATCGGAATGTGCCTGTCTCGGTCGAGGTCATCACAGAGTTCGACCGAATCACGCCAACTCCCAATCCAATCGACGTGAGCATTACACCGAGAGAGAATGCGAAGTCCATGCGCCTTGCTGAACGGCCAGGGATCCGGCTGTAGAGGTGGGCCAAACCTGCCGAGGCCCACATGATCACAAGGGGCAGCAGGAAGAGCCAGACGCCCGCCTTGAGCGTAACTCGCCGCAGGGCAAAGGTGACTGCTACCGACCATAACAGCACAGTGAAGGCAAGGGGAACCCGCGTGTCTTCGATCTTCCGACGAAGGATGAAGTAAGCGACGATCCCGGCTGCAATCACGACACCGATGACGGCAGGGACGTCGCGGGCCCAGTACCCCACGGTATCGCCGGCAAGCCGGATCAGGTCGCTGGCTGTCCGATCCCAATCGGCCGCGGCGATCGCCCTGGCGCTCGTTATTTGGCCGATCCCTGACATCACGAGCGCCGGAGAGTAGAGCGCTATGGTCATCAAGCCCGTCGCCAGACCGGCCGCGAGAAGAGAAAATAGAAAGCCAGCGGGGGACGAATGCTTCGGCTCGCGGAACAACCACGAGATTCCGAGCCAGAGCATGACGGCGCCCAAAGGGAAGAGCATCGTGGGCAGGGTGAAGAGACCCAGGGCACCTACGGTGGCAAGAAGCAACCATCCAGCGCTGTTCGGCTTTTGGCGCAGATAGGCCCCCAGCCCGAACAGAGCTACGGTGAACAGGCAAACCAACGAATACCCACGCGCATTTGTGGAATACTCAATGAGCCCGGATGATGCAGAAACCAGACCTGCAGCCAGGAGGGCGGCCTT
>Ga0214474_1001684_pt1 | contig 10112 bp, 8 predicted proteins | sample RVTome_2_FD_187335 | JGI IMG/M metagenome (GOLD analysis project Ga0214474, IMG submission 187335) | Soil microbial communities from uranium-contaminated site in the Upper Colorado River Basin, Wyoming, United States - RVT95D214 HiSeq ...
TGGACGAATCTGCGGAAATTCTCCAGGGGGAATTTAGCGTCGACGGGCACCAGGTTCGAGCCGATGCGGACGGCGGCGTCCACCCGCTCGCCGCTCTTGAACCTGTGCTGGAGGAAAAAATGCGCGGGCGGCAAGACCTGGCCGAGGAGGTCGGCCAGAAAAAGCTCGCTCATCCCGCCGCGGAATTTCGGAGCCCGCAGCAGATCCTCGAGCTGGGCGATATTCTTGGCTTTGGCCAGAACCTCCTGGGTGGCGGTTTCCATGCGGCCCATGTCCTGTTTGACCACGCCCAAGGTCTGGGAGATGTCGCCCGTGGTTTTCTGAAACTGGGAATTGAAGCTCTGGAGTTGCTGAACCATATTCTGATTGAGCTGCCCGATCTGCTGCTGCATGAGGGACAGGGCTTGGCTTTCGGTCTGGTCTCGTTTGAGATCGCCCAGCCGGCTTCGGAACGATAGAAGAAAGACGATGACGAGCGCCAAGAGCACGACCGACAAGCCGATGGCGATGAGGCTTAGGATCATTTGTTCATCCCCTGAAAGCATTATAGAGAAGGGGAAAGGGGAGAGCAATACGCTTCAACGGATACGGGAAAAAGGGATGTTCAGGATCCGGTAGTTCTTCCAGTCCTCATGGTCAAAATGCCACCATTCAAACTTATAGACCGTGAAACCCTCGCTCTCCATCGCCGAGCGCAGGAGATCGCGGGCGCGCCGTGAGGCCGGGTCGCCCCCCGCGTAGTCCGCATAGGCCCGTTCGGTCATTTCGTCGAAGGCGCTGGGCATAGCCACCTCGGCTCCCGTACTCAAATCGTACAGGGTCAGGTCCACGGCGCAGCCACGGTTGTGCTTGGATCCCGTTTTGGGGTCGGCGACGAACTGTTTCTTGTCGGCCGGAGTGGAGTCCCAAAAGATTTTCGTAACGGACCAGGGCCGGTACCCGTCGAAGACCAGCAGGCCGTAGCCCTGCCCGCGCAGTTTTTGACTGGCCCTGACTAGCGCTTCCGCGGCGGGCTGCTGGAGGAACGCCCGGGCCTCCGTGTACACGGGGCGGCCGAGAAAATTGTTCGATGAAGCATATCGGATGTCCAGGCGCACCGTGGGATCGAGGCTGACGATCTCGACAAGGTCCGGTTGCCGGAATTCCCCCCGTTCTTTCGGCGGTCCTGCCGAACATCCGAGGGCGGCGGCCAGCAGGCCCAATGATAAAAGACCGGCGAGGATCCGCCCGGCCGGCGTTTGGCTCCGACCTATCAATAGATGAGATTTTCCATTTATTCGGAAACGCATCCATCCTCCATATCAGCCCTGAATCGGAGCAAAACGACTTAAGGAAAGAATGATAGGACAGGCTGCGGAGGGGTGTCAATATCGCCGCGGAATTTCGGTGCTTGTAGCGGCTGAAAAACTTATTCTTGACAAAAGGGCAAATTGATAATAAGTTATATCTAGATATATCTTGATATAATATGATATATCAATTAAATAAAGGGGATTAGATATGTTTTTTAAGGAGCATTTTCACTACGGACACTCCCATGGCCCGTTTTTCAGAAAGGGAGACTTCAAATTCGTCATTCTCGAGCTTCTCAAAGACAAGCCGCACTATGGCTATGAGATCATCCGCGAGCTGGAAGAGAGGTTTCATGGGTTTTATGCGCCAAGTCCGGGGATTGTTTATCCCACGCTCCAATACCTTGAGGAGTTGGGATATGTCACTTCTGAATTGCAGGACGCTAAGAAGGTATACACCATCACCGAGGCTGGCCGCAAATTTTTGGAGGAGAAGAGCGAAGCGCGGGAGGACTTTAAGGATCGCATGAAGGACTGGTGGGATACGGGGATGCGCCACGAGCTCCGCGACCTGATGCACGAGATGAGGCGGCTGGGATGGCTGCTCCGCCAGTACGGCCGCAAGGTCAGCGTGGAAAAGACGCGCCAGGCCCGCGACATCATCGCCAAGGCATCGCGGGACGTCGAGGATATTCTGAGCCGCTAGGCGCCAAATCCAGAAGCCATTTGTATTGCCGGCCAGGTTCAGCCCTTGCCTCAGCGGGGGATGAGGACGGTTGTCCATTCGCTTCCGGACGGCTTCCTTCAATTTTGCTTCTTCTCCTGCGACTCATATTTTGTACGTAGAGAGCATTCTTTTGATAAAAGGGGGAACTCAAATGAGCCAGAGGCGCAGGTTTTCTTTTTTTATCCTTGTTTTTGGGCTGCTGACAATGTGGGCATCCGCCGAAAAAAGCGACATGGAAATTGCCAAATTTGATAAATCCTGGCGTGCTTCTTTTGCCCTAAGCGCGGCCGAGCTCATGGAAAAGAGCATGCAAACCTTGGAAAGCCGAGAGATATTCATCGTAAAGTCTGATCCGGCCAAGCGTTCCATCATCACCGAGTTCAAGAGCCTCAAACCCGAGAAAGTCAAGGATTTGGTCACGTTCAACCTGGCTGCCGCCAGCTTCGATACTTATCGTTATCAATTCAGGTTGACGGTTTTCCCGAGGGAAGGACAGGGCTCTGTTCTTGAAGCCAGGGCCGTTATCAAGGGGCACGGCCGGCCCATAAAAATCATGGGCGCCCGGCCGGGGTGGTACACCCTTCCTTCCAACGGAAATCTGGAGAAGGAACTGTTAAGGGCCGTTGAGAAGAGCCTTCGCTGACTTTGTGCAAAGGGGGGAGCATGTCAATCATAAGAAAACCTCAATCCTATCTCAAAATCTTTTTTGTTTTCATCATTCTCTTCTGCCTGGGGGCCGCGGCGGACCCGCCTTTTCACCCGAACTTTAAGATCAATTACAATTTGGAGCCGACCTCGGAGGAGGAAGTGACCATCGCCGTTCATGGGAACCATGCGGTCGGAGGTTGGCATTATTGTCTGGAGGATGACGCCACAAGCACGACATTGGCCCGCTGTGCGGTCGGCTATTCGGACGACAGCGGACTGACCTGGCACAACGCCGTTATGACGCTGCCGGCAGGCTTTTCGGACGCCTGCGATCCGGCTGTCTGCTGCAATGAGACGGGCACGTTCTACTATACCCAGTTGGGCTTGAATTTTGACGTCTCCGATGAGACGGGAGTGTTCTTTTCCCGCTCAAACGATTTCGGCCACACCTGGAACGCGCCGGTTGATGTGACGGGAGGAACGGTACCGACCGGAATGGATGACAGTGGGTCTGTGCTGCGTATGGTCGATAAGGAATGGATAGCGGCCGAAGGCAATAATGTCTATATAAGCTTTGGCGACCTGAGCGTGCTGATTTTTTTTATCTTTCAGATTCCGATTTCGGGGGATATCCTTTTTGTCAGATCCACCGACGGGGGAAATACCTTCGGGAGCGCCTTGACCCTTAACAGTTCAGGCCTGTGCAACCTGAGCATGCCCGTGGCTGACGGCACGGGGAATGTCTACGTCTTCTGGAGAAATTTCAGCGACAACAAATTCTACCTGGCCCGTTCCACGGATTCCGGGGCTTCTTTCGGAAGCCAGATAGAGGCCGCCAGTTTCACCGATCCGGATGAACCGGCATTCAGAGTCATGGCCATGCCTATTGTGGTGATCAATAAGACCAACGGGCACATCTACCTGACCTGGATGAATAAAGGACCTGGCACAGACCCCTCCGATGTCCTGTTTTCCTATTCCACGGACAACGGCAGCACCTGGTCCGCGCCCCTGACCGTCAATGACGACGGCGCAGGCCATGGCCAATGGTTCCCCTGGATCGATGTCGATGCCGGAGGCACTCCCCACGTTCTTTGGTACGACGAGCGCAACAACACGGGAAGCCTGGGACAGAAACTCGACGTGTACTACGCCACCCTAAACACGGCCACGGGCAGCTTCGGGGCCAATGTTCGGGTGACCAACACCACCTTCGACGTGGTCTTGCCTTCCGAGCCCGGGATTGTCTCCTTTATCGGCGACTACATCGGGTTGGCCGAGGGGACGAAGCCCTATCCGGCCTGGATGGATTCGCGCTCCGGAAATCAGGATATCTTCAGCGCCGGACAAGCCTCCACACTGCCCGCCCGCGCCCAGGCCATGCAGGTCCTGGATGTGTCGGGGAGCATGGGCTGGGAATCGTCCGTGCCGGGCGTGGATAAAATCGATGCCTTGAAGGAGGACGCAGAGCTTTTCCTCAACCTCCTCCGTGATGGAAGCGGTGGAAGCCCACAGGATGAGATGGGCCTGGTCCAGTACAGCGGCGATGTCGTTTCCTTCTCGGCGCCGGGCCTGCCGACCGTCCCTCATATTCCCCTTACCCTCATCAATGCTTCCTTCCGGGGCAATGCCCAGAGCTACATCCAGAATATGACGGACCACAACATGACCTCCATTGCCAAGGGGCTTCAAAAAGCCAGGGATGAATTCGACGCCCACGGCGCCGCAGACGCGGCTCACATGCTCCTGCTCCTGTCCGACGGCCATGAAACCACCGGCCCTTATGTCGATGAGAACCTGATCAACGAGCTGCAAGGTCGGAACATCCGGTGTTTCACTCTTGGATACGGTACCGACCCCTACATCGATGAACCGCTGCTCTCTGATATCGCCCTCAGGACAGGGGGGAACTACTATTATGTCGATAGCGAGTCCCCGGCCGTTGTGACCAAACATTATATTGAAGCCCTGACCAGCATCCTGGACGGCTTCACCGTCATGGACCCCATCAGGCAGATCCGCAGCAGCGACCCGCCTCAGCAGGATGAGGCCAATATCGTCGAAGCGGACCGGACAGTCACTTTTATCCTGAACTGGGAGCACCCCCAGTTGAACAGGCTTGGTTTGACCCTGCGCACTCCGGATAACAGGGAAATTACGCCCGCCCTGGCCGCCAGGTTACCGGGCATGGAATTTGTCTCGGGAAAGACCTACCAGTTTTATCGGCTCCATTTTCCCCTGGGGGGCGCTTTTGCCCGAGCGAAGGAAGGGAAATGGCAGCTTTTGGTCAGGCCCGGACAGCTGCCCGCCGGCCAAGCAGAGAATTATGGAATCACCACCATCGTTGATTCCGGCCTTCGCTTGGACGTCGCTTTTGACGCCTCCTCCTACGGGACGGGTGATACGATCATCCTTCGGGCCAAGCTGTCCCAGGCGGGCCAACCCCTTGCCGGCGGCCAGGTGATCGATGTTGTCGCCCATAGCAATATTCCTTTGACGGGACTCGGCAACTTTCTATCGGTGAAAAAGCTATCCGCGGCGGAGCAGCAGAAAATGCTGAGCTATCAGAAGAAATTTCCTGAACTCACGCCCAAGCAGGCCAAGCTCAGGGTGCTCCTGGAACGAGAGGGGGGAAAAGACCTCTTTCCCCGGGACGAGAAGACGCTCGTCCTTTATGACGACGGCGCGCATAGCGACCTGGGAGCGGGCGACGGCGTTTATGGCAATGCCTTTGCGGCTTTGGAGACGGCTGGAAGCTATGCCTTTGAGGTCAAGGCTAAACTCAAATCTCTGGCCGGTCATCTCGCCACGCGGCAAAAAGCCTTATCCCTCTATGGAAAAGTGAATATCGATGGCGGGCAATCAAAGGTCAGCGTTGCGGCCGTGGACGCGACCCAATTCGGGCCGGGCCAGGCCGGATATAAAATAACCATCGTTCCCAAGGATCGTTTTGGGAATTATCTCGGGCCTGGTTATTCGTCGCTGGTCAAGCTGAGTTCAACGCAAGGGAATTTCCAGCCCGTTCATGACAACAATGACGGAACCTATACCGCCGTCCTCATTGCTGATGCCAAGAGGAAGGTGAGGATCACGGCGAAGGTTGACGGGGTGGCATTTCCCCATCGTCCCGTTGCCTCCCCGGAAGGACCGCCTGCCCGCTCCGGAGCTTCCCTTCATCTTGGCCTGGCCTTTCCCCTCGAGGCTCTTGGAGAAGAACGAAAAGCGGGGTTAAATGTGATGGCTGACTTTGAATACCTGCTGAGGCCGCAACTTTCTTTGAGGGCTTATATCGGATACAACAGCTTCCCGGCCGAGTCCCCCCTCACTGATGACGCTTCAATCATCAACATCAATACCAACTTGAGATACAGCCGGCAGCTTGGAGGGTTCTCGATTTTTGGTGAAGCCGGCCCTGGATATTATTCCATTGAGAATTCCGACAGCCGTCTCGGTCTTAATGTCGGCTGCGGGATTTGGTTCCCCCTTTCACTGCGGTGGGGGGTGGAGTTGGCTGCTCATTATCATTCTATTTTTACGAGTCCAGATCGAACTGTCTATTTCCATCTGGCGGGAGGGTTTACGCTGCGGCTGTAGAGCCTTGTTTCTCATCCTCCTTAAGTTTTGGTTTGATCCGCGGTCCCATTAAAAAAGACATGCAGCACTCGTGAAATAGGGGCCAGGCGGTTTGACTTGACCGCGGAAAATCCCTAAACTAGTGTGGATTTTGGCCCGTTAGCTCAATTGGTAGAGCAGCGGACTCTTAATCCGCAGGTTGTAGGTTCGAGCCCTACACGGGTCAATTAATTTTTTCCTCTTATAGCAGGCGAAATCACGGGGGGAGAATGATTTGCGCGTCTTCTCAACGTGTCGCATATTTACACAATTCTTGACAATTTTCTCCCGGAGTGTGCACAATTTGAGCACAGCCTTTAAGCGGGCGTGATTAGGGCAGATCGTTGCGATATGATTTGCCATTCACTTGAATAAAAGCATTAAGAAGGAGATGGCGCTGATGTTTAAGCAATTGAGAAAAATCAAAATTAAAAAACCAGATTTATTTTATAGTATTCCCGAAATTAGGATTGTTATTATTCTCTTTGCGGCGCTAATTTTCATTACCTTTGGGCTAACAATATGTTTTCATTATAAAGGCAATATTCTTGAACATACAATGGGGGCGCTTTACCACTCAATATTAGATGTTTTAGTATTCGGTATTATTATTTTTATTATTAACAGAATTTATGAAAGAAGACGCGAAATAGAGAAGTGGCAACAAGAAATATATGATTTGCGATATCAAAGGAATGAAGAAGCGAAAATAAATATTTTTAGAATTATTAAATGCTTAAGTAGAGCGGGCGCAAAAAAAATAGACCTTTCATATTGTTCTTTAAATAACATGGAATTTACTCTAATGGAAATTGGCGAAAAAGCAATAAGCCTAAAGGGGGCAAAGCTCTTGCATACAAGTTTGAGTCATACAAAACTATCGTGGATAAATTTTGAAGAAGCAGAATTTTATTATGCAAATTTAGAGGAGGCAAATCTCTTTAGGGCAAATCTTAAAGCGGCGGTCCTTTGTAATGCTAATTTGAAAAAAACACATCTCGGCGGGGCAATGCTAGTCGGAGCAAATCTTTCAGTAGCAAATCTTGCGGAAGCGAATCTTGTTGGCGCAAATCTAACTGATGCGAAACTTAGAAGCGGCGATGCGCGCCATAGAATATATCTAAAAAGCTAATTTTGAAAAAGCATGCCTTAAACGCGTTGATTTTACAGGCGCAGATTTATCGGGAACAAATTTAAAGGACGCGCAACTTGATGGAGCAATATTTATTGCTGCTGGTTTAAAGGAAGCATTAAATTTGACAGTTGAACAATTATCGAAAGTGAAGACATTATTTAGATCCAACCTCGATCGTGAACTTGAAATTCAAATTAGAGAGAGGTATCCCCATCTTTTTGATGACCCTAAAGATAATTTATAAATGACTTAAAAGTGCTGATGGTGATTTGTTATTCAATTTGCAAGAGGGGATATCATGGACGACGAACGTTATAGGATTCGGAAAGAGGAGTTCCTGGAGTGGCGGGTAAAGGACTTCGCAACAAGAAGTGACCTGCCGGAGGATTCTCTCCGGAGAATCCTGGAAAGTGATGACGTGGTGCAGGCCAAGAGGGGAAAAATGTCGGTGGAGGATTACCTGGAATACATCTTCCAGGACCATTGCAGAACAAGGCTGTATGAGCAACACGTCGCAAAGTATGAACAAGCCGAAAACTTGGAAAAGCAGGGATACCTCAAGGAGGCGGTGTGCATTTACGAAGCCCTTGCCGAAAAGGGCTTCATACGTCACCACATGATTATCAGGCTGGCAAAGATATACCGGAAACAGAAACGATATGACGACGAGATCAGAATCCTGGAGCGCGGCATATATCTATACGAGCACATGCATGACCATCTTTGCCCCGTGGATCAGGCCAGCTTTGGAATACCAGCGACAGGGACCATCGAGATGTTCCAGGATAGACTGGTTAAGGCAAAGGTTCTGAGGGCCAAGGCGAGGTCAGAAAGGCCGGAATGAACAGGAGTTGAAAAAGCATCATCGGCTGGGCAGTCGTGGTGGGGGGCAGTCAGCCGGACATAATCCCTATGAGGCGGGGGGGCTGGCCCGGGCCAAGCCCCCCCGCAAATAGACGGGACGCCGTGCGGCGAATATGCGCCTCCAGCAAAATCTTAGCACACCACCTGGCACGGTATGAGGGGGGCAGGTCAATATCCCCTGTTTCTACTCCCTCGGCTAATTCGACTGCGGGCTTGGCGTGAATGAAATTCTGGAGATCCGAATCCCCGTCGGGTTCTTTTTTTCATCGAGTAGCTTATGGACTTTCGATTGTGTGGCCGGAGCGGGCAAGGGCCTGAAGGGCACGGTCAAGAGTCGCTTCCTTCACCAGAATATAGTCCGTATCATAGGTTGAAAAGGCGAAAAGGCTGATCCCGGCCTCGGACAAGGGGCTAACCAGGGAAGCGAGCACTCCGGTCAGAGAAAAGGGCAGGGGCCCCTCGATCTTGAAGCAGCGCCATCCCCTTTCGCCAAGGACGCCAGCCGGCACTTGGGCCTCAAGGCAGACGATGGAAAGCTCTTCGGCCGTCCTGGTGATGGAGATCAAGGGGCCGGCTGCCCCCCATTCTGGAACGGCCGCCTCTGGCGCAAGGCGGCACACCGCGAACAGGCCGGGGAGCAGCTTCAGCTTGAGCGCCATCTTCTACCGGGGGCTGGTCTTGAACCTGGCGGCCAATTTTGGCTTCTTGATTTAAAAAAATCCCGCCCGCTTAAGCGCTTCCTGGGAGATCCTGTTGCTTGGGCCATCGCCCCGAGCCACGCAGACGGAAACTTTGTTCTCCGTGGCTCGGACGATCTCGGCGATGTCCTGGTGGGTGAACCCTGGGCAAAGCAGGATGGACTCGACCTTTTTCTCCCGGAACATACGGGTGCTGACTTCCAAGGCTTCAGCCTGGCTTTTGACGATGACCACGTCCAGCTGATATTTGCCCGTGTCGATGAAGCAGCGGTGGCGATCTTTGTCCGCATCGGGGGCATGGGCCAAAAAGAGTGTTTTGAAAGCCATGAGTTTGTCCTCCACGCTGATAGTGTCTAAAATGGCTTGACTTTGCAATAAGCCAGATAGGGAAGCTTCAGTAGGCGCCGCGGGGAGGGCCGAGGCCGAGCATGAGCTTGAGGTTGGCCCACACGGCCCTCGGATGGCGGAAGCTGATATTCCCGTTGCGGACTAAGTAATAATTCTTCAGCCAAAGGCCCTGGCGGACGGCCCTCCTGATGTCCGACTCTCTGACTCCAGGCAAGACCAGGTTGGCTTCCAACACTCCCTTAATCTCATGAACCGGGAGGAGGTTGTGCCGGACGGCGGTCTCCCATAGTCTCGAGCCCGGCATGGGTGTGGCCACCTGCCAGGAGATGTAGTCGAGGAGCTTCTTCTTGTAGAGCTGCCGGCAGAAGTCCAGGGTCTTCTCCACATCCTCCGCGGTCTCGTAGCACAGCCGGCCGTCTTCCTCCCAGGCATGGAAGAGCATGACGAAACCGAACACCTTGAGGCCCTCGCTTTTCAGGATCCGGCAGGTCTCCACGATCTCTTCCAATCGAACCTTTTTGCCCACGCCGTCCAAGGTCCGCTGGTTTCCGCTTTCGAGGCCCACATGGCCGACCCATAGGTTGATCCGCCGGAAGGCCCGGGCCAGGTCTGGGGTCATGTTGTCCGGCCTGAGGTTGCAGTTGAAAAAGACGTTGCGCAACCGCAATCCCTCGATGGCCCGGCAGACCTCCAGGGCCCAGGCCGGGTTGACGTTAAACTCGTCGGCCGAAAGATAGACTTCCCGCAGGCCGTGGGCGGCCAGCTGCCCGACTTCGGCGGCGATGTTC
>Ga0214474_1001685_pt1 | contig 10107 bp, 8 predicted proteins | sample RVTome_2_FD_187335 | JGI IMG/M metagenome (GOLD analysis project Ga0214474, IMG submission 187335) | Soil microbial communities from uranium-contaminated site in the Upper Colorado River Basin, Wyoming, United States - RVT95D214 HiSeq ...
AGGGCACTACATTCTTGTTAACTGTTATTCCTGTCATCCCTAATGCCTCTTCAGCATCTTTCCCTGTAATACCCTTATTGGTCAGATCAACAAGCATCATATGGTTATCCGTTCCCCCTGAAATTACCTTAAAACCTCCTTTAATCAATTCCTCGGCAAGTTTCTTTGCATTCTTAATAACTTTAATCTGGTAATCTTTAAATTCGCGGTTCATTGCCTCTTTAAAAGCAACAGCCTTTGCCGCAATGACATGAACAAGAGGGCCTCCCTGTATTCCAGGGAACACCATTCTATCGACTGCCCTGGCATATCCTGCCTTGCACATTATCATGCCGCCCCTCGGACCTTTGAGGGTTTTATGAGTTGTTGTAGTGACAAAATCTGCATAGGGCACTGGAGATGGATGCAGGCCAGTAGCCACAAGTCCTGCTATATGTGCAATGTCTGCCATAAAATAGGCTCCAACTTCCTTTGCTATTTCTGAAAATACCCTGAAATCAATAATCCTTGAATATGCGCTCGCACCGGCAACTATCATTGCCGGCCTGTTTTCAATAGCAATTCGCCTTACTTCCTCATAATCTATGTATCCTGTCTCTTTATGAACACCGTAAGTTGCAATCTTGTAAAAAACTCCGGAGAAGTTTACCGGCGCACCGTGGGATAGATGTCCGCCGTGATTCAAACTCATAGCCAGTATAGTATCTCCCGGCTTAAGCACAGAGAAATATACAGCCATATTAGCCTGGGTGCCAGAGTGAGGCTGAACATTTACATGCTCTGCTCCAAAAAGTTCCTTTGCTCTTTCTATTGCGAGGTTCTCAACAATATCAGCATATTCACAACCACCATAGTATCTTTTTCCAGGATACCCTTCTGCATATTTATTCGTGAGGACAGAACCCTGAACTTCAAGTATGGAAGGACTAACATAGTTCTCAGAGGCTATGAGTACTATATTTTCCCTTTCCCTTTCTATTTCTTTCTGTATTGCTTCAAAAATCTCTGGATCGGTGAGCTTAAGGTTATCAAAATTCATGTTCTCTTTAAACGTTCCTCTATCAGGTTTATCTTTTTTAGTCTCAGGCAGTGCCTTTCTCCTTCAAAAGGAGTGCTGATCCAGGTCCTCACAATCTCTTTTGCTAAGTCTTTCCCCACTATCCTTCCCCCGAGTACAAGAATGTTAGCATCATTGTGTAACCTGCTCATCCTGGCAGTAAACAGTTCATTGCATAGAGATGCCCTTACATGCGGAAATTTATTAGCAACAATGGACATGCCTATTCCTGTACCGCAGATGAGTATTCCTCTTTCTACTCCCCCTGAAGAAACTGCTTCAGAGACCTTTTCGCCAAAATCAGGATAATCAACTGATTGGGGGCTATTTGTGCCAAAATCAACACACTCAAATCCGAGATCTTTTAGGAGAGTGAGAATCTCATTTTTTAGTTCCAACCCCGCATGGTCACAGCCTATCCCGATTTTCATGCTCTGAATTTTTATATCTTATCCAAGAAATTAACAGGAAGTCAAGGAGTTCATCTCTTCATTTAAATTCCATCTATTTTTAAAGACAAAGGAGTAATGCCTTGACCAAAGCACAATTAAGCATTTAAAATGAAATACTTTTTTAGGGCCCATAGCTCAGCTGGTAGAGCTACCGGCTCATAACCGGTTGGTCCCAGGTTCGAGTCCTGGTGGGCCCACCAGCTACTACTGTCAATGGCAGGTTGGTACTTTAATCTTTTTGGCAAATTTTTGGGGGTTATTTGGAAAACAATTTAGAGCTTTTGATAAAGCTTCAAAAACTTGATAGTCTCATACTTAACAAACAATCAATTATTGATGAAATGCCATTAAAGATTTCCGAGGCTGAATTACCTGTGAAAGAGGGGCAGGCAGATCTTGAGAAAATAAAACAACAAAAGGACTCGCTCGGGAAAAAGAAACGTGATAAAGAGAGAGAACTGGATGACTTTAATGAAAAGATCAAAAAACTGAAAGCTCGAACCACAGAGATAAAAACAAATAAAGAATATCAAGCCCAGCTGAAAGAAATAGAATCTGCAGAGAAGGAGCTGTATGGTTTAGAGGATAAGATTCTTCTCATTATGGAGGAAATGGATGCCTCTTCACAGGATATAAAATTGGAGGAAGGCAGGATCAAATCTGAGAAAAATAAATTAGAGACATTTAAAGAAAAACTTGAAACTGAGATTTCTGAAGCGGAGAAAGAACTTGTGTCTCTAAAGGAAGCAAGGGAAAAAATTGTCGAGGGCATTAACAGGGAAACATATAATCTCTATATGGGCCTCATTGAATCCAGCGGGGGTATAGCGGTAACAGAGGTAAAAGGAGAGGTCTGTCAGGGATGCAATATGAATATTCCACCCCAACTCTATGTAGAAATCAAAAGCAATGAAGAGATCATACAATGCCCCCAATGCCACCGAATACTCTACTATAAAAGCACCTCTTGACTTTAAATATCTTTAATCCTTATTATAAGTAAATAAAAAAAAATTATAATTAAGGTCCTTTTCCCTATAAAACTTGCTTATAAGGGAGAAAAGAAAGAGATATGGGAATGGAAGATCACAAACTGAAAGTTTTCTGTACTGTTGCAGAAACTAAAAGTTTTTCAAAGACTTCAGAGATTATTCATCTCACCCAGCCTGCTGTAAGCCTCCAGATCCAGGCCCTTGAAGAAATGTATGAAACAAAATTATTTGACAGATCATCCAGCAAGGTCACTCTCACCCCTGCAGGAGAAGTTCTTTATAAATATGCTAAAGATATACTCGCCCTTTATGTTTCCGCAGAAAAGGTTATAGGGGAAATGACAGGTCTTGTGAAAGGAAGTATTGCAATTGGCGCTGGCTCTACCATAGGTAATTATCTCTTACCAAGTGTCATTTCAGATTTCAGGAAGGCACACCCCAAGATCAAGGTTCATCTTTTTGTCGCAAACATGCAGAGGGTAATTGAGTTGCTTAATGCAGGCAACATTAGCCTCGGTCTTGTAGAAGGAGATGTCAAAAGGCAGAAGATGGTCGTTGAAAAATTGATTTCTGATGAACTCCTGGTGATTGTTCCTATCCATCATCCATGGTCTAAGAGAAAAGATGTATCTGTCGCAGAACTTATCGATGAACCCTTCATTCTCAGGGAAGCCGGTTCCGGTACAAGACAGACAATAGAAAAGTTCTTTGCACGTCACGGAATTACACCTCAGAACATGAAGGTATCCATGGTCCTCGGAAGTACACAGGCTATAAAAGAAGCTGTAGAGAATGGATTAGGCGTGTCAATAATATCCCGTTGGTCTGCAAGAAAAGAACTCAGGTTTGGGACTCTTCATACCCTCAATTTCAAAGAGGAAAAGATGTTAAGGAATTTTTCTCTTCTTACACACAGGAATTCTGTTTCATCCCATGCAATAGAGGAGTTCCTGTCATACCTGAAGTCATATCCCTTCGATAAACTGCTCTCTTAGAGACAGTGGACAGTCATTAGTCATTAGTTAATAGTCAACAGCAAAAGTAAAAACTGACACTATTCACTGACACCAGTTTTGAACACCCTGTAATCAATATCCGCAAATATCCTGTCTTTATCCTCAATCTCAACAAGCCATCTTTTGGGGATATTTTTTGAGATAATTGACTTGTAGAGACTGTTAAATCTTGCTGTGTGTTCTGTAAACCTTTTTTTTGCATACTCTGTGGCATCTCCGGCATTCATCATAAAAGCCCAGTCGCTATGTTGTGAAAGAAGAAGCTCCCTTGCAGCCTGATTCAGTGCCCGTCGTGTGATACCGTTTGCTTCAGGAAACCTGTCGGCAAGATATATCATACGATTTGTCATCTTATGAAGATGCCGATAGATGTAGTTGTTGGAGCTATTCAGCCAGACCTCATTATATCCCCTGTGGCCCCAGCTTGACATGGATGGTTGACAGGTCTGCAGGCATTCATATTGAGAAGGAAATAATTTAATATATTCTGAAGGTGTTATTGTTTTGAAATTGACATTCTTTTTCTGTGTTTCCCTTAATATAAAATCAAGCCAATCTATCCCCTCAAACCACCAATGTCCAAAGAGTTCAGCGTCATAGGTGGCTACAATGACAGGGAAAAAGTTAATACTGTTAAGCCGGAGGGTATCTGACAGGAAATCTACCTGAAGCCCCCTGTTAAATATAAAATTGCTTGCATGTTCGGCAGCCTTCTTCTTCGCCTGTGCTATATCATACGGCTTTTTATTGTCTGCCCTTCCTGTTATCCGGTAATATTTTAAACCCGTATATGTCCTCATTCCATCAGGATTTATATAAGGTTTTATATATTCGCAGTCGAGGTCAAAGCCTATATCTCTGTAGAAGTCCCTGTAGTGAGTGTCTCCAGGGTACCCTTCTGTTGATGACCAGACCTGCCTGGAAGTCTCAACATCTCTGCCAAAGGCGATGACACCCGACGGGCAGAATACAGGTGCATACACACCATATTGGGGTAATGGTCTCCCGTAGATTACACCATGGGTATCTAAAAAGAAAAATTTTATGCCCTCTTCCCTTAAGTATCTGTCAATACCCGGGGCATATCCGCACTCAGGGAGCCAAATCCCTTTGGGAAATCTATTAAAATTCTTTTTAAAGTGTTCTTTAGCTATTTTGATCTGTGCCCTTACTGCCTGGGGATAAATTAATAAGTTAGGAAGGAAGGCATGAGTTGCAGTAGATGTAATGATTTCTATCCTGCCTGTATCTTGCAATGCTTTAAAGGCTGATGTGAGGTCTCTCTTATAGACGTCCTCAAATAAATATTTAATCCTCCGGAACCGTTGATTATACATTTTGACAATCGGTTCGAAATGGATGTCACCCTTTGTTCTGTGACCCTCTTTTTCTGACAGCTCTATGAGCCTCTCGACATACCTTTTGTATCTCTCCCTGAGAAGGTAATCATTGAACATCTCAACAAGAGAAGGACTCAATGACAGGGTTATCCTGAAATCAACACCTTCATTGATCAGTTTTTCAAAAACATCAAGGAGGGGGATATATGTTTCGGTTATTGCCTCATAAAGCCAGTTCTCCTCAAGAAAGTAATCATATTCAGGATGTCGTACATAAGGGAGATGGGCATGGAGAATTATACAGAGATAACCTTTATACATAATAAAAAAACATAAAGCTTAAATTTAAAATTCTAAATTTAGAACAACTTTGGGTTCACTATTCCAGTCCTGATCACGAAATGATTTTAATCTTCCCGTTTCCAGACTCAACTCTTCCTATAATGGAAAAGGACTGCCCGCTGTTTTGAAATTTATCTATCTTATTCTCAGGCAGTGTTATGAGAAGCCCGCCGGATGTCTGCGGATCTGAAAGAATAAGCCTTTCTTCTTCTTTCAAACCCCCTTTTATCTCTATCATGCCCTCAAGAAATTTAAGGTTATTATATGAACCTTCAGGGACCATCCCAGCATCTATCATCTCTCGAACCCCTGATAAAACAGGAATTTTCTTATATTCTAAAACAAAATCGCAATCGGAATCCCTGACCATGTTATAGGCATGACCAAGGAGCCCGAACCCTGTAACATCTGTAGCCGATGTAGCCCCGGAGTCAACAGCTGCTCTGGATGCTGCATCATTAAGTCTGAGCATCCATGCTGCTGCCTCCTGAAGGTCTTCTTCTGAAATTTTTCTTGCCTTGAGTGCTGTGGTAAGGACTCCGATACCTATGGGCTTTGTAAGGAGTATGAAATCACCAGGACGAGAACCTCGCTGTCGCAGTATTTTATTCTTTTCAACAATGCCTGTTACAGAAAGCCCGAATTTTGGCTCTGGGTCTTCAAAACTATGCCCTCCCATTAAAGCCACCTCTGCTTTGTTAAGGATTTCAACAGCACCTTTCAGTATCCCTTTTATCACCTCAACCTTGATATCACATGATGAAAAACCTATTAAGGCTAAAGCAGTTAAAGGTTTCCCTCCCATGGCATAGACATCACTGAGAGAATTTGCAGCACTAATGGCCCCGAATGTAAACGGGTCATTGACAACAGGTGTAATGATATCCACAGTCTCTACAATCGCTTCACCACCCGGGAGGAGAAAAACGCCGGCATCATCCCCTGGTCCTACAATCACAGACTCACCAGGAACCTGGATGATTGAACTGATAATCTCTTCAAGGTCCGACGGACCCAGCTTTCCGGCTCAACCTGCTGCTTTTACTTTTTCTGTTAGCCTGTAATCCATAAACTTATCCCCTTACATATTAACCATGCAAGGAGGGCACACACAGGCAATGTGAATACCCATGCAAGGACAATATTCCCACCGATTCCCCATCTGACTGCCGAAAGCCTCTTGGATGCACCCACACCCATTATAGCGGATGATATTACATGGGTTGTTGAAAGGGGAAGGCCAATCCTGGATGCAATTTCTATTACTGTAGCTGCCGATGTCTCTGCTGCAAACCCATGAATGGGTCTGAGCTGAACGAGACGAACTCCAAGGGTTTTTATGATTCTCCATCCTCCAAAGGCTGTACCGATTGCCATGGCGGTTGCACATGCTAAAATTACCCATAACGGTATATTGAATTCAGGAAGTTTATAATAACTTACCAGAGCCATAGTAATAATTCCCATTGTTTTCTGTGCATCGTTACTACCGTGGCTAAAAGCCATATAAGCTGCTGACAGGATCTGAAGTCTGCCAAAGAGGTGACCAACAAGCGTAGGTGTTGATCTACCGAACAACCACAGGAGAAACATCATCAAAAAATAACTCAGGATAAATCCTATGATAGGAGAAAAGATTAAACCCGCGAGGACCTTATATACACCTTTTTGAATAATCACATCTGTCCCTGCTGTGGCTATTGCTGCACCAACCAAACCAGAAAGGATAGCATGGCTTGAGGATGTGGGAAGACCGAGATACCACGTAGCTAAGTCCCACACAATAGCAGCTACAAGGGCAGAAATAACAGTGACCTGTGTGATGCAGTAAGCCTCTACAAGACCTGCACCAACTGTTTTCGCCACTGCAGTCCCTGATAATGCACCAACCATATTTAATATTGCTGCCATCGATACGGCTACTTTTGGAGATAAAACCCTTGTTGAGACCGATGTGGCAATTGCATTTGCTGAATCGTGAAAACCGTTTATTAAATCAAAAATAAGGGCAAGGAAGATTACACAGAGGAGTAAGGAATATGTATCATGCATTTTTGAGGACTATAGCTTCCAGAACATTCGCAACATCCTCACATCTGTCAGAGGCATCCTCGAGGTGCTCATAAATTTCTTTCCATTTTATAATAAAAATACAGTCATTTACCTCATCAAATAGTTTCCCAAGGGCATCCCTGAAAATTCTGTCTATTCTATTTTCAAGCCTGTTTATCTCAATACAATATTCCTGCACATGGGAATATTTCTTTTCTTTGAGTTTTTTTATCGCTTTCTGTACAACTTCGGTGGTCATAAGGAGGTCCTTGGCCATCTCCACCGCTTCTTTTGTAGGTTCCTTTATTTTAAATACCATGAGCCTCTCAACAGCTGCCCAGATCAGATCTATGATATCGTCTAAGCGGGATGCAAGGGTATATAAATCCTCTCTGTCTATTGGAGTTACAAAAGTCTTGTTGAGTTTTTTTATGATCTCGTGAGTCAGAATATCACATTCTTGTTCCAGTTCATATATCTCTTTTGCCTTGACCTCGATGTTGTTAAAGTTTTCTGAATGCATGAGGTTGAAAAAAAGTGAAGCTGCCTTGGAGAGATTCGAAGCAGCCAGATCGAAGATCTCGAAAAAGTCTATTTCTTTTGGAAATATCCCTAACTTCATATTATTTGCAAGGGTACCTGAAACTAAACCTTCTAATCATAAAAGAACAGCAAGGCCAAAGTCAAATTAAAGATTTGGGCCATAGGTAGTGCTACTATTCCTGAATATTCTTGAACAGAAATCCTGTTGCAATCCCAAAAGCAGCAGGCACCATCCATGCAGCAATTGCTGCAGGCACTATCCCTGCATATCCCATTGATAGTGTCACTGTGTATACAACCCAGTAAAGAGTACTTATCAAGAGTCCAAGGCCTGCTGCAAAAAGACCTCCACCAAACCTGCTCCTCATCGAAAGAGATATGCCAAGGAGCATCATGAAGAGGTTTATTAAAGGGTATGAGACCTTTGAGTTCAGATCCACAACCAATTTTGTGTTCCTGAACCCGGCCCTTTTCAATCTCTCTACATACCTGTAGAGCTCACCTATGCCCATCTCTTCTGGTTTTTTAATCCCTTCACTGAAGAAATCAGGTGACTCAAGGTAGGGGTAGTCCAACTCCTGAACGTTGGTTATCTTCTTATCTATGATGTTATAAACAATCACATTTTTCAGCCTCCATATCCCCTTTGAACTTTGAACTTCTTTCCACTCTGCTCCCTCCGCCTCTATCCTCTCCCTGAGTAAATCTTCTCTGAAGACAAAAATGCTCACACCTTTAGCAAGTTTCATCTCAGGGATATAAAGTTCAATCCTTACAGGTGAACCATCCGTACTCCTCAGCCAGAGAGTCCCCTCTTTAAACATGAGTTTTTTATCTTTGTTCTTGATAGTACTTTTTAATTCGTTCGACCTCCTTGAAAAATCAGGGACAATAACCTCTCCGGTGATAAACGCAAATACAGTTACAAGGATACCAGAGATAACAAAAGGGTAAAAGATGGCTTTTAACTTACCTCCCACAGCCTTTATTGCAACAAGTTCTCTATTACGCGATGCCTGGCTGAATATGAAAAGGCTGCATGTGAGCACGGCAACAGGCAGAAGGTACAGGAGATACTTGGGGAAGTTGAACAGGGTATAGAGTAAAAGGCTCTCAAGGGAAGGCCTGCCTGGCATAAATTCATCAATTTTGTCGATGAGGTCAAGGATACTGAATATAAGAGCAAGCCCAGTGCCTATCAAAGACAGGAGCTTGAAGAATTCTTTAAGATAATGCCTCTGAATTATCAACATCTTTTATTTTCTACTTTCTTTTCTAAAAATCCATAATGCAAATATTCCAAGGAGAATGGTTGGGGCCCATGCACCAGCATAATGGGGTATCTTGCCAGCTCTCACGAGATTTTCACCGTAGATCAGAAGAACATAGTAAACAGTAAACACCCCTAATCCCAGGGACAGGCCACCGAGTCTCCCGGACTTCCCGGCCATCAGGGACAGGGGTGGTCCTAAAAAGATAAGAATGAGACAAAGGAAAGGCAATGACAGCCTCCTGTGGAGCTCAAGTTGCAAAGATAAAATTTGCGGCACCCGTTTTTCTATCTCCTCGATAAGTTCAGGAGGGGTGAGCTCAGAATTTTTCCTGGACGGAAGATCTGATTCGAGCCTCATGATAAGGTTATATTTTTCAAAAAACATTTCTGTTGTATCCCCTTTCCTTGCCATGTGAATATATCCGTCCTTCAGGAACAGGTTCGTCTGAAAACCATCTGACATGAAAATCTTTCCTTCCCTTGCCATCATGATCCTCGGTTCATTTTTATTCCTTCCATCATAGATGAAAATGCCCCTGATAGTATTGTCTGATAGTTTCTCTTTTATCATGATAACAATGTCCTTGAAGGATGTATTGAAAGTGCCTTCCTCAATTGCTAAAGGAGTGCGAACGGTAATGATATTTGTTACCTCATCCCTGAGCTTCTGGCTGCTTTTTGGACCAAGATAAAAACCCACTGCAATGTTGAACAGAAAGCATGAGACTCCGAGTATAAGAACAGGCTTTGAGATCCCCTGAAAATTCATGCCTGTTGTCCTCAGGATTAAGAGTTCATTGTCATGTTCAAGCCGTCCATAGGTAAGGAGTGTTGTGAGGAGGAAAGCCATGGGTATTGTGAGCAGAAGTAACTGTGGCTGTATGTATAAAAAGATTTTAATCATATCTTCCACAGATGCGCCAGCACCTGACAGAAGCCTGCTCAGCCTGAGCAGCTTTTCCATCATCAGAATAAAATTCAGAAAGGCAAGACTGATGAGAAAAGTAAAAAGTAATTCCTTTAATATAGATTTATGGATT
>Ga0214474_1001686_pt1 | contig 10105 bp, 6 predicted proteins | sample RVTome_2_FD_187335 | JGI IMG/M metagenome (GOLD analysis project Ga0214474, IMG submission 187335) | Soil microbial communities from uranium-contaminated site in the Upper Colorado River Basin, Wyoming, United States - RVT95D214 HiSeq ...
TCTCTCTGCATGGCGCTGGATCTGTCGGGGTGCTCCTCGGTATAGACTAATTCCCAGGGCCTTTTTTGTTTGGTGTATTGGGTGCCTGCCTCATTATGATGTTTTACCCTGGAATCGACGTCTTCTGATGAGCCGACATAGTAAGTTCCGTCCTTGAGGCTTCTCAGAATGTAGATAAAAACCGGCATACACGAACTATAAAAGGGATTGACCACACTGGTCAACCCCTTTATTAATTTCTGGCGGGAGCGACGAGATTCGAACTTGAGATCTGCCCGTTAGGATGAGCGGGATGATCACCGTCATAGACGACGGGATCAGAGACGTTCTAAACCGTAGCCCCTAACTATCAAAGGGGCAACATTGTCGGTTGCCCCTTTTCTTTCATCTGGCGGGAGCGACGAGATTCGAACTCGCGACCTCCGGCGTGACAGGCCGGCGTTCTAAACCAGCTGAACTACGCCCCCGAGAAAAGCTACGCTTTTACCGTTAGCTTATAGCCTGTAGCTATTAGCTATACTTATTTTCTGAGCAATGAGACAGGACTAAAAATAAGCCCCCTTTTAAAGGGGGATCGTACTCTCTTTTTTATACCATTCCCCCCACTATGTCAACCTCTAAAACTCCAGCCTACCCTCTTCCATCCATCTGACGGCAGGGCAAGGCCGCAGAGCTAGATGGTGTATGGTTGAGCGGGTGCCTTCAAACCGTCATGCCTCGGTTATCGGCTCCGATCAATCCGAAGACGTCAGGCCCGTAACTTTTAAAAATCGGCGAATCCAACAGATATTGTTCAGTTGACAGGAAACCCTTGCCACGATCTGTGCAGATTTGCTTGATCTCGCTCATGGTTATCATCGGACCATGCTTTGCAAATATCTCTTGTAACTCCTTTTCACCGCCCGAAAGGTATTTCTCAAAGTTTTCCTTGGGATCCGCGATGATCATGTCACCTTCCACGCTGCACCATTCGTTTTGGCGGCAGAGTTCGAGGAGGACATCGGGCGGCGGCACCACACCCCGCACCCGTGCGCTTCTCTTAATAGCGTCATGAAGATCGGCTAGCGCGACCGCGTCTACAACCGCGAGGACCTTTTTAATCTTTTTAATCAAATGATTCTTTCGGGCAATGGAGAACCAGAACCACTCCCCTTCTTTGTCGAGCCACTGAAAGTACTCGAGGCTGCTGAGGACGACCGCAATAAAGCGCCGTGCATCTCCTGCAAACGAAGCGCCATAGAAACGCCGTGCAATATCCGATACGCTGCCGACACCTCTAAATTTAATCTCTTTTTTTGCCATCCGCATAATGGGTAGCACGTGGCTCGAGTACTCGGCCGGGATGACGATCCTCTGCATCCTTATCTTTCTTATCTTCTCAACGCGATAGGGGATTTCCTGTCCCATTACGTGAGCAGCCGTCACTATGCCTTCGATCCTGAAATCACTCTTGCCGATTCGCGACTCTGCTAATCTCGATTCCAACTCAGATGCCAGGGCAGGGATGTTGTCTTTGACGAGGCTCAATGCCCTCCGCAGAAGGGGCATGTCGGCTATGGTCTTTTCCCCCTTCTTTTTAAACCTTCCTTCGAATCTCTTTACTATTTGCCTGACGCGCTCCCTCGTAATGCCGAATCTATCGGCGACACGCTGAAGCCTCTTCTTCCCCTTTCCGTCCCAACCCAGGTAACTGATAATGATCTTTCTGTCTCTCGGCTTTTTCATTATCAAGACGAGGCTCGAGAGCTCTTGTTCAAGCGACGTGCCTCGTTCTATGACATTGTTATGATACCCGCGTTTCTCCACGATATTTTCCCTTGGTTTATTATATACGCCTTCAGTTTCTTGATCTCTCCCAGTGCCGCCCAGGAGCTACCATTCCCCTCCCAGCAAGAATTTTAGTCAGTGTCGACTCAGTGTAGGCGATGAAGCGGCGTGGCCTTTGGGGCCCTCCTTCTAAAACTCACACCTATCCTCTTGCCGCCTCGTCTGACAGCAGGGCAGGGGTGAGAAGGTTTTATATCCCGTGGCCTTTCTTGGTGGAATGTGTAGGCGTTTCCGCGACAAGGGGAAGGGGGATAAATACGTGGTAACAGTTGGTGGGCGGAACAGGGCTTGAACCTGTGACCTTCGGCTTGTAAGGCCGACGCTCCCCCAACTGAGCTATCCGCCCCCTTATTTATCCAGCTGTATTCTGAGTTCCCCGGCACAACCTCACCCCACTGGCCCCATACAGACGGGAAGACCCCGCAGTCCCACTCCCCTTTGACGAAAATATTGAGGATGGGATGCCGCACAGCGGCAGGGAGAGGAGATACGTTTACATAAAGATCAGGAGCTTGCCGTTGTCAACCGGTTGCAGCCTCGGCCTCCTTTTCATAGACAAGTATAGGCCCCTCGCCCTTTGCAATCACCTCGTCATTGATGAGACACTCACGGACGTTCCCCTTGGAAGGTATCTCGTACATGATGTCCAGCATGATGTTCTCTAAGATGGATTGAAGCCCCCTGGCCCCCGATTTCCTCTTGAGGGCCTCTTTGGCCACGGCACTCAAGGCCCCCTCGGTAAAATTCAGCTTCACGTTTTCCATGGCGAAGAGCTTCTTGTACTGTTTGATCAGGGCATTCTTCGGCTTCTTCAAGATCTCGACGAGTGTCCGCGCGTCCAGCTCATGGAGGGTGGCGATGACCGGGAGCCTCCCGATGAACTCGGGGATCAGACCGAATTTCAGCATATCCTCTGGCTGGACCTCTTTTAAGACATCCCCGATCTGCTTTTCTTCCTTCCCCTTTATCTCGGCGCCAAAGCCGATACCCTTTACCCCGACCCGCGACTCGATGATCTTCTCGAGGCCGACAAAGGCACCGCCGCAGAGAAAGAGGATATTGGTGGTATCTACCTGTATGAATTCCTGCTGCGGATGCTTTCGCCCCCCCTTCGGAGGGACGCTGGCCATGGTCCCCTCCAGGATCTTGAGCAACGCCTGCTGCACGCCCTCGCCCGACACGTCCCTCGTGATGGAGGGGCTATCGGATTTGCGCGCGATCTTGTCGATTTCATCGATGTAGACGATGCCCCGGGAGGCCCTGTTGACGTCATAATCGGCTGCCTGCAAAAGGTTCAGGATGATATTCTCTACATCTTCCCCGACATAACCGGCCTCGGTAAGGGTGGTGGCATCGGCGATGGTAAAGGGCACATCGAGGATCTTGGCCAGTGTCTGGGCCAGGAGGGTCTTTCCTGTGCCGGTCGGACCGATCAAAAGGATATTGCTTTTCTGGAGCTCGATATCATCGATCTTGTTCTTCGTGTAGATACGTTTGTAGTGGTTGTGCACAGCCACCGAGAGGACCTTTTTGGCCCGCTCCTGCCCGATCACGTATTCATCCAAGATCCTCTTGATCTCTACCGGCTTGGGGACCTTTTCCTTAATAAGAGGCCCTTTTTCAAATTCCTCGGCGATAATCTCATTGCACAGCTCGATACATTCGTCGCAGATGTAAACCCGCGGGCCGGCGATCAGCTTCCGTACCTGATCTTGGCTCTTACCGCAGAAGGAGCAGCCCAAGAGCCGCTCTCCCTTTCGCTTATCCATCGCTCTCCCCTTTCCTTCAGGTCTTTGGCCTCGGCCGTTCGCTAACCACCTCGTCTATTATACCATATTCTTTGGCCTGGGGACCGGTCATGTAAAAGTCCCTATCGGTATCCCTCTGTATCTTCTCCGCTGACCGGCCCGTATGCTCCATCAAGATACCGTTCAGCTCCTCGCGCAGCCGCAGGATCTCCCGGGCCTGGATATCCACATCGGTGGCCGGACCCTGAAATCCGCCCATGGGCTGGTGCAGGAGGATGCGGGAGTGGGGCAGGGCATACCGTTTACCCCTGGCCCCTGCTGCCAGCAACACCGCCCCCATGCTCGAGGCCTGCCCCATGCAGATGGAGGAGACATCGGGTCTGATATACTGCATGGTGTCATAGATGGCCAGGCCGGCAGTCACGAGCCCCCCCGGCGTATTGATATAGAGGTTTATATCCTTGTCCGGGTCTTCTGATTCGAGAAAGAGCATCTGGGCGATCACCAGGTTGGCTAGATCATCATCAATGCCTTGCCCCAGGAAGATGATCCGCTCCTTGAGCAACCGGGAATAGATATCGTATGCCCTCTCCGCGCGGCCATCCCGCTCCACAACAATAGGTATTAGACTATTCATCTCTCTCATTCCTTTAACCTTTATACTTGATGTCGGCCTTGGCGATGATGAAGTCCAAGATCTTTTCGCGCCCCAGGCTACGGCTGACAGCTGCCACCAGGGAGGCGTTCTGCCGCAGCTCTTCCAGCGGCCTCTGGTAGATACGGGTCATCTCCTGCAGCCGCGCCTCTATATCCTCCTTCGTTACCTCTATCGACTCCCGTTGCCCGATCTCTTCCAGGAGAAACGAGGCCCTGACCTCCCGCTCCGCGATCTTTGCATATTCCCCGTGCATCTTCCTCTCCTCTTCCGGGGGAAGGTCTTGCTGCTGGCCCGCCATCCTCCGCTTGAGATCGTGCAGGAGCTCATCGGTGCGCTGCTCCACCAGATAGGAGGAAATCTCCACGGGATTCGCCTGCAAGAGCTGATCGATGGCTTGCTGCCTCAACTCCTCTTTGAGCCTATATTCCTTGGCCTTTTGCAAGTCCGTTTTTATCCGCTCCTTCAATTCCTCGAGATCCTTATATGCCCCCACGTCCTTGGCAAACTCATCGTCCAGGGCGGGAAGGATCCGCTGCCTGATCTCCTTGATGGTGACCTTAAAGGTCACCTCTTTGCCGGCCAAATCCTTACGCGGGTGATCGGCAGGAAAGCCTACCGTTATCTCCTCCCCAGAACTTGTCTTTTTCCCGATTAGCGCTTCTTCGAAGCCCGGGACCATGGTCCCTGAGCCTACCTCCAACAGGTAGTTCTCGGCCTTGCCGTCCTTAATAGGCCGTTGATTGAGGAGACCTTGGAAGTCCAAAAGGACTACATCCCCCTGCTGCACCCGATCGCGCCCTTCCACCTGTTTCAACTGCGCGTGCATCTGCCTGAGCCGCTCCAGTTCCCCTGATATCTCTTCGGGGGTCACCTCTTCCTTCTTGCCCTTGAGCCGCATCCCCGTATAGCCCTTGACCTCTATCCGCGGCCTCACCTCGACAACGGCGGAATAGGTGAACGGTCCTTCTGGGGTCAGGGCGCCGGTGTCGATGGTGGGGGGGGCGATGGGTTCAATGGATTCCTGGGATATGGCCTTGGGATAGGTCTCTTTGATCAGGTTGGAGATGGCCTGCTCCTTGATATAGTCACCGTAATGCCGCTCCAGGACGGCCCTGGGGGTCTTGCCAGGGCGAAAACCCTTTATCCGGACCCGCTTGTTGAGGTCACGGTAGAGTGCATCCACCGCCTCCTGCACCTGAGGCGGGGGGATCTCCACCTCGAGCCTTTTTTTGGTCGGACTGAGTTCCTCTGAGTTGACCTTCACCAAGCCTTCTTTCTCCGTATGGTTTATGGTGCGAGAGGGGGGATTTGAACCCCCATCCGCTTTTGGCGGGCTGGATCCTAAGTCCAGTGCGTCTACCAGTTCCGCCACTCTCGCACGCAGTGTATCTTAATGGTGGGCCGTCGGGGGATCGAACCCCAAACCTACTGATTAAGAGTCAGTTGCTCTGCCTATTGAGCTAACGGCCCATCTCTTGGCGCGCCCGGGGCGACTCGAACGCCCGGCCTGCGGATTCGAAGTCCGACGCTCTATCCATCTGAGCTACGGGCGCCTGATGTACAGTGTGGGGTGAGTGAAGGGATTTGAACCCTCGGCACCTGGAGCCACAGTCCAGTGCTCTACCGCTGAGCTACACTCACCATCAATAAGAAATCTGGCACGCCTGGTAGGATTCGAACCTACGACCTACGGATTAGAAGTCCGTTGCTCTATCCAGCTGAGCTACAGGCGCCCTGTCCTTTTCTGTCCTATATCACCGAAAGCGGTTGCTGTAAAGGAAATCAGCCTCAGCCTCAAAAATGGTCGGGGCGAGAGGATTTGAACCTCCGACCCCCTGCGCCCAAGGCAGGTGCGCTACCAGTCTGCGCCACGCCCCGTTCCCGGTAAGGGATTATACCCTGCCCCCGGCAAATTGCCAAGTCCTCCTATAGATCAGAGGAAATCGCCCAGCGCCTCTTTGAGGGCGGCCAGGGCAAGGCCTCGATGGCTTACCCTGTTTTTTACCTCTAAGGGGAGCTCGGCAAGGGTCTTGCCGAGCTCAGGCAGGAGGAAAAGGGGGTCATACCCGAACCCCTGCATTCCCCTTTCGGTTTCACCGATCACCCCTCGACATTCCCCCTCTACCCATGCCTCTTTCCCCTGGGGATCGACTATGGCGATCGCGCAGCGAAAGAAGGCCCCCCGCTGCGCTAAGGGAACACCCTCCAGGAGCCGCAGAAGCTTGCGATTGTTTTCCGCATCCGATGCCCCCTCACCCGCAAATCGGGCAGAGCGTACCCCCGGTTTCCCTTGTAAGCAATCGACCTCGAGACCCGAGTCATCGGCGATGGTCAACCTGCCGGTATGCTGAGCTACCACCCTGGCCTTCTTCAGGGCATTCTCCCGGAAGTTCTTGCCGTCCTCCTCTATGGGGGGCAAAGGTGAAAGGTCAGCGAGCGATACGATCTCTATTGCCATCCCCTGCAAGGCTGCCTTTATCTCCCGAAGCTTCCCCGGATTCGCTGTGGCGACGACGACCTCCCGCACTCGTATCCTTACTTATTCCTCAGTCAAGACCTTGCTTTTAAACAAAGATTTTACTTTAACGCTCCGTGTCTTGAAAAGTGATCACGTGGCCAGGGGGTCGAATAAAAGTTTATTCTCTATTCTCGAACTCTAGAACCTGCCGCCAACGGCGGCATCCCGCCTTCCGTAAATCTACATTAAGTCCCCTTCCACCTTGTATAAAAATCTAAATGAGGGGATGTCGCTACGCGACAGGGCGGGACTAGAACCCGTGAACCCTCGAATCCTCGAACCCTAAAAAAATGGTGGAGGCGGCGGGAATCGAACCCGCGTCCGAAAGTAGATCCATAAGGGTCTCTACATGCGTATCCCGGATTTTAATTTCACCCTTCGGGGCTCCTCCAGGCAGGATCCCCAAAAAGCTAGCTTATGCGAATTCACCCCCTCCTTATAAGCTTCAGAGGGGGCTAATCCCGCATGTCTGGCGCCCTTCCCAAGCCTGCGGGCGAGATCGGGAGGGCGTTAACCGCACGTTAGGCGGCTAAGGCGTACTCATAGTTGGCAGTTAAAGCCGTTCCCATTTTTTACGAGGTCTGGGGCCTCGGCACGCAACCCTTATCTCTCTTACCCCCGTCGAACCCATTTCGCCCCCACATCGTATAAGAGCACCTCTTCTATCCTACATTCTTCGAGAGCGCTCCACCTCCTTTTCCATGGCCCTGCGTTTTAAGGTCTCCCGTTTATCATACAGCTTCTTCCCCTTGGCCAGGGCCAGAGACACCTTTGCCTTGCCGTGGGAGAAGTAGATGCTCAACGGGATGAGGGAAAAACCCTTCTCTTTCACCTTGCCCGTCAGACGATGAATCTCCCCCCCGTGCATGAGCAGCTTTCTCGGCCTCAGGGGATCGTGGTTAAGGCGGTTGCCGAAGGCATAAGGGCTGATGTGGACGTCCATCAGGAAGAGTTCTCCGCCCTTGATCCGGGCATAGCCGTCTTTAAGGTTCGCCTTCCCCTCTCGCAAGGCCTTCACCTCTGTCCCCTTTAGCACCATGCCGGCCTCATAGCTATCCTCGATAAAATAGTTATGACGGGCCTTGCGGTTTTGGGCAACCACTTTTATCCCCTCTTTCGCCTTCATCTGCCCACACCATACAATACAGTGTAACAGCTTTTGAAGAATGTTTCAAGGAGGGCCGATAGCACTTACTGTCTCAGGGGCAGGTCAATGATGAACCTCGTCCCCTTGGGGTGGTTGTCCCGCACCCTGATATAGCCGTTGTGATCGGAGATGATAGCGTTGACGATCGCCAGACCCAATCCCGTACCCGACTTTTTGGTGGAAAAATAGGGCTCAAAGAGCTTGGGCTTGTCCTCATCGGGGACCCCGCAGCCATTATCCCGCACCTCGAGGGTGACCATCTGAAGTGAGGCATCGTACTTGACCTCAATCTCTATCACCCCGCCGCCGTCCACCGCCGCCACGGCGTTGTCCAATATGTTGATGAATACCCGCTTCATCTGGTCGCGGTCCACCTTGAAGACGGGCAGGGCAGGATCCGGGAAGAAATGAAAGATGATGTCGCGGTGCGCCTCCTTAAAGAGGACGAGACTTGAGCCGATGATCTCATTGAGGTCGTTGGGAGTAGGGTTCACCGCGGGCATCCGGGCGAAGTTGGAGAACTCGTTGACCAGGTTTTTCAGCTCGGTAACCTGGTGAATAATGGTATTCGTGCATTCCTCGAAGATCCCGGCATCACCTTCGATTTTATTTCGGTATCGCTTGTAGATCCTCTGGGCGGAGAGTTGGATGGGGGTCAGCGGATTCTTTATCTCATGGGCTATCCGCCGTGCCACCTCACGCCAGGCAGACAGCCGTTGCATCTTGATGAGATGGGTGAGGTCATCGAAAACCGTCACCATCCCCAGGTAGTCGCCTTGCTCGTCCCGCAAGAGGTTCACACTGGCCCGGATGGTGAAGACCTTATCCTGCAGGGCGACCTCCATCTGCTTCTGGATGCTCTCACTGCGCGTCGTGTTTATCTCCTTGATCAACTCCCGGACGAGCTTTCGATACCCGGGTTGCAGGATCTTGCGATAGTTTTCCCCCAGGATATCCTTGGCCTGGAGATCCAGCATCCTCTCCGCGGACTTGTTGACCGTGGTGATTCTCCCTTCCTTATCAAAGGAGATGACCCCTGCCGTCACGTTTTCCAAGACGATCTCCATGTACTTGCGGCGTTGCTCCCTCTCCAGCGTGGTGAGCTGCAGTGCCTGGGTGCTCTCTTCTATCTGCGCCTTGCTGGTCTTGAGGTCGTGCGTCATCTTGTTAAAGGCACTCACCAAGGTGCCGATCTCATCCGCCGCTTCCAAACTGAGGTGGAAATCGAGGTCGCCGCTGGCCACCCGCCGGGTTCCATCGACCAGTTCCATGATGGGTACGGTCAACTCCTTTGCGAGACGGAAGCCGAACCAGGTGGCGGAGAAGATGATCACGAGGGTGATCAGCAGGAAGATGATGATATAATTGGTGGTCAGAGGCCTTTTCAAGAGCTTTGAGTGCCGGTAATCGACGAAGGCCTGGGATATATCCTCCATCTTGGCCACCAGGTTCTGGGGGACATAGTAGCCTACCACCACCCCCCCTATAATCCCCCGTGCATCGTAGAGCTGGCTTCCCCTGAATTCCCCGTAATCCTCGTAAAAAGGGTTAGGCAAGTAACCAGCCCGCACCTTCTTTTGTTTAGCGAGCTTATATTCTTTATAGAGCGGGCTTCCGCCCCAGATGATCTCACCACCCCCCATATAGGGGGTGATCTTTGACATCTCCTTCCCTTTTAAAACCTCCTGAACCGTGTCTTGCGGAAGTCCCTCCAACTTGTACGTAAGGGCGGGATCCGTTGATTCGACCACCACCTTTCCCGAAGGAGAGATCATGCCGATCCATGCCAGGTTGTATTCGCTCCTTTTTCTCTCCAGGAGCGCTTCCAGGGCCTTGCTTCCCTTTTCCGCCGAGGAGAGTCTGCCCACCTCTTGGCTGTAGTGAATGGTGTTCTTGGCGAGATCCCGATAGTAGGCCTGCGCCACCTCTAAGGAGCCTTGCAGGGAGCTTTCCACTTGGACGTTAAACCAGTTTTCTACACTCCGGGTGATGAAGATGACCGCGGTAATAAATAAGAGCACCGTGGGGACGAGCGAGAGGGAGACGAAGGCCGCTACCAACTTTGTCCGCAATCGCGTTCCCATGACCCTTCGCTTGCGCTCAAAGAGGAGCTTGACCAGGTTTCTGATCACCAGGAAGATCAAGAGCACGAGCAGTATGAGGTTGATGTTGATAATGCTAAAGAGGAGGATATTGCTGCCGATCCC
>Ga0214474_1001687_pt1 | contig 10105 bp, 8 predicted proteins | sample RVTome_2_FD_187335 | JGI IMG/M metagenome (GOLD analysis project Ga0214474, IMG submission 187335) | Soil microbial communities from uranium-contaminated site in the Upper Colorado River Basin, Wyoming, United States - RVT95D214 HiSeq ...
GAGCTATGGAAATCTCAAGACAAAATTCAGAAAGCCGGACGAATTAAGATCCAAGCCGGGAAATCCTTGGCACTCGTTTACTGACCCTGAACTTCTTGAGCCGGATATCATATACGAATTTCAGATTGAACTTGTACCCATTTTTAATACCTTTAAAAAGGGACATAAAATCTGGTTGCAGATAGCGTGTGAGGACAAGGATTATAACCCGTGGGACTCAGCAAGCTCCTATGTAACAGGACCTTCTCCGCTCTCGATTGATATCACTGTTTATCATAACAGGGAGTACCCGTCTCATCTGGTATTGCCGGTGGTGCGGGATATGGAAGAAACTATAAAAGTAGAATCACCATTATGCGACTTTTTGCCGCGAATATAATAGAGACCGCGAATATAAAAAACATGAAATAACGCTCTTTTATAATGGACTTGAAAAAAGCTGTTAAATTATGGAAGAGCATCTTCCAAGATTTTTCTTATTTCGACTCCGGTTTTGTGTGTTGACCAAAGAACCTGAACACATCCGGCATGCTGCCCCCGATGATCCCGCCGTGATCCAGTCCGGGTAATGATTTGTACTCCACCTTAAAGCTTAAACCCTTTAACTCATCCGCAAGCTGCTCTGACCCTTTAACCAGCATGTCATCTTCACCCACGATGATCAACAGCGGCACATCCTTGAGCTTCTGGTCCGCACTCCACTGGAAGCCGAAAGCGGCCGGAGCCACTCCTGCAACAGCAGCCCAGATATTAGAATATTTTTCACCAATATGCAATGCACCTCCTCCACCCATGGAATGACCCATCAGGTATATCCGCTCTTCATCTACGTTGAACTCCTTAAGGGCCATATTAAGAACATTCATCGTATCTTTTTCGCTGAGTTCGGTAACTTTAGCCGGGTCCTTCTCTTTTTTACCGCCGACATCACCCCCCATATACATAAAGGGTTTGGGTTCGGGCTTAGCATCGGGAGACTCGGCTTTTCCTTTTGGAAGCCCCGGCATGCGCGTTTGCATGCCGAATGGGCCGGTTGGGCTGTAGCCCATGGCACCTACGAGGATATAACCGTTTTTTTCTGCCTCTTCCACACACTGTCTACGCATGAAAGTGCCGTGATTGCCGCTGAATCCGTGCAAAGCCAGAACCAGCGGGGCTTTTTTGTCTTTTTTAACCTTTGAGGATACAAACACCGCATAGGGAAGCATCTCGCCAGTATCGGTAAAGAGATACTCCCTCAGTTCCACACGATCGTCAACCGGATCCATGCCTGTGCGCCTGCTCTCTCCGGCTGTTGTGCCTAATACAGGCGGGCTCGTGACCTTTGAAGTCGCAAGGCTTTCACTGGCACTGTCAGCAGATGCATTCTGTGCAGCTACTGAAATTGCCATAAAAACACCAATAATTACAGAAACAAATAATACCTTCTTCGTTTTTAACATACTTAAAACCTCCATTACAAATTCATACTAATAACGTGGGCCATAAAGAGGCGCTGGTAAACCAGCCTCTAAGGCCCCAAGGTCCGGTGCTTCTCCAATAAAGTCATCGTTCACATTGGGGAGAATGCATGCCACATCCACTGCGGCAGAATCCGGCTTAAGCCGGAAATCCAGGTCGTCGGCATTGAATATTTTTGTGATTTCATCCGGATAAACAGGCGGGTACACATGCTCAAAGATATCATAATCTATGAGTATGCTGTGCTTGTCCTGGCCTGTGGCCTGGCTGTACTCCGAAAGCGTGTCGTATTGGCGCACCTCCCGGGGATTGACATAGTCCTTCAGGATGCCAAATGGAGGAGAGTTCCATCCAAAGGAATAGTCCGCGTCCGGGTCGGGACGGAAGCCGTTGTAATCAGATGATGTGTAATTGGTAAAAGTGTCCGTAGAGAAAACAGTCACTCCGGGCATCCAGTCAAGGATTAGATTATTCCGAAAATGATAGTTTGAACTTGAACCGACATTCGCGCTCGCAATGGATGTATTGTGATAATAGATGGAACCTGACGGGTGATTTGCATGTTTTATAAAGCCCTGGTTCGAGCCATGGTATATAATATTCCGTATAAAATATGCCGGTCCGCCGTAAAGGGTCTGCGAGCTCAGGGCTTGGGCGGCTCCGTCTATGCAATAGTTTCGTAAGACACGAATGTTATACATGGTCCCGTCTGCCTCTATGGCATTGTCGTGTACGTTCTGAATGAAATTGTTATAGAAGTCGTTTGCCCTGAACATCCTGTCTTCTTTTAGCACTTCTTCAACCGGATAGATATCCGGGTGGCCGTACGCGGGATAGCCTTCCGGGACCCCATATGTGGCATGACATATTCCGTTATGGAAATGAGCGATGTAATTGTGACATATAACATGGCCTGCCCCGGCAAGTTTGACCGCATATTCGGACAAGCATTTTTCATAGGGGAAAAGCGGTTCAGGCATCCTGGGGCTCTTGAGAAACCATGAATGTATTTCGCTTTGGTCATGCCTGCCGATAAATACGTTATCAGCGATGTAGAAGTCCTTCGAGCCTGACCACTCAGAGTGAATGCCTTTATCGACATTCTCAATCCGGCACCTTATGACTGTTAACCCACTGCAACCGGTTATCCTTTTTTGGCCGGCCCAAAATGCGACATCAGTATTGCGGATGATCAACCCTTCAAAGTAATGATAATCTGCGGCCATGACATTGAAAAGGTTGAAGTTGCCGTTTCCGTCAAAGACGACCTTTTCGCCATCTGCGGCCTTTATCACAATAGGCCTTTCGGGGGTTCCTTTTTGGGTCAGGAAATAGGTCCCGGAGAATTTTGCGCCCTGCCCTTGTCTCCAGATGTCAGCCCCATAAAAAGTCCAATCCTCTTTGTAAACTCCCTCATGGATCAGTATAGTATCTCCGGGCTGGACGCGAGGGGGGTGAAGATTCCACCAGTCTGCCGTGCACCCTCCGCCTGCATAATAGGCCTGCATCAGGTTGACAAAGTTGGGTTCTTCCTTGGGCCCAGTATAATCCCATGGATAGACGTGATAGACTTTTCCACCCTTGTATGGTTTTGGCTCAGGACGGGTGCGTACCGTTACAATTTGCTCCTTAGAAGGTTCGCGTTGGCTCTTACCGTGGACCCCATCCGGATCAGACATAAGGAACCTGCACTCATACTCCGTGTCAGGTTGCAGATCCATTATGCTCCCGGCAAACAAGTTCGGGGTTATATAATCGATCCAATTGACAGAAAAGGCATCAATGCACTCTTCATTTTGGATGCGTAAAAGAGGCAGCGCCTTTTTCCAGGAATATTCTCCCTTTTTCCTGTACCACGCTTCCACAAAGGCATTATGGTTGGCATCCCCCTCGATATACCATTCAAACCCTAGGCATATGAGAGTCGGAGGTTCAATGACGAATTTTCCCGGTTTGACTGCGTTCCATTCTTCCCGATTTTTCCAATGCTTCTCCTGATGCTTCTCGGCAGATACTGTGCCATAACCGCAGCCGGACAGGCCTGCAAGCGAGAGAAAAACAAGGGAAAGCACTATGAAAAAATTCCTTTTGATTCTCATATATTGCCTCCTTTTTCGGATGCCTCTATCATTGACTATCTGGGCAATACCTTGATTTCCCTGGTATCTGTGCCCTCAGCCCCCTCTGTATCCGTAAACGTCATTGTAATTGTATAAGTCCCGGGGTTTTCGTAGACGTGATTAACCATAGGACCGCCAATTGTGAGAGCACTGCCATCTCCCCAATCCCACGTGGTGCCTGCCCAATCAGGCAGTGCCGGATGATGATAAGAGGTCTTGTCATCGTTGAAAAAGTATGAATCATTCCACACCAAGACAAGATCTCCCGCCCTTACTTTGTCTGATAATATTTCGATTCTTACTTCCGGAGGTCTATTTGGACGTGTCTTGCTGATGTTATCGTACTCAAGGAATCCCTCTGGTGTCCGGTCGATATTTTCCAGGATTTCAATATGTGCCGCATAAGCACGCCTTACCTGATCCAGAGTAACCTTTTCCGGCGTATCAAGAATGGAATGATAATAGAGAGGGATAGTCGCCACGTTAACCCAGGGTCTTGTGGTCGGTGCAATACCCCACTGCGGCCCTGATCCGAAGGTATTAAAACGATTCTGGGTACAAACAAATCCATACTTATCCATAGTGAACGCTGCGAGCCTGGAAAAAGTATAATTGTTGGAAATGATATAAAATTCGTTGGTCTTGTCCGTTGGCACGATTTCTCCCTCGATTTCATCGAACACATACCTTACGCCGCCAACCGCATGGTCCACATCCCACACTATTGCCTTTTCCAGTTGGCCCTTATGCGCCTCAGCAAATTGGTAATGGCCTGTATTGTTGTCGAAATCATGCCCAAAACACCAGGCGAAGATCATGTCGCGGTTTCTTAACTCCCTTGGTTTTTGAGCAAAGTATTTTGCCCATGCTATCATTAGAGCTACGCTGCCATTGTTATCAACAGCGCCGGTAAACATTCCGGTATCATAGTGCGTACCTACTAAAATAACCTCATCCATACTGCCGTTTCCGGGTAATTCAAAAACGACATTATGGGCGTCAAACCTTTGGTGTGGCACATCGAGCACCATCTTTACAGTAGGAGGCGTAGCAGACGTTGCCAGGTCTCTCAAATAATCCCCCACACTCTTGCCAACAGAGAAAACCGGAATTGGGAAGATATCAGGCGGCATTGTTGGATCACCCTTCTGGAATTGCGGGCTATCTACTTGCAGGCCAGCTCGGATTATGCCGATAGCACCTTTGTCTTTAGCGGTAATGACCGCACCATTTGCCCTGCCGGTGGGACTGTAACCCCGCATCATTTTCTCGTCTATCAGAGCGATTTTGTCTTTAACATCAACAAGTCCAAAATTGGAAGCAGACCCGTCTCCTACATATGCGAGCTTACCTATAATGCCCTCTTCCGGAGTCCCAACAGTCCATTGCAATGGGAAGCAATTCAGCGTCCGGCTATATTGACCGTCAACTTCGACGATCAGTTCAAATCTTTCCGGATAAGGACTATTCGCCGTGATAGGTTCCAATTTGGCATGTATACCGTGCCCGCGAAGCCTTTTAAGGATATAGTTGGCAGCCTGATCTGCTTTCGGCTGTGTCTGTATCCCGGAATGAATGCCATACCCGGCGATGTCGCAAAGATCATGGAGCATCTCCATGACCTCTTCTTCGGGTTCCACGTGTTTCAAATGCTTTTCCTGATGCCACTTGGCAGATACTGTGCCATAACCGCAGCCGGACAGGCCTGCAAGCGAGAGAAAAACAAGGGAAAGCACTATGAAAAAATTCTTTCTGTTTATACGTTACCTCCTTTTTTGACACCCGGTTTTGGGGCACTGCGTTGATGATCTTTAACAGGAAGATACCGAAGTAAGAAAGCCCTGTACCGTGAATTCCACGTCCCCTATTCTACCGATACCTGACTTAATGTCAATACCACTGTTCTTGGCACTTTATCACTAAATTTAGGTTGACTTCCGAGAAATCCTGATATTATCTATACCCTCGGATAGCAAGGTATAAATGAGTATTCATCAGTTTATTAAGGAAGATCGATATGACATTCAAGCAAAAAGATTTCGAGATATTTGATAAATTAAAATTTGAAATACAACCTGTGGGCATTAAGTACCATACTATAATACCCGAAGGAATTAATAGATCCACTCAGAAGATGGCCCTATGTGAAATGCTGAAAATGGCGCAGGGAGGAGAAGTCTTTTATGCAGATGCTGAAAACCATACATGCGAAGCAGGACCATATGTTTTAGGGCATAAGGATGCCGAAGAACAGTTTATAAACGGCGAATACGGCGCCGGTCTGGAGGCGTTTATAGATACACGTGCTGCAGCCAATGTGTATCAATATATCCCAAAAATGGAGAAGGGTTCTGTTAATTATATTGCCTTTGCGCCGCTTAATAAACTATTTTTTGAACCTGATGTAATGATTTTTCTCACCGACATCAATCAGACATGGATACTGATGAGAGCTTTGAGTTATGAGACTGGAGAAATATGGCAGAGTCGTTATTCAACCGTAATGGGATGCTCATGGATTTTTGTCTATCCGCATCTGAGCAGGGAAATAAATTTCATTTCTAGTGGTCTTGGATTTGGAATGAAGCGAAGGAAGCTGTTTCCGGAGGATCGTCATTTTATATGTATTCCCTTTGACAAATTACCCTCAATTATCAGAACGTTGCGCGAGATGCCGTGGATACCGAAAGCTTTTAAGCCAGGCGGACAGGAATATGTGAAACAGCTGCGTAAAAAGCTGGGACTTGAATAAGCTGTTCCGATATTGATTTACATTTAACAAAAATATCTGGTTTGTTTAATTAATTGATTCCAAACAAAACTGCTATTGTCTTTCAAGTACCTTCATTATACTAATAGGGTTACCATCTTTGCTACCTATCAAGGTCTGCCTCATTGTTTTACCGTCCTTACTTACGATTTTATGGTACCTGGCAATTTGTTTACCATCTTTCATGATGCAAACGCACCAGTGCCCTGGTTCAATTAATGTCTGAACATATATCACTCCTTCATCGAGAGTCCTTGAAAGGACCTTGGCAAATCCTCCTTGTTTAGGCCATGTCCATAAAGCTGTATATAAAGAACCATCCGGATTAATAGTTTTTATGGATAATTCTATCAAATCTCCCTCGATTTCACGGTAGGTATTTATATCTTCTTTTACCCCCTGTTGATCAGCTGGAAAAGTTGATTTCTCAAGATTGGTCTTCCATGTGCCTATGATTGGGTCAGCAGCCCAAAGGGTTCCAGGAAAAGCAAAAATAAGAAGAATAAAAAGAATTTTTCGCATAATTTCCTCCAAGTATTATGTTGTAATATAGATTAATCCCTGCTTTTTGGTAAATCATTTTAATAAAAATTACATAAGTTCATGGTCGATTGCCAACTATATATACCAAGCATGGTAGTAATTTAATAATGCTGTTTTTATTGATAATCAGGGCGCTTTCAATTCCGGCTTTAAAACACCGTATCCACGGCCTTTCCAGTATTCATTGAAGATAATGCGTTTTGAAAATAACCATTCGCCATTTACATATTTCAACGAATCCTCGTAATGCCCGTAACTAAAAGTTCTGGCGTAACCATCATTTCCCTGGCTTACGTTTACCCAATACGCTTTGGCTGTCGCCTTGTCTCCTTTAACATCAATCACCATGTTAGTAATAAAATGACGCGCTGGCTTTACCTCCTTTCCTTCGGCTATTGTTTTTGCATCTCTTTCTTCCTTTTTCTTTATCGACTCGTATATAAATTCACGTATCTCCTGGCGTCCTCTTTCAATTCCGCCGCCGTGGTTGAGGATGCCATCTTCCGTAAAAACGGCGGCATAATCGTCGGCGTTAAGAAAATCAAGCGCAAACATGTAGCGAGCCGCTAGGTTCTCAATTTCTGCTCGGTCGTCAGCATAGCTTCTGGCGAAGCTTTGACCGATGAAAAGCATCGAGCAGATCAGCGTAAGAATTATGATAGTGATTTTTTTGTGCTGGTACATATTGCCTCCTAATTTAAGTTATCGGAAATGACTCCCTGGCTTCTCTGTCCGGATCATTTTTTACTGCCGGAATGTCGTCGAGCATCATGTTTTCACCATTTTTAGACGTATATCGAGACCATTGGGGAAGACCGCCGCCATTGATTTTGTGGACAATCCTATAGTCTCCTGTCAAGTAAAAAAATAAAAACTCATAATATCAATCGGTTAAAGGAAGGCATTATTTTAAATCCATATCTAACCGTACGTTATATATTAAAAGATCGGAGGGATATATTTCACTATATAGCATATAAAAAATATTTTAATAGCTATCCAAAAAAGAAACCTCCTGTCTCCTAAATCGCTAGCATTATCTTGACTCATAAGGCGCAGATTCTTATACTCGCACCATGAAAAAGGGAGTTATTATGAATTCACCTGTTCTTGGAAGAAACTTGATATTAGCATTTACAATTAACAAATGCACTACATCACTAAAGGAGACTGACGTATGACAAGGGTAAGATTTGAAATTCTGATGGGAGTCGTGATCATGGCTGCTGTGTCTTTTATCTTCGTTGCGGCTGAGGCCGTCGCAGCCGAGGATGATGTGTTGCGAGAGATTCAGGACCGCACCCAGATCAATAAGCTTATGTGGGACTATGCCAGGGCGCTAGACACGGGCAATGTGGAAGCCTATGTCGCCACGTTCACGGAGGATGGACAGTTCGGCCGGGGGGCAAATGCCGTAAAGGGGCGACAGGCGCTCAGGGAAATGATGGGAGCTTTCCGGAAAAGCCCTACCGTAGGTCAGGCAAATATCCCTCGAATGGGGTCCATGTACCATATGACCGCGAATCACCACATCGAATTTATCGACAAGGATCACGCGATTTTCCATGGATACTGGCTTGCTTTTACAGCGGGAAGCGGGGAGAACACACAGCCGACCATTGTAGGCGTGGGCAGGGAAGTCAATGAGGTTGTTCGTATAGACGGTAAGTGGCTTATTCAAATCCGCGATATCGTGCCCCAGGATTAAACACGATTCAGGATCAGCCTGTGAGGTTCGAGAAAGATCATCCCTTTCAGCCTTCCTAAGAGGGGTTGAAAGGGATGCATATCGATCTTTTGTTATCGGGTCGAACCAAGATAAGTTCTTGCATATCTATTTAAATATTCACCTGGCAGGATTTTCCTTCCCTGCCTTATGACGGCCTTCCAACCCTTCATTGTAGATAGCGCGTTTTTTAAAATACCATTGACCGTTTATCTTTATCAGTTCATCTTCATAATGGCCAAACAATCCCAATACCATCCTTCGCCGATCTGCCGTATTGTTTGTTGCCTGAAACCAATAACTGAAGGCTTTTGCTGTATTGCCCTCCACTTTAATTACCTGATTTGTTATAAAGTGTCGTGAAGCAGCGGGCCATTCCCCTTTTTCGGCGCTGCTGGCAGGGTTATATGTCCCTGAGGCAATGAATTCATAAATCGCCTTCCGGCCTTTTATTTCACCTCGCGCCCAGTTTATTATGCCATCCTCAGTAAAAGTGGAGGCGTATGTTTCAGCATCTTTAAAATCCAGCGCGAAAAGATAGCGGCCTTGTAAATCCATAATAGCAGCGCGGTCTTCTGCGTAGTCGCCGGCGAACGCAGTATTGAGAGCAAAAAAAAGACTTAATACCAGACATTCGAGAATGATAAATTGACTTTTCATAGTGTTTTCCTCGCTCATATTTCTAAGAAAAAAATTAAAATTGATTATTCCAAATATTCAGGATTTTATATCTTAATAATCTCGTCTGGCTGCCGGTTACTCCTCTATGGAATCCTCTTCTTTTCAAGCTTCCATTCAGTATCCTTACAAAGACCACAGTCTTGGCCTGCGAACATTTTCTCAGCTGTTTCATCCTGTTTTAACTGCCATTTCAGCCATGCTACTGCGACCTTTCCGAATTCGCCGCCATTTGGTTGGCTATAGGTACCTCCGTGCCCCACGTCAAGGTTAGCCATGGCAACGGGTACTGTATCAATCTTTGCGAAGTCGTCGACCCCGTTCGCATATGCAATGTCCTTCTCCCCGCCGTTAATATACACAACAGGCGCGTGCAATTTTTTGAGGTCATCTTTCTTGACATCGGGCATTGACATCGGCATTCCCCCTTGCTTCGGCGCCCCTTCTTTGGGTGCCCCAGCCTTCGGAGGCTCCATCTTCGGCATACCTCCCGCAAAAACGCCGCTGTCCATGACAAGGGTTGTCGTGATACGCGGATCAACCGATACTTCCAAAGCCTGCAACCCTCCGCAACTGTGGCCTGCAACGGCAAATTTTGACGGGTCCAGTTTCTGGTAGTACTTGCTGTCCTTGCGCTCGTTTTCGGCCGTTGCCCAGTCGAGGGTTTCCAGCAATTGAGCAGACTTTGTCCCGCCCATGCCGCCGCCCATCATGCCTCCACGTTGTCCACCTCCCATGGATTGGCCTTCCGAGGCATTGTATGGACCTATAGCCACAACCAGAAAGCCATGGGATGCGATTTCCTCC
>Ga0214474_1001688_pt1 | contig 10100 bp, 7 predicted proteins | sample RVTome_2_FD_187335 | JGI IMG/M metagenome (GOLD analysis project Ga0214474, IMG submission 187335) | Soil microbial communities from uranium-contaminated site in the Upper Colorado River Basin, Wyoming, United States - RVT95D214 HiSeq ...
TGTCCCCACCATGAGCCGATCGCTCAATAATATTCGATTGGGCAAGTCGGTAAGAGAATCATGAGTGGCCATTTGGGCGAGCTTACGCTCGAACTGTTTTCTCTCAGTAATGTCATGGCTGACTGACCTGAACCCGATAATTTTCCCTTCCTTGTTGCGCATCGGGGAAATCGAGCTTTCCAAACAGATATGCGTTCCGTCTTTTTTAATCGTGTTGAAGGGGAAACATTTCACCGGCTCACCGCTGCGAAAAACCTTGTTCCAAGTCCTGTAAACATTCTTGGCATCCTCTTTGGGTACGTATGAGCGATAGTTCATGCCAATCAACTCTTCCCTCGGGTAACCTAATTGACGGCAAGCCGCATCGTTGGCGAAGGTAAAGGTGCCTTCGAGGTCTACTTCGTAATAGCCTTCTTCTATCTCCTCCAGTATACTCCGGTATCTATCCCCTGATAGCCACAAAGCCTCTACCATTTGGATCCGTTCGGTGACATTACGACCGACACCTCGGAAACCGACAATTTTGTCACTACTATCGCGAAGCGGGAAGACCGAACCTTCCACCAATATTCTCTTGCCGTCCTTTGTAATCTGTTCTATAGTGAAAAATTGGTTCGGGGCGCCTGTCTCATATACTTCTTTAAAAATACCAATGCATTTCTTCACCTGGTCGCGCTTGGTGTATACGGTGTAGTTCATACCCGTAAGCTCTTCCCGGGAATAACCCAGCTGGCGGCACTGGGCTTCATTAAAATAGGTGAGATTTCCGTTGAGGTCGAGCTCATAATAGGACTCCCGCATATCTTCCATGATACTGCGGTACTTGTCTTCTGAGATCTGCTCGTTTTCTTCCAATATCCCTTTTCCTTTTATGTTAGCAGAGTGGCTCGTAAGAGCGCTCTTACGAGGTCGGCCAGGCTTACGTAGCTTATCTTGGTATTTCAAATTCAGGAGCGGCTGTTTATGGAGTTTAAATTTTCGATTCTGGCCAGCATCAGTAACTGTTCCGGTGCAAACGACATGTAGTTCGTTTGTTCAGAAACTAACGTGCTAATCTGTGTGAATCTGTCGTTTTGAGCAAAATAAATATCTGGGCTGGCGCATTCCTCCATTGCGTGGGCTAACCTGTTTAGCCGTCTTGGCCTTCTGGTCCTACCATTGCTTATCATATTGTTCTAACCCCCTTTTCAGGCTATTCATCCTAGTCAGGAGTCTACTTAAATATACTACCCCCGAATTACATAGTGAATAGCCCATAAGTAACTTTAGGCGTGGTAAAAAGGTAGGCGTACTTATGGGTGGTTTGAGAAGTAATCAGATAGGACTTTTAGGCTATCTGCTTCCAAAACGGCGCAGAAATTCACGCCGGAGCCTAGTATTTGAAGCTACCAGTTCCGTATCTTTTAAATTTGCCCGGTTCCCCTGCCAGTCAACCACTTCACCTCCGGCTTCTCTAACCAGCAACAGACCGCTCACGATATCCCACGGAAACAGATAACGGTGAAAATATAGGCTGACTCTGCCACAGGCAACATAGGCCATACCCAGTGCCGAGGAACCCATAAGCCTGACGCAGTGCACCTGGCCCCAGAGCTTATTAACAGTTTCCAGCATCTCTTTCCCGCGGTCGTGGCTATAACCCAGGTCCAATCCTACTAACGCCCCCCGCAATGAATTTACGGTTGAGACCCGAACCGGAGAGCCGTTCAGGTACGCACCTTCTCCAGCCTGGGCTTCAAGGAGTTCGTCTCTGATCGGATCATATGTTACAGCAACTAGAATATCCTGATCGTGAACGAGAGCGACGTTAACGCAAAAAAATGGAATGCCATAAGTATAATTGTTGGTGCCATCTAACGGGTCGACTACCCAGGTGTAACCGCTAAGTAAAGTAGAGGAGTTCGATTCTTCGGACAGGATGCCGAAGTGGGGATATTCTTTCTTCAAAATTTCGTCAATCAGCTTTTCAGACAATATGTCGGCTTCAGTAACGAGATTGCCATGACTTTTGCGTTTTACCTGCTTTACCGAGCCGAAATGAGCCAGAAGGATTTCACCGGCTTTTCTGGCCGCTATACGGGCTACTTCAATGGGAGTGGCGCCGCTCAGGGCGAGGGGCAAGTCGGGCATCACTTACTCACAATTCTCGAGGAAGCAATCCCATCTTTTCTTTAACTTCGTGTAGCGTCTTCTGTGCTATGACCTTAGCCCGGGTGGCTCCGTCGGCCAGGACCTCGTTTACAAACTCCGGCCTTGAGGCGAAGGCAGCTCTTCTTTCCCGTAATGGAGCCAGCGTTTTATTTATGCCCTCGGCAAGCTGTCCCTTACAGTCGACACAACCAATATCGGCGGCACGGCAGCGACCGGCTATCTCATCTGCCTGCCCCGAGTTAAAGAAGCCGTGCAGGGTGAATACGTTGCACACTTCAGGATGCCCGACATCCTTACGATATCTACGGGAAGGATCGGTAACAGCTGTCATGACCGCCTTCTTTGTTTCTTCGGGTGTAGCTGCCAGCTCAACAACGTTATTGTAGCTCTTGCCCATCTTCTGAGCTCCGTTCAATCCCAACACCATGGGGAATGAGGTAAGTTTGGCCTGAGGTTCAGGAAACGTATCACCGAATAGAGAGTTGAAGCGGCGGGCAATTTCCCTGGCCAGTTCCAGGTGCGGCAGCTGGTCTTCACCGACGGGGACAATTTCAGCCTTGTAAAGGACTATATCAGCGGTCATAAGTACCGGGTAGCCCACCAGCCCGTAGTTTACATTCTGCGGCTGCATCCGTGCCTTCTCTTTAAAAGTAGGCACGCGCAACAACCAGCCGAGCGGCGTAACCATGCCCAGCAATGTATATAGTTCCATCACTTCGGGAACGTGCGACTGTACAAAGAGAATGCTCTTCTTGGGATCTAGCCCGACCGCTAGCCAGTCGAGCATCATCTCGTGGATATCTTCTTGTAGGCTATCGGTGTTCTCCAAAGTGGTTAGCGCATGGATATCCACAATACAGTATACGCACTCATATTCATCCTGGAGAGCCACGTAATTTTGGATGGCGCCTAGATAATTGCCGATATGCTGTCTGCCCGTGGGACGGGCACCGGAAAAGACGCGCTTTTTCATGGTCCCTGCCAGTTTAACACAAAGGCAACTTAGCTACAAACTGACTCCGGAACTGAGCCTGGAATTACATGCTTTCGGGAGCAGTCATGCCCATCAGGTGGAGCGTTCTGGCCAGAACTATCTGAGCTGCTTTGACGAGCTTGAGGCGCGCTTTTGTCAACTCTTGATTCTTGGAAACGACACGGCACTGTTTGTAAAAACTGTGAAAGACAGTGGCCAAATCCTGTGCGTAATAAGGTAAATGGTGTGGCTCCAGCGTCTCTGAAATCATCTCGATAATCTCCGGAAGCCTGGCCATTTGTCTTATTAAAGTTAATTCAGGTTCCGAAGTGAGCAGAGAGGGATCGCCTCCCTTGTAATTTACTTCTTTTTCATCCGCCAGGCGGAGTATGCTGGCAATACGAGCGTGTGCATACTGAACGTAATAGACCGGGTTGTCAGCAGATTGCTTCTTGGCCAGTTCCATGTCGAAGTCCATCTGGGCATCGGCTGAGCGCGAAAGGAAAACGAAACGGCAGGCATCAGCTCCAACTTCGTCTACAACTTCTCTAAGTGTGATAATGTCGCCGCTGCGCTTCGACACCCGTACTACCTGCTGTCCGCGCCGCAACGTTACCAACTGGCAAATGATTATCTTGAGGCGTTCCGGATTTATCCCCAGGGCATTGACTGCTGCCATCATACGGGAAACGTGGCCCTGATGGTCAGCCCCCCAAATATCGATTATGCCATCGAACTTCCGCTCTAAAAATTTATTGTAATGATAAGCTATATCCGAGGCGAGATATGTGGGGGAACCGTCGCTCCGGATCAGCACATTGTCCTTATCTTCTCCCAGCGCCGAGGAAATAAACCAGGTTGCGTTTTCTTTCTTGGCTACATGGCCTCCCTTGGATAACAGCTTCATGACCTTGTCGTACTGGCCGTTTTTATACAAGCTCTGCTCGCTGAACCAGATATCGAATCCCACGCCGAGCAGCTCCAGGTCCCTTTTAATCATGTCCATTATCATGGCAATCCCGAGCTGTCCAAGCTCCTGAGCAGTTGCTTCTGGCTCCATCTTGGAAAAGCGTTTGCCTTCCTTCTTAATTATCTGCTGAGCCAGATCAACCATGTAATTGCCCATATAGCCATCGTCAGGCATTTCAGCGTCCAATCCCAGACATTGCTGGTATCTGGCATAGAGCGACCGCTTAAAGGCGTCCAGCTGGCTACCGGCATCGTTGATGTAATATTCCTTCTCCACTGAATATCCGGCAGCGACCAGCACGTTAGCCAGAGTACTTCCTAAAACAGCCCCCCGACCATGTCCAACGTGCAGTGGACCGGTAGGATTTACGCTGACAAACTCAATTTGAACCGACTTTCCACTACCGATGCTGAAATCGCCATATTCACCATCTGCTTCCAGGATGGCATCAACCTGCTGCGCAAGCCAATCGGTACTGAGGCAGAAATTAATGAAGCCGGGAGCAGCTACGACTATTCTAGAGACTTCGGGAAGCGGCGGCAGGAACTCAATGATTTTTCCGGCTATATCTGCCGGCGCTTTTTTGGTTGTTCTGGCTAGCTTGAGTGGCAGACTGGAAGCATAATCACCATGCTCCGGATTTTGCGGACGTTCTATTACTACTTCAGGCAAAGCCGCCGCAGCAATGACTTCGTCTCGTTGAGCAGCACTGGCTGCCTGCTGTAATGCTTCAATCAGCTTATGTTTTATATACATTAATCTAAAAACTAGAGGCCTGAGAGTATTCGTTGGACTTGAGCGTCAGGACGAGAGTGACGAATACCCACATATAATAGAACTACTACGGTTAACTTTCAACCCAACTCAGCTCAGCTCGCCGCCTGTCTGCCACACCCTGGGCAATTCCTCGGCCAGCAGTTGGTGCTCCGGCATAGTCAGGCCGGGGTCCTTTGCGAAAAGCTCGATGGCTTCCTTTCGAGCCAGTTCCAGCAGTGGCGTATCGGATAGTCTGGCCATACGCAGGTCCGGTAAGCCGCTCTGTCGAGTACCGAAGAATTCCCCCGGCCCCCTTAGTTCCAGGTCCTTCTCGGCTAGAACAAAGCCATCCTGTATCTTTTCTATAGCCTGCAGCCGCTCGGTTCCTTCCGGAGATGGTTCTTCGGCCAGAAGCAGACAGTAGCTCTGTCTCTCGCCCCTGCCCACCCGGCCGCGGAATTGATGCAACTGGGATAAACCAAAGCGGTCAGCAGCCTCAATCAGCATGACACTGGCATTTGGCACGTCGATTCCCACCTCCACCACCGGCGTGGATACCAGTATATCCAGCTTCCCATCCCGGAAGCTCTTCATTGTCTTGTCTTTCTCGGCATTCGCCATCCGGCCGTGGAGCAAGCCCATTCTTAAATCGGGGAATACCTCGTTAGACAACCGTTCGTATTCAGCTATCGCAGCTTTTGCCTCGATACTCTCGGACTCCTCAATCAGCGGGCAGATAATAAAGGCCTGCGCGCCGGCGGCAATTTCCCGTCGCAGGAAATCGTAAGCCTTGGTCCGCTGCTCCGGCCTAAGCCATTTTGTCTTAATCTCTTTACGGCCCGGAGGTAATTCATCAATGACTGAAAGGTCCAGGTCGCCATACAGCGTCAATGCCAGGGTTCGGGGAATCGGTGTAGCCGACATAACCAGTATGTGCGGATTGAATCCTTTCTGTCGCAATGCCAATCTCTGCACCACGCCGAATCGATGCTGCTCATCAATTACCACCAGTCCTAACCGCGTAAACTCGACGGCCTTCTGGATCAGGGCATGAGTTCCAATGACGATATCTACATTGCCTTGTTGAATTTGCTCATGTATATCGGATTTCTGCTTCTCGCTGAGACTGCCGGTCAACAAGGCGAACGTAATCGGACGCGAGAAAATTCCACTGAAACGACATAGATTGTCCTGTTCGTCGCTGCTCCGGCCAATCCTGGAAAGAAGCTGGCAAATGCTACGGAAGTGCTGCTCCGCCAGAATCTCCGTCGGCGCCATTAATGCCCCCTGATAACCGTTATCAGCAGCTATCAGCAGGGCCGCCACAGCAACTACCGTCTTGCCACTGCCCACATCACCCTGTAACAACCGCGACATCGGCCGGGTTTCATGTAAGTCCCCCAGAATTTGCTGGAGTACCCGCTTCTGGGCACCGGTCAAGGTAAATGGCAAAGAACCCAGAAATTTATCTAGGTTCTCGCTTACAATCTCAAACGCGTTCCCGGGCTGGCTCTCCTGCCAGTCCTTTTTCTTGCCAAGAACACCCAACTGAAGCAGAAAAAGCTCATCGAAAGCCAGACGTCTCCTGGCCTGGGCTTTTGACGAATAGTCGTCAGGATAATGCGATTGAAGGATAGCTATCGGTAAATCCATAAACTTGAACCGGCTTTTTGTCTCCTCAGGCAGGAAATCACTCATCCGGTCGAGCCATCCATCGAGGGCTCTTCTGACGATATTTCTGACCTGCCGGGGATATAAGCCACGGGTTAAAGCATAGACCGGGACCAGGCGACCGGTATGGACCAGTTCCTTGTCCTCCACAAGTTCCCATTCCGGTGACTCGAATACTTTATTACCCTTGAATTCCGATACACGGCCGCTGAGCACTACCTGGGTGTTAGTATGAAAGTTCTTAGCCAGGTAAGGCTGATTAAACCATACGGCCCTTATATTGCCGGTCTCGTCCCCCACGATAACCTCAGTGCCCTGCTGAGATCCTAATCTGGCCATTCTGGATTCCCAGACGTTGGCCAGGATAGTCTGCTCTTCGCCCACCACCAGCTCGGAGACAGTTTTTCTCTGGCTGTAGTCAAGATGACGTCTGGGAAAGAAGTAAAGCAGGTCACGAATGGTGTGAACGCCTAACTTGGAAAGCTTGCTTGCCGAACTGGTAGCAACTCCTTTCACCGTAGTTACCGGCGAGTCCAGACCTTTGCCGGAGTGCGGGGGACTAACTGGACTCTTAGTGGCTTTCTTGCGGTCTCCCGCCACAGCACGAGGACGGCTTTTTTTCGGAGGCACTTCGTCCGGCAGCTTTTCCGTTTCACTCAACCAGTCCAACACTTCCTTCACCCAGCGCTGGCGCTCTTTTGTATCCAGACCGGCATAGTTTGAGTCGGCCAGATGCAGAGAACTGAAACTAGATAACAGGTCGGAAGTACTTATCTGGGTTCTGGTGTTCGTGGCCCAGTTGTGGAGGAATTTATCGAGCCCGCCCATTACAGTAGTGTTCGTGTAATCCCTCTGGATTTCCATTTGGAGAATGGTTCGAAGAGGTTCGATGCTAACTCGGGGGGCCACTGATATTAACCTTCTTTAGCTGACAACAACAATGGATGAGTGCCCCATTGGTTCTGAATGACGGCCAAATTGGCCACACAAATATGGGGATCATTCAAGAGAAATGACATAGGAATAATTGGGCTGTCCTCCCGATACGACCTCAACCTGCTTATCATCGTATTTGGTGCGCAGCTGTGCAGCCAGTTGCTCAGCCTGGCTCGATTCAATATCCTCTCCATGATAGACAGTAACCACCTCGGCAGAGCCGATCCCCGCTTTATTTATACCTTCAAAAAGCACTACGTTAAGGTCGTCACCGGCTGCTACCAGATTATCGTCGTCAATGATAGCTATAAACTGGCCATTCTTTATCTTTAGCCCCTGCAACTGTGTAGCCCGCGCCGCCCGGGTGATTTCCACGGTTTTTACTGCGGCGATGGCTTCGTTCATTGACTGGACGTTCTCTTCCATCCCGCCTTCATAATTAAAAGCGATAAGAGCGGCTATTCCCTGAGGCATCGTCCGGCTCGGTATCACCGCTACTTCTTTGGTCGTGAGCGAGTGAACCTGAGAAGCTGCTAAAACAATATTCTTGTTATTGGGTAGGAGAATTACCTTCTGTGACGGTACCGATTCCACTGCCTGAAGTAATTCCTGAACGCTAGGGTTCATAGTCTGTCCACCTGAAACTATAGCGGCGGCTCCAAGGCTCCGAAATACCTCTTTCATCCCGCTACCGATGGCAACGGATACCACGCTTATTTCCAAACTAGGTAATCTGTCTTTCTGCATCTCGACAAAGCCAACATGCTGATCATCCATGTTCTGAACCTGTAGTTGATGCAGAGTACCCAGTGAAGTTGCGAACCTGATAATGCTGCCCGGGTCATAGGTATGAATATGGACCCTAATCGTCGCTTCATCGCCAACTACAACCAAAGACTGCCCCTTATTTTCAAGCCGTTTTCTTATTTTATCCGGATCGAGCTTATGTCCCTGCAATAAAAAGTTGGTGCAATAGCCGTACGGTTCCTCTCTCTCGACCGCCAGCGGAGACGCCTCGGCAGCTGCCGGTGTTTGCGCCGCCACCATTTGCGGTCTGCGGTATCTCATTTCCTCGGCGCTGCCCTCTAAATAGCGTAGTACACCCTCGAGTAAAACGTATATTCCCTGGCCACCAGCATCAACCACCCCCGCTTCACGCAAAACGGGTAGCAAATTAGGAGTCCTAGATACCGAATCCCGGGCTTCATTGACCGCGGCTTCTGCCACCTTAGTCAAATTATCACCGTCCGTTTTAGCTACTTCCTCGGCTACCTTGGAGGCATCTTTGATAACTGTCAGCATGGTGCCTTCTACAGGCTGAGACAGCCCTTTATACGCAGCCCGAGAGGCTTCAGCCAGTGCCGCAGCGAAATCGCTTCCATTTATGGTTTCCTTGTCGTCCAGCCCTTTCGCCAATCCTCTGAAGAACTGGGATAATATGACACCTGAATTACCTCTGGCTCCCATAAGCGCTCCTTGAGCCATAGCTTTGGCTACCGAGGCTACGCTGTTGTCCGAGACTCTATCCGCTTCTTCCATGACAGACCGCATGGTCAGAAACATATTGGTGCCGGTATCGCCATCGGGAACCGGGAATACGTTAATAGCGTTAATATCCGGAACGGTTTTTTCCAGCCAACTGCTGCCGGCCGCAAACATGTCTTTGAATTCCTGACCGGTGCATGTAACGATTTGCTTCATCCGTCTCCTTTTTACAATCTGGCAATTGTGGTATAATTTTACTCCTGTTGTCAAGACCAATTTAGGTAGAAGGAGTTAGCGATTTGGCTAATAAATGCGATATCTGTGGCAAAGGAGTACACTTCGGCCACAGGGTAAGTCACTCGAAACAGCATACCAGACGGCGCTGGCTGCCTAACATCCAGCGTGCTACCATCGTTGTTGATGGAAAATCGAAACAGGTTAATCTTTGCACTCAGTGTATGCGCACTCAACATAGGTTAGCTCACTAGGCCAAGAGCTTTTCTCATCTCTTGCAGCGCCCTAGCTGCCCCCTGCTTCGACTTAAAAATCGCCGCCCCGGCAACCAGAACATCGGCTCCGGCTTTGGCTACTTCCGGCGCTAGCTTGGCCGTAATACCACCATCAACTTCCAGCTCAGCGTGAATTTGTTTTTGATCCAGTATGCTTCGTAACCGGACAATCTTATCCCGCATACTGTCTATAAACGCCTGCCCTCCGAAACCGGGGTTGACGGTCATGACCAGTACCAGGTCGACCATTGGTAAAACCTCGTCCAACGCACTCAAATGGGTCGCCGGATTAAGCGATACTCCGGCTTTTACTCCGGCATCCTTGATCGATTCTATCAAGCGATGTAAGTGCGTCGCAGCCTCAACGTGTACGGTAATGATATTGGCGCCGGCATCGACAAACTGAGTTATATGGGCTTCCGGCTGCTCAATCATCAAGTGGACATCGAGCGGTAAGTCGGTCCTCGAGCGGAGCGAAGCTACCACCGGAGCGCCGATGGTAATATTCGGCACAAAGTGCCCGTCCATGACATCGACATGGATGTAATCGGCCCCGGCCTCGGCAACTTCGATGACCTGCTCACCAAGGCGACTGAAATCAGCGGAGAGTATTGATGGAGCCAGTTTAATTCGTCTGTTTTTCATTACT
>Ga0214474_1001690_pt1 | contig 10094 bp, 9 predicted proteins | sample RVTome_2_FD_187335 | JGI IMG/M metagenome (GOLD analysis project Ga0214474, IMG submission 187335) | Soil microbial communities from uranium-contaminated site in the Upper Colorado River Basin, Wyoming, United States - RVT95D214 HiSeq ...
AAAAAGGGTTGCCTCAATTTCAGGGGTCCAACCGATTTTGCCTTCGATGATTGCCCTGACCAGGGCGTTCTTCCCTCGGGGTGTGGCCCATTCTCTTCCCATAACTGTATAAACCGGACAGTGTGCCAGACAAAAACCGCATCTATTACATTTGGCAATCTCATCATATAATAAGGTTTTGAGCTCTTCTTGTTTCATCATTCACTCCTATTTGAATTATCTATCCGAATATCTAAGTCCTGATTCGTAAGGGGTAAGGCGTTAGGGGTCAGGGGTAAAACCACTTACGACTTGCGCCTCACGCTCTCACGGAAATTTAGATTCCTCCCACGAATCGGCCTATGTTCAAAATTCCTGCTGGGTCTATTTGTTCTTTCAATCGGCGCACGACCAGATAATCACTCCGGGATTCTCCCCATACATCCACCTTCTTTTTGATCAAAAGAGGAGACGACTCCACGACGAGGTTTCCTTCATTTTTCACCGCTTCGGAAGTCAGCATTCCAACAAGTTCAACAAAGGATTCAACCTTTGATTTTAAATTCTTCCCCGCCAGAATATAGGAGTGAAGAATTCCATTTCCAGCATGACAAATGAAAGCACATTCTATTCCTGATTCTCTGGCAATTTTTTCATAACTCCCGATCATCTCCCTGGATTTGGAAATCAAAAAGTTTGATTTCAGTGAGATGAGGTTCGGGTAGTTTTCAGTCAACCCTTGTGAGAAGTCGCGGAGGGCAATCCAGAAAGCTTGATGCTTCTCTGAATCCAGAGTCACTGCTTCAAGAACCCCATGTTTCTTTCCTATCTCATTCATCTCAGAAATCTGCCTGTCAATGCTTTCAGCGACCCCTTCCAATCCGATGGCAACGAGATAATTTCCATTTGGAGGCATGGGCATTGAATACTTCATGTTTTGGACGGCTATGGAATTGAGAATCTCAATGGATGAGGGAATAAGCTGGGAGCTTCTCAGTTGACGAGCAAAGTTATCTGCTTCTTCTAATTCCGCAAAAGAGAGCGATAAGGTGGCCTCTTTTTCAGGGAGGGGAAGGAGTTTAAAAGTCATTTCACAAATAATACCCAGCGTTCCATAAGAGCCGATCAAGAGTTTACACATGTCATAACCGGAAACATTCTTAACCGTCTTTCCGCCAGAGACCACAATATCCCCATTTGGAAAAACGGCCTTTGTCCCGATGATCAAATCCCTGGCCGTGCCGTAGAGCAGCCTCTTTGGCCCGCTGGAATTGGTCGCTACAATACCACCCAGAGTGGCTTTATCCGTGTAGGGTGGATCAAGAGGAAGAAAATATCCTTTTTCCACCTTCGCTAAACTTTTTTGAACTTCACCCAGAGTGATTCCACCTTCTGCGGAGAGGGTTAGATTTTCACAGTCGCTGTCCGTGATACGATTGAGTCGGCTGGTGGAAAGAGTGATATCTATCTTTTTGGGAATTCCCCCCATCCCCATTTTGGTTCCATTTCCTCTCGGGACAATAGTGAGATGTCGCTGATTGGCGTGGGACACGATCTTCGAAACCTCGTCAATCGCCCCAGGAAAGACAATCACCTTCGGCTTCTTTCCATCTAATGCAGAGGCTTTGAGCTTATCCGGATCTTGAATTACATGGGCCTCTCCTACTATCTCTTTCAACTTAGAAAAAAGCTTGTCCATCTTGGGCATACTGGATTCTCCTTCTTAAACGCTATGCGCTATGCACTATGCGCTTTGCAGATTAAAGTTTACGCTTCCACTTCCGGTAAAACCTTTCCCGGATTGTAAAGATCTTCTGGATCGAAAGCCACTTTCACCTTTTTCATGGCACCGATATCCTGGGGTGTAAAGACGAAGAGCATCTCCTTCTTTTTCTCTGTGCCAATTCCATGCTCGCCGCTAATGGTCCCACCCGCATCGACGCATAATTTCATGATCTCGGAGCCTGCTAAATGAACCCTCTTCAACTCTTCTTCATTTCTCTCATCAAACAGGATTAGAGGATGGAGGTTTCCATCTCCTGCATGGAAAACGTTTGCAATGGTAAGGTTATACTTCTTACCCACTTCCATCACTTTGGTCAAAACTTCCGGAAGCTTTGTTCTTGGCACGGTACCATCACAGACCAGATAGTTGGGCCGAAGCCTGGCAATGGCCCCAAAGGCTCCCTTTCGACCTGCCCAGAGTTGTGTCCTCTCTGCCTCTGTTTTGGCGGCCTTGACTTCCCGGACATTATTCTTCTTACAGATTTCCATGATCCTTTCAGCCAACCTCTCCATCCCATCCTTGAGTCCATCAAGTTCGATTAAAAGAACAGCCTCCGCATCCAATGGAAAACCTGCATGAATCGACTCCTCGACCGCTTTGATGGTTAATCTGTCCAACATCTCAAGAGTAGCAGGGACAATGCCATCGCCGATAATGGCTGAGACCGTTCTTCCGGCATCCTCTAAACTATTGTAAATAGCCAGCATGGTCTTGACCGCTTCGGGTTTCGGCATGATTCGAAGGATCAACTTCGTGGCAATTCCAAGAGTGCCCTCTGACCCTACAAGAAGTCCTGTCAAGTCATACCCTGGATTATCTAATGTCTTGCCGCCGACCTGGACCACATCCCCGTTAGAGAGGACCACTTCCGCTCCCAAAATATGATTGGTCGTCACTCCATATTTGAGGCAGTGCGGGCCCCCAGAATTTTCTCCAAAATTCCCGCCGAAAGTAGAGACCTTTTCACTGGCAGGGTCGGGTTGATAGACATATCCATAACGGGCCAATGCGGTTTTCAAGGCAAGCGTAAAGACCCCTGGTTCCACCACCGCCCTCTGATTTTCGATATCGATCTCCAGGATCTTATTCATTCTGGAAAAGTGGATGATGATTCCACCTTGCGTTGGAATGGTGCCTCCGCTCAGGTTTGTCCCCGACCCTCTGCCCAAAACATGAATCCCTGCTCCATGAGCGAATTTAACGATTTTGGAAACTTCCTCTGTTGAATCAGGAAGGACGATGCAATCGGGTTTCCCCCGGAAGAAGGAGGCATCGTAACCATAGAGCAACAAGTCTGTCTCTGAAGATAAAACATTTTCTTTCCCCACAATCTTAGTCAATTCTTCAATTAGTTTTTCACGTTCCATAAGTCCTCTCCTTTTGTATCAAGGCTAAAGCCTTGAGTTACGGGTCTCATAATCCTGTAACTCAACCCTTTAGGGTTGATTCATTCGCCAAACCGATCTCCAATCTTTAGATCGATCGATCGGGTAAATTCGATGGGTTCTATCTTCTCCCCTTTATCCACTCTGAGTTTACCAATTTGTATGAGTCCACCTTTTACAGCGATTTGAAGACCTCCTCCTTCGATCGAAACAATTTCACCAGATCGCTTGTCAATTGCCGAGGGGGACATCTTCGCATCATAAAACCTTACCCTCTTCCCCTTAAACATTGTGTAAGCCCCTGGCTGAGGATCACATCCCCTAATTAAATTGTAAATGTCTTTAATTGGTTTTTCAAAGTTCACGGAGGCCACTCGATCATCACAAGGAGGCTCATAAGTTGCTTTGGATTCATCCTGCGGGATCCGAGGTGCCTTTCCTTTTTTGATCAATCCAACAGCCTCGACGATGGCATCGATTCCCATGGGAAAGAGGGTTTTGAAATAAAGAGACCCTGTCGTCTCATCAGGACCAATTTCCACCTCTTTTTGCAGCAAGATGGGACCGGTATCAATCCCCTTGTCAATCCAAAGAATGGTCAAACCTGTTCGTGTATCACCTTGAATTATCGCCCAGTTGATCCCACTGGCGCCCCGATGTCTGGGCAAAATGGAAGGATGGTAACAAATTGTACCGAGGGAGGGAATGCTGATCAACTTTTCAGGGATGATATCGGTGACGAAAGCCAATATGGCAAGATCCGGCTGCAATTTCACATAATCATTGTAAACCTGAGGATCCCTCATCAAATTTGGACGAAAGGAAGGGATTCCTGACTTCTCAGCCAAGGCCTTCATCATCTCGCCCCTTTTGTCCAAAGGAGAGAAAGATCCTACAACATCCTCCCCTTTTTGAATCAAGGCCTCTAATACTTTCTCCCCAAAAGGGCCTTGTCCAATAACGATGATTCTCATGATTCAAATTTTATTACATCCCCCTCACCCTCCCCTCTCCCCCGACTGCGGGGGAGAGGATAAAGGTAAGGGGGCCTGAGGACATCATTTTTTCCGTTTCGCATCAAAAGCGGAGATTTCTGCTACGGTAGCCAAGATTGTCCTGGCATTATCATAGACCGGAGTATCCACCATCTTCCCCATATAGGATACGGCTGCAGCGCCTTTGCCAATCCCCTCTTCCTCAAAAACCTTTACAACACCCTTTGCCCATTCCACATCTTCCGGCGATGGGGTATAGATTCTATGGGAGGGTTCGATCTGGCTCGGATGAATAAGCATTCTTCCTTCATAGCCTAACTGACGGCCGAAGCGCGTGTTCTTCTCAAAGGCTTCTGTATCCTTAAAGGCCACGAATGGACAATCAATAGCAATGCAACCCGCAGCCCTGGCAGCGACCGCATTATGAGCACGGGCATAAAATTGTTCATCTCCTTCGATGGTGAGCTTCACCCTCATATCCTTCGTATAATCCACCGCGCCAAAGATAAGAGAATTGACTCGTTTGCTGGCAATGGCTGAGGGATAGGCATTGATAACCCCTTTAGCCGTCTCAATAAGAAGCTGAATGGCAATGCTTCCTACTTTCAGCCCTCTTCTTCGTTCCAACTCTTCCAGTTTCCAATCAAGACGTTGCACATGATCCGCACCACCACATTTGGCCAGGCATACACCGGAGAGCCCTTCATGCACAATGGCCTCAAGGTCGTCATTGGTCATCAACGTCTCCCAGTTGTTGATCCGGGCGTAAATCGTAGACCCACCTGATCCTGCAAACTTAAGATTCTCTCGTGTCATTTCACGTGCTTTCGGTTTCTCAGCAGGGGGAACGGAATCCTCCAGATCTAAGGTGATGATGTCAGCTGGAGTCTCAGGGGCCTTGGAAATCATCTTCTCATTATTTCCCGGAATATAAAAAACAGATCTCATCACAGTCATAGTGCACCTCCTATTTTATTTTTATCGTAAATCGTGAGGCGTTAAGCGTTAGGGGTAAAGCGAAACCCCCTCACGCCTAACGCCTTCCGGCTCACGTCATGTTAGGCTTTTAATAACCTTTTAATAGTTGGAGCGATTTCATCGGGTCGGTCAACCACATGAACCCCTGCTTCTTTAAGGGATTTAATCTTATCCTTCGCCGATCCCTTCCCCCTCTCAATGATACTGCTCGCATGGGAGAATCGCATCCCTTCTGGAGCCCATGCCCCTGCGACATAAACAACAAGGGGTTTCGTAAATTTCTTTGTCCTCACTGCTTCAGCCGCCTCCTCTTCATAAGGACCGCCAATTTCACCAAAGACTGCGACAGCCTTTGTATCCGGATCGGCCTCAAAAAGAGGCAAGATGTCGCCCATAGATTGCCCTAAAACCGGCTCTGTCCCGATATGCACGACCGTGGTTACGCCAAGGCCTGCCTGTTGAATGGCCCACGGCACCGTACCAGACTGCCCACCGCTTCTTGAAATGACACCCACGGGTCCTGGCACAAACACTTTTTTTGCAAACTCCGGGGTACCTCCGAGCCACCCCGCCGCTGCGATACCAGGGCTGATAATGCCGATTGATCCTGGGCCCAACAGGCGGGCACCCTTCAGTTTTCCATAGGCCAACATTTCGAGAATATCATAAAGAGGGACCCGTTCTACTGGCATCACGATGAACTTAATCCCTCCATCCAGGGCTTCATAGACCGCTTCCTTCAGACCTGGTCCCGGAACAAAGGTGACGCTGGCGTCAATCTTTCCCTGTACCTTTACAGCTTCTTCCACGGTGTTATAGACCGGGATCCCCGATACCTCTTCTCCGCCCCTTCCAGGGGTTACCCCAGCCACTACTTTTGTTCCATAACCTTTCATAAATGCAGCTCGGGCTGAACCCTCCCTACCTGTAATTCCTTGAACCAATATCGTCGTGTTCTTTTCAAGTAGAATAGCCATCTTCTTCGCTCCCTCCCCTCACCCCAACCCTCTCCCCCGAGGGGAGAGGGGAAGAGATGGGGGGTTCAATAGTGTCAATAGTGAAATTAAACGACTCCGTGTTTTCTCTTGTACTCTTCCAATCCAGGGATGGGGGCTTCTATGGTGATCGCCTTATTTCCCCTGAACCAGCACTCATACTCGCAAGCCAGACACTCTGTACCTGTCCGTTTGGCAAATTCCACATCCCCTCCCAGAGCGGGCTTCCCGTCTTTGATCACTAAAATGCCTCGATCGAACAGTTTACATCCCGCAGCACATGCATGGGTTTTACAATCAACACATTTACTCTCATCAATGATAATTTTAATTGTCCTCTCTTCAAATTGCATAGCCATTTCTCCTTTACCCTGTGCAATATTATATTCGAAACCTTGCCGGAAATAGCGCTTATACCTGAGTCAAATTTTTTGTATAATCCCCGCACTCACAAATTATTGCACGGGGTTTACACCTTTACCCCTCTTTTCTTTCGATATTCATCAATGAGGGCTCTCATGCGTTTTGCCAGAAACTCGGTTTCGTACACTTTATCACTTCCATAAATCTCGATCGGGTTTTGTAAGTCCGCTGTTCCCTCCTTCAGAATCTCCATCGATTCCTTTTCCTTATTTCCGCAAAGCAAAATCACACAGGGGAATCCGGGTCTCTTAGGAAGCTCCTCTCTGAGGGCTTTTATCACACCATGGGCATGGTGCCACTGTTCCTGGTTCGCCACAATGAAACCACCGAGCATGTACCCTTCAATATCCGGCTGAGAAATAATGACCTTGGCGGCTCGGTAGACTTTTGCAGCTGTTGGATTTCCACTCGTATCGGCATAGTTAGCAATCTTAAGTCCCTGGCGATTCAGGGCATCCACGCCAAGGATGGCACCACCTCCGCCAATTCCATGGTAGCCGACGTAACCCAATCCCTTCTTATCCGGAGCCATCTGCGCAATATAACAAGTTCCACGAAGGTCACCTTCCTCGATCCACCATGCAATCTTGTCAAACTCGGTCGGAGGCGTCGGGGCCTCACGGGCTACATCAATACCCAGTTCAGGATGACGGAAGACCGACGAGTCGTCGATGGCCATACGACAATCCCCTGCGATGATTTTCCCCTCTTTGGTCTGGATGAGAGGGTTGATCTCTGCCGTGCGGCAATTGTATCCCTTAAAGGTTTGGTATAAGCCCATGATCGCTTGGGCAATGGAGGGGAGAACCTTAGTGGGAACCTTTAGCTTTACACAAAGATTGAGGGCGTCATAGAGGCGGAAACCCCGGAGGACATCCACGTTTACCTGTGCGATTTTTTCAGATGGCACCGATTCGATGTCCATTCCACCCTCTGTGCTGAACATAACGACTGGAGCCCTCACCTCTTTTGAGGCATCGATGATGACGCCGACATAGTATTCCTTGTCGACATTGAGCTTCTCCTCAACCAATACCTTTTCAACCTTCAGATTTTTAATTTCCATTCCGAAAATATCTTTAGCCACCTTTTCCGCTTCATCAGGGTTATTCGCAAATTTAATCCCTCCAGCTTTTCCACGGCCTCCGGCCCAGACCTGGGATTTGATGGCCACGGGCTTGCCAATTTTCTCCGCTATCTTCCGGACTTCTTGGGGAGTCGTCGCCACCTCACCCTGAGGAATGGGCACTTTTGCCGTCTTGAGCAATTGCTTTCCCTGGTATTCATATAATCGAGCCATGGCTCCCTCCTAAAAAATTCTAAATGAAAATCGCTATTGACGATTCATATTGATTTCCCTTATAACAAAAGAAAAATTGAATGTCAAGAAAATGAAAATGGTATGACATTCTAACCAATAATGACGATTTCCGTAAACTGCCTTATGACTTCCAAGAGTAGCCTTGGGGTAAACGTAAGGTAAAATCGATGAGACCAAAGGTAATGATAACCCGGGAAGTTTTTGATGAAGTCCTGGAATACTTATCTCAATATTTCGAGGTGACTTCAAATCAATCGGATGTACCAATGGATCAAGGCACTCTTGCTGCGAAGCTTTCTGATAAACAGGGTGCCTTGATTACTTTATCAGACAGAGTCGATGAAGCTCTCCTCTCGCGCTGTCCAAATCTGAAAGCAGTCTGTAATATCGCTGTGGGCTATAACAACATCGACCTTGAAGCATGCACCAAAGCAAAGGTCATGGCTACCAACACCCCGGGGGTGCTGGACGACACCACAGGAGATTTCACCTGGACATTGATCCTTGCCACAGCACGCCGGTTAACCGAGGCAGAGACTTACCTCCGGAACGGCCAATGGGATGGCTGGAAACTCAAGCAATTTCTTGGACTCGATGTTCACCATGCAACGCTTGGCATCTTTGGTCTTGGCCGTATTGGCCAGGTGGTGGCGCGGCGCGCTATCGGCTTTGAGATGAAAGTGATCTATCATGATGTCCGGCGAGCTGCTCCAGACATTGAACAGGCATGTCGAGCAAATTTTGTTTCCAAAGAAGAGTTGCTTGAGCAGGCTGATATCGTGACCATCCATGTTCCCTATTCTCCTGCCACACACCACCTCATCGGTAAACGAGAATTAGAACAGATGAAACCCTCGGCCATTCTCATCAATCCTTCACGAGGTGGTATTGTGGATGATTCAGCCCTGATCGAGGCCCTTCGTTCGGGGACGATTGCTGGAGCAGGCCTCGATGTGTTTGAGAATGAGCCCAAACTGAATCCGGGGTTTCTTGAATTGAAGAACGTCGTTCTTGCTCCGCACATCGCCAGCTCCTCTAAAGCAACCCGTTTTAAGATGGCCATGTTAGCAGCCCAGAACCTGGTGGCGGCGCTGACGGGAAAAACCCCACCCAATCTTCTCAATCCTTTTTGAAACCCTGGATTACTATCGTTGAATTGAAATTGACGGGCATCGTTGTCGAAGCTCGTATCGAGGCTCGTTGATAGAAACTGGATGCTCGAACTTCGTTTTCCGAGTTTCTTGCTTCGATACCAGCGTCGTCACCCATTAACCGTTTGGCTATCAATCAATACGGGCTTCGTAAACCTAACCCAAACACTCGGAGTATTTTCATGTTTCGTGGGCGGGGGAGTATGAACGATTAATTTTAGTCCTTGACAAAAAAATGGGTTTAAATTTAAAATGGTAAGACCATTTGACAAATGACAGAAATGCAACGGTTCCCTGTGAAATTGGGAGGGGGGAGTTTCACATGTTTAAATCTGTCAAGCATGTTAGAGTTTCTGATGAGATTGTCAATCAGGTGAAAACCCTTATCAGTGACGGAAAGTTGAAGCCTGGGGATCGCCTTCCGCCCGAAAGAGACCTCGTAAAGGAATTTAGCGTGAGCCGTCCATCACTCAGAGAAGCCCTGAACACTTTGGTTACCATGGGTTTTTTGGAGGTAAAGGGTAAAAGGACCTTCATCAAATCGGTTGCAACGGAGAGTATGCAAAATCCCCTTTCACTGCTCATCAAGGCAGATATCCAGAAGCTCTTCGACCTGATTGAAGTGAGAAAAGCCATCGAGGCATGGGGGGCCTTCCATGCTGCTCAGAGGGCTACAGAAGAGGATATTGAACAATTGGAGAATATCATAGAAGAGATGAAGAAATCTTTTGAGGAAGGACGGTCCTGGGAAAAACAGGACGCCGATTTTCATCTGGGAATAGCTCATGCAACCCATAACACCATCCAAACGCACATGATGTCTACGATTTATGATCTTCTCAGAGAATCAGTGGCAAAGGTCTTTAAGGATCGAGTGAAAGTGAAAAAATTGCTCGATCACCATCAACGGATATTCAAAGCAATCAAGAATCACTCTCCCGATAGAGCCAGAGAGAGGACTCTCGAGCATCTCAACTATGTCGAATCAGAGGTGAAGGCATCTGCGGGTCAGGAGAAATGAACCCCGTTAGAAATTCAAGTCGTTGCGATTCGAAACCGAGCGGGGCATTATTTCTAACGG
>Ga0214474_1001692_pt1 | contig 10087 bp, 11 predicted proteins | sample RVTome_2_FD_187335 | JGI IMG/M metagenome (GOLD analysis project Ga0214474, IMG submission 187335) | Soil microbial communities from uranium-contaminated site in the Upper Colorado River Basin, Wyoming, United States - RVT95D214 HiSeq ...
TCTATAAATGATGTTAAAGAAGGGGTAATCGCCTCCCGTATAGCTGCTCACGCTGCCGATATTGTTAAGGGTGTAAAAGGTGCCAAAGAGTGGGATGAACAAATGTCCAGGGCGCGCAAGGCTTTTGACTGGGAAACCCAGGCCAGACTATCTCTAGACCCAAAACTTTCGCACCAGGTCCATAGTAAGATACCTGCTAGCGGAGCAACTTGCAGTATGTGTGGCAAATACTGCGCCATGGCAATAGTAGAGAAATACCTCGGCATCTCAGCACCCAAATGCTAAAATAACCGTCGACTGACAGGTTATAATTGAAAGATGAAGGCAGAGATAATACCCGTTGGCACAGAAATCTTGCTGGGCAACATAGTTGATACCAATTCTTCCTTTTTAGCCAATCAATTGCCTTTGCTGGGAATCGACTTATATTTTATCTCTACGGCGGGCGACAATCAGAAAAGGTTGGTTGATACGCTAAAAAGAGCATGGAAAAGGGCAGACGTTATTATCACCACAGGGGGATTGGGGCCTACCCAGGATGATATTACCCGCGAGGCCATCGGCGAGCTGGTGAATGAGGAACTCAAAGTCGATGAGAAGCTGTGGCAAGAATTGCAGGACTTGCTCCGCCGCTATCTTGGGGAAACACCACAGAGTAATATCAGACAGGCAACACTCATTCCTTCAGCTCAGATAATTCCCAATCGTATGGGCACAGCACCTGGCTGGTGGGTTGAAAAAGACAAACACATAATTATAGCCCTACCTGGGCCGTCCGATGAGATGAAAATGATGTGGCAAGAAGGCATTTTGCCCAAACTGGAACAAAAAGTAACTGGAGAGGTCATACTATCCAGGGTAATTAAGACTTTTCGGCTAGCCGAAGCTAAGGTAGATGAAATGGTAGCTCATATCTCTAAACTATCCAACCCCACTCTGGCTACTTATATCAATCCCGATGGTGTCTATCTGCGTATTACAGCCAAGGCAAAGGAAAAAACAGAAGCTCAACGCCTCATTTCCCAGAGCGAAGACCAGATTCGCAACATTCTTTCTCCCTATATTTGGGGGGTAGACGAAGATACTCTGGGCTCTGTTATTGGAGAGTTGCTCAGAGCCAAAAACTGGAGTTTGGCAACCATGGAATCTTGTACCGAGGGGCTTCTATGCAGCACTATTGCCGGTGGGCGGGAAAGCTGTAAATATTTCAAAGGAGGATTGCTGGCCTGCTGTGACGAGGCTAAAATGGCTTGCGGTGTGGATATCTCCATTATGGAGCGATACGGCAAGGAGAATATTCAGGTAGCTAAAGCAATGGCCGATACTGCGCGCAGGAATCTGAAAACCGACGTTGGCATAGGCGTCGGGGGTACCATAAATTCCGATGACAACTCTGGGGAAGCATTCATAGGCTTGAGCAGTGACAAATTCGGGCAAACCTTCACCCATATGCTCCGTGGCAATCGCTCAAGAATGAAGCAAAGAGCGGTCTATGCCGCGCTTTTCGATTTAAGAAAGACGTTGCTCGAGGAGGTCTAATGCACTTAATCATAGATGGCTATTCCAGCAACCAGAAAATTCTCCGAGACGAAGAATTCATCCGGGAGTGGCTGGAGACTTATCCCACCAGGATTGGAATGACCAGGATTTCGCCGCCATACGTGCTCAAATACGTTGGACCGGTGTTAGAGGACTGGGGAATATCAGGATTTGTCTTCATAGCGGAAAGTCATATTGGCATCCACACCTTTGTTGAACGGAATTACATTAACATAGACGTTTTCTCTTGCAAGGATTTTGACTCAGAGAAGGCAATAGAAGATTTTCGAGAGGGATTTCAGCTGATTAAGTCACGGACTTGTCTAATTGACAGGGAATGGGCCACAGCAGAAACAGCTATGAGCAACCCCCAGAGTTTTATTTACCATGAACGGCCATGATTGTCATCCTGAGCCCTTTGCCGGCTGGAATGAGGGGACATTCCTGCCACACGAGGTTTTTGCCGGATTAGAGCCAGCTTATTCAAATCTACAGCAAGCCAAGACTGTAATTCTACCTGTCCCCTACGACAGCACCAGTGAATGGCGAAGCGGGTCTCGCCATGGTCCGCAGGCTATTATCAAGGCCTCCCAGTATTTAGAGCTTTATGATTTGGAACTGGACCGCGAGATATACAAAGTTGGCATTTCTACGCTGCGACAGGTAGAACCTTTGCTGAGCAGTCCCCAAGATATGATTGACAGAGTTTATCAAGTTGTTAGAGGCTTAGTACAAAAAGAGAAATTCGTAGTGTTGCTTGGTGGAGAACACTCCGTTTCTTTGGGGGCAGTTCGAGCTTTCAAGGAAGCATTTCCCGGGCTTTCTGTGCTGCAATTGGATGCTCATGCTGACCTTCGAGATGAATATCTGGGGACTAAATATAGCCAGGCTTGTGTTATGCGCCGCATCTTTGAGCTTTGCCCTATCTCCCAGGTAGGGGTGCGCAGCCTCAGCCGGGAAGAAAAACAATTCTTAACACAAAAAAAGCTGAGGCCTTTCTACATGTCTGACCTGGCATCGAACAAAGCTTCCGTAGACCAGATCGTGGACTCGCTTAGCGAAGATGTCTATGTCACCATAGACGTGGATGTTCTCGACCCTTCCATTATGCCAGCAGTAGGCACCCCCGAGCCCGACGGCATGTCATGGCAGCAAATCTTGAATATGATAGAATCAGTTGCCCTTCGCAAGCATGTAGTGGGCTTCGATTTAATGGAATTTTGCCCGGGTGAGGGGCCAGGTTCCTGCGCTTTTCTACTGGCTAAATTAGCTTACAAGCTTATCGGTTGTGCTGTGCCGCAGGAAGAACGATGAGGGGTAATATAAGTTTAGGTAGGGTCTTCGGTATTCCCCTGCGACTCCATTATACCTGGTTTATCATCTTTGCCTGGATTACGTTCTTACTCGTGTTTTACATCCTAGATCAAAAGTACCCCATTGGGCAGAGGATAATTTGGGGCATATTAACCAGCTTGCTCTTTTTTGCTTCCATCGTTACCCACGAGCTAACCCACAGCATCGTAGCTATTCGTAACCACATCCCTGTTAAAGAGATTACCCTCTTTGTTTTCGGCGGTGTATCTCAAATAACTAAGGAGGCGACCACCCCCAGAGCAGAACTCTCAATAGCCATAGTTGGCCCTCTAACCAGCCTGGCTCTGGCCGGTGTTTTTTACGGATTGCATTTCTTACTGGCAGGAGCCCACCAAGTCCTGGCCGCCGGCTCAATGTGGTGGCTGGCTTTCATAAATGTGGCTTTGGCTGTATTCAACTTAATACCCGGTTTTCCGTTAGACGGAGGCAGGATATTCCGTGCCCTCGTGTGGCACAAGACTCACGATTACCGTGGAGCAAGCCGTATCGCTGCCAAAGTGGGGCAAGGGATAGCTTATGCCTTTATTGCTGGAGGCATTGCCCTTATTGTTTTCTTCCCTCGATACTGGCTTAACGGCATGTGGCTAATATTCATTGGCTGGTTTCTCAGCAATGCGGCTAGAACTAGCTATCAGCAGGTTTTGCTCCGCGATGCTCTAGCAGGAATCACAGCACGCCAGGTTACGGACTATGATTGTCCCTTGATCCCTCCTCACATGAACTTAACAGAGCTAGTTGAGCAATACATTCTGCCCACAGGACGGACCTGCTTCCTCGTAAGCTGGGGAGCTGAGTTAGAAGGCATGGTTACCCCGCAACAGATCAAGAAGGTCCCCCGCACCCGCTGGGCGATCACCACTGTGCAGGATATCATGATCCCGGCCAGCAAACTAAAGGTAGCTTATGCTGACCAGGACCTCTTGAGCGTGCTCCAGGAAATGAATGGGGAAAGTGCCGATCACATACCTGTAATGGAAGCCGGGAAAGTCGTCGGAATAATAAACCGGGAAGATGTAGCCCGCTTTCTTCGCACCCGGGCCGATTTCGGGACAAGCTCAACACCTAAATAGCTATCGCCGGGAGAGTAATACAGTATCCGAAGTGAGCCGCCAGGGTCTCGAACCCTGAACCTGCTGATTAAGAGTCAGCTGCTCTACCAATTGAGCTAGCGGCCCGAGGCAACAATGTTAGCATTAAGGGACAGCGCAGACAAGTAGAGCCATGACGAATGAATTTACTTTAGGGTTTGTGATAGAATGAGCGCTTGTCAATGAAAATTTTTCGTGAAGTCGTAATAACTGTTCTCATTGCTGTAGCCGTTTTTGCACTCCTTCGGCTTACCGTCCAGAGCTACACGGTGGTGATGTCCAGTATGGAACCCAATTTCCACCAGGGTGACTGCATTATGGTTAGCAAGGTGGCTTATCGCTCCTCCGGCCCGCAGCGAGGACAGGTAATAGTCTTCAACCCACCACCGCCAAACGAGGAGTCCCGATACCCTTTCATCAAACGCGTCATTGGCTTGCCCGGCGATACTGTGGAGATTAGCGATGGCAAGGTCTTTGTCAACGGCACCGCCTTGGAGGAGGAATATATCATGGCGCCGCCGAACTACACGATGCCGGCCACAGAAGTTCCCGAGAACGAATACTTCGTTCTTGGTGATAATCGCAACAACAGCAACGATTCACATACCGGGTGGATGGTGCCACGAGATAGTATCATCGGCAAGGCCTGGTTTATCTACTGGCCACCCAGCAGATGGGGAATAGTCAAGCATTACAGCTACCCCGGGGTTCCTATCCCCGAGGACGAAGAAATGGCGCTTAGCCTTTCGTTTGGGGTGCAACTTGAGTGACGAAGTGCTGGGGATATTCAAGACGGCTGGAGCAATAAAGGAAGGCCATTTTCTGCTCACCTCAGGATTACACTCGCCTGTTTATTGGGAAAAGTTTCGCATCCTTCAGTATCCAGACCTTACTGAGCAACTGTGTCGCCTTGTGGCCCAACACTTTAGAACACAAAGAATAGACGTAGTCGCTGGACCGACCACAGGTGGCATCATTCTGGCCTTCGAAACCGCCCGCCAATTAGGAGTGAGGAGTATCTTTGCCGAAAAAGAGGGAGGGGTAAGAGTCTTCCGGCGCGGTTTTGAGATTACGCCTGGCGAACAGGTCCTTATTGTTGACGACATCCTGACCACAGGAAGCTCACTCAAAGAGACCCTAAGTGCTGTAGACAAACTGGGAGGCATTGTTGTTGGTATCGGAGTGCTTGTCGACCGAAGCGAGAAAGGCTTACACTTCAATCTGCCCTTGTTCAGTTGCCTTCGTGCCCCCACCACAGTTTATTCACCTCAGGAATGCCCTCTCTGCGCTGCCCATATCCCCCTGATCAAGCCCGGTGCCCCAAGTTAGTGGCTCACAGTATTATTTCCCTTGGTCGGGGCAGCGACAATTACGAGTACACTTGCTTGACACTGGAACGGGGGAAAACCTACAATATCCCTGATGCCGAGGTAGCTCAGGTGGTAGAGCAGCGGACTGAAAATCCGCGTGTCAGCGGTTCGACTCCGCTCCTCGGCACCACGTATGAAGTTGCAGGGTATAATTAGATTAGCAGTGGAATGCGTCCTCGCAGAGGGCGAGGGGACCGTGACCACTTAAAGGAGATTGGGACTTCCAGGGCAGGTGCGCCGAAGTGGCGGAAAGGTAGACGCGGCAGTCTCAAAAACTGTTGGGGGGCAACCCTCGTGTCGGTTCGAATCCGACCTTCGGCACCAAAACGTGATATGGTGCCGGGTTGTGTAGTGGTAGCACAGAGGACTTTGGATCCTTTAGCCCAGGTTCGAATCCTGGCCCGGCAGCCAACTACGATCAGAAGAATGAAAGAGTCGACGTGTTGATGTCAAAACAAAAACCACAATGGAAAAAGTTAAGCACGTGACTATATATACGGATGGCGCCTGCATTGGAAATCCTGGCCCGGGCGGGTATGGGGCAATACTGCTTTACCAGGGCCACAGACGAGAGCTGTCAGGAGGCTACCGCAAAACCACCAATAACCGGATGGAGATAATGGCTGCGATTATTGGATTAGAGGCTCTAAAAGAGAACTGCAAGGTGACGTTATACAGCGATTCTGAGTATTTGGTCAAGGCGATGTCGAAAGGATGGGCTCATAGATGGCGGGCAAACGGATGGAAGCGCATCAAGCGGGAAAAGGTGTTGAACCCCGACCTCTGGGAAAGCCTCCTGCAATTATGCGAGCATCATGAAGTACAGTTTAGCTGGGTTAAGGGGCATGCCGGAACCCTGGAAAATGCACGCTGCGATGAATTAGCCATGCAAGCTGCCCAGCAGCCTAATTTACCTGACGATGAGGGTTACATCTCTCAGAGTGAGACAAAATGAATGGCAGAGTATGCCAGATTATTAACGCACTGCAATAATAGTGCAAGTCGAAGATGACTTTGAAGCAGAGAAGGCATCTTGAGAGAAATCCCAAAAAATGTCAGAATTGGCCTGGCGAATTTGAGCAAGTCCGCCAAAGTATCTATTCCCCGGTAGCTCAATGGTAGAGTGGGCGGCTGTTAACCGCTTGGTTGCAGGTTCGAGTCCTGCCCGGGGAGCTTCTAATTCTTCTTGACAGCATGTGGAATGATATAATACAAGTCATGATTCAAGCAGAGCTTAAGAAATTAGCGCCAGAAAGGGAACGAGAGAATGAGTGAGACCGAAACCTTTGAACAGTTAAAAAAGTTGATCGTGGAGCTGTTGGAGGTTGATGAATCAAAAGTGGTCCCCGAAGCATCATTCGTTGATGATTTTAATGCTGATAGCCTGGACTTTATCGAATTGATTACTGCGGTGGAAGACGCCTTCAAAATCGAAATCCCCGATGAGGACGCGGAAAATCTGCAGACCGTTCAAGACGCAATTGACTACATCGAATCAAAAATCTAGAAAGTAGCCATCGCCGGAACAATTACTCATGCCTCGCTAAACGGTTCTTACGATGCTGACAGAGCTGGCAAATTAGCCCAAAGACTTTTCAAGCTAAACGACGGATGTTGAACAAGGTGGAGAGAACACTTAAAAGAAGAGTGGTAATCACTGGACTCGGCGCCGTTACTCCCTTAACCACAGGGTTTGAGGAATCGTGGCGAAAGCTATGCCAGGGCAAATCAGGAGTAGCCAGAATCACCAAGTTCGATCCTTCCGGTTTTAACGTGCAAATCGCGGCCGAGCTCAAGGACTTTCATCCCGAAGACTTCCTGGATAAGAAGAAAATCAGAAGGACAGACCCCTTCATACAGTATGCGATGGTGGCCGCTCGCATGGCAATAAATGATGCTGGATTTACCATAAATGCCGATAATGCTAACAGGGTGGGGGTGGTGCTGGGCTCATGCGCTGGCGGTATGAACATGTATGAAAAGAACCTTCACGCCCTCCATAATGAGGGACCAGACAAGGTTTCCCCTTTCTTCATTCCCGGGTTTATAGCCAACATGGCGGCAGGCGAGGTTTCCATGGATTTTGGTGCCCGGGGACCGAGCAAATGTGTCGTTACTGCCTGTGCCACCGGAAACAATTGTATCGGTGATGCTTTCAGGCTTATTCAATATGACGAGGCGGACGCCATGATTGCCGGAGGGAGCGATGCCTACATTCTCCCCATTGCCATTGCCGGATTCGACAAAATGAGAGCCCTATCCCGCAGGAATAGTGAGCCCGAGAAGGCGAGCCGTCCTTTTGCCAAAGACCGTGATGGCTTTGTAATCGGAGAAGGTGCCGGGGTTCTTATCCTGGAGGAAATGAAGTCAGCCGTACGAAGAGGGGCTAAAATCTATGCCGAGCTTATTGGCTATGGCTCCAACATTGATAGCTTCCACATAACTGAGCCTAACTGGGAAAATCAAGCACGCTGTCTTAAAGTGGCTTTGAATGATGCGGCTGTTTCACCTGGCGATGTTAACTATATCAATGCCCACGGAACATCTACCACTATCAATGATGTATGTGAGACTAAGGCGATAAAGGCAGCACTTGGAGAACACAGCAAAAAGGTGCCCGTAAGCTCCAATAAATCTATGATCGGTCATTTACTGGGGGCAGCAGGCGGAGTAGAAGCTATCTTCACTGTTCTTACCATCAGGGATGGTGTTATACCGCCCACTATAAATTATGATACTCCAGACCCTGACTGCGACTTGGATTATGTCCCCAACATTGCCAGGAAAGCACAGGTAAATATAGCTCTTTCCAACTGCTTTGGCTTCGGCGGAATCAATGCCACCCTTGTCTTCAGGAAGTTCAAGGAATAGTAATTCCAAAAACGTCGTACAGTTTGTCCCACACCTCTGCCTCACTCGCAAATGCACCAATTCTCTTGTACTGCACTACACCTTCGCTATCGATGAATAACGTAAAGGGAATATATCCTCGTGCGTTATCGTAATTCTGGCAATAGTTCACGAAGACTTCCCTATTTTCGTCCAGCGCCACTGTCATGGCTGGTTCATAGTCGTCGAAGAAGTCTTGCACACTTGCAGCGCTATCAGCGATATTGGCCGCTATGACTTGGACCTCTCCTTCGGCTTGTTGGGCCACATTCTCAAGGTAGGGTAGCTGTTGCCTGCAATAAGAACACCCAATAGACCAGAAATTAAGTACTACCGGAGTCCCCTCCAGCTCAGATAGGGTTACGTTACCTCCTGTCAAGGTAGGCAATATAAAGTCTGGTGCTTCATCGCCCGAGGGACTGGGGGAATCACAACTCAGACCGATTCCAAGCAGAGCAAGAATCACAATAATCAGGGTCACCAGTATTGACACTCTACTGGCCATCATTAGTAACCTCCCGGCAGAAGCCCGCTCAAATACTCTAAGTAACCGGTCAACATCAGAATTCCTACGCTGATAAGCAGCACTGCGGCTACTACGGAAGTGACGAAGGCATGACGACTGAGCCAGCTAATGTATCGTGACGCTGTCCCTAAGGCCAGGCCCACTATGATGAAAGGCAGTCCCAGCCCTAGACAATAGGCAAGCAAAAGATAAACTCCGTGCCATACCGTTTGCGAGCTCCAGGCCAGAGCTAAGATGGCCCCCAGAATCGGGCCAACACAGGGAGTCCAACCCAGAGAAAATATTGACCCTATCAGCAGAGACCTCAGATAGCCTGTGCCTTTAGCCCTGGCAAAGTTAAGGCGCTTCTCATAGTTGAGCCAGGGCACCTTAGTAGCAGCCACCAGAAATATACCAAACACGATCAGCAATGCGCCAGCCACATTGTACAGGAGTTTGAAAGGCGCTACGGCTCCCAATAAGCCGAGAGAGGCCCCCAAAGCAGTGAAAACCAGAGAAAAACCGACTATGAAGCTGATGGTATGGAGAAGAATATGCCTTCGACTAGAAAGGTCCGGGGCAAGAACCGATGCACCGGCTATGTTAGCCAGATATACCGGGACCAGCGGCAAAATACAGGGTGATAGAAAGGATAGAATCCCCGCGGCAAAAGCTGCTAGGAACGTCATGCTCGGCATCTATGTGTCCTATTTGCTTAGTATAGCAATTATGCCATAAACTCAACAGCCTAAAGCTTTTGCCACCACACGGTATTTGATACAATAGTTGGCCATGGGGCTGTAGCTTAGTCGGGAGAGCGCCTGCTTTGCAAGCAGGAGGTCAGGGGTTCGAATCCCCTCAGCTCCACCAAAGGTCGCCAAATTACCAACATCTGGCTTCCAATCTGCCAGCCCCCTTGCTCATCGCCTGATCTTTTCTCAGCCCTCAGAAAATTAGAAAGAATAACCGGTAGGCCAGTGCATTCACCGCCGTCAGGGGAATGCCTATCCTGACAAACTCCCAGAAGGTCAAGGTCTCCCCTGCCTTTTTTTCAGCGTTCTGGATAATGATGACGTTGCTGGCTGCGCCGAGGATGGAGAAGTTGCCGGCGATGGTACTGCCGGCTGCCAGAGCCATCATTTCCTTAGTCGCGGCACCCAGATGACTCAGCACAGGCAGGTAGAGGGCCACCAGCGGAACATTCGAGATTAGCTGGCTCAACACCACACTCACTCCCATAATGACACCGACGGAACTGAGATCCAGATATAAGTCAGCAATGACGGTTTGGAAGTACCCGGAGTCCCAAACACTTTGCATCA
>Ga0214474_1001694_pt1 | contig 10080 bp, 10 predicted proteins | sample RVTome_2_FD_187335 | JGI IMG/M metagenome (GOLD analysis project Ga0214474, IMG submission 187335) | Soil microbial communities from uranium-contaminated site in the Upper Colorado River Basin, Wyoming, United States - RVT95D214 HiSeq ...
ACCCAGTCGAACTCGTCGGGTGCCGCGTCCGGCCGCGCAGGCCGGGGCAACGTGAGTTGCTGGTCCAGGTTGTCCGGACCCATACGCGAAGCGAATTCCGCGATGCGATGCAAATGCCGGGTCACCAGCCAGGAAAACAGCCACAGCATGAAGCCGGCGACGAGAAAGGTTTTCACGCTATTGGTGATCAGGATCACCCAGAATTTGTCCAGCAGGCGCTGATAAACGCCGTCCATGTCCATCACCACCGTCAAACTGCCGATGGCCATTTGTTCGCTACGATGCACATGGCTAAGGGGATAATCGCGGGACAAGACATTCTGCGATTTCGGCTGCCCCGCTTGCGCCCACAGCACCGCGTTTTCCCTGACCGCCACGTACTGCACGTCCGGCAGCCGCACCAGGCCATCCAGGGCAACTTGCAACTCTTTACGGTTAGTCGCCCACAGCGCGTTGGCGATCGTGGGCAGGTTGGACTGGCCGACCTGATCGAAGGTGGAATCGATTTTGCCCAGGTCGTGGCGGTAGTCCAGGTAGAGCTGAAAAGCCGTCGCCAGCAAGGCGACGAAGGTGCTGAAGGCGATGGTGGCCGCGGCGAGGCGCCACCCCAGGGGGGAGATTTTGTTTTTTGGTGCTTGCACGTAGAAGAAACCGTCCGGGTCGGTGCAGCCTATTTAGCCGCGCACTGGGAAGTGTTGGCCGCCAGCGGCGCAAATTTTTCGCGGCAAATCTTGCCGTAAGTGCCATCGGCCTTGATGGCGCGCAAGGCGGCGGCGATCGCCGGCACTTTGTCGGCGTGGCGCTTGTTCAGATAAATGAACATCTCCCGTTCCGCCAGAGCGGGTTCGACGACATGGACATTTTTAATGCCCATCTTCTCCGCCAGGGCCAGTCCCAGCCAGCGCTCGTACAAGGCGACGTCGACGCGGTTTTTATCGAGCATGGTAAACAACTGTTCCGCGTCATCCACCACGGTGACCTGTGTGCCGGGCTTGAGGTTTTGCTCGAAAATTTTCCAACCTTGTATGTGACCCACCGAGACCGACGCCAGTGCCTCCCAGTTCGCGTTAGTCAATTTCGTCTGACGGGCAAAAGCCACGAAAGGAAAATCCAGGACCTTTTCCGGTACGCGAACCAGATTGGGATAATGTTTTTCCAGGCCTGCAATGCGCGCCGAAACGCCATCCTCGATGCCGGCGTTGGCGTTCAACAGTGCACGCTCCGGCGACACCCGCACCATTTTCAGATGCAATCCCGCACGGCGAAAGGCTTCAGCGGCAACGATGTCGAGAAAACCGTCGCCGGCTTCCGTCGTGTATGGGGTGTCATACGTATCGCTAAGGACCAGGGTGGGTTCGTTCGCGGCATGGCTCGCCGGGCCGCCCAAGGCCAGCGCGAGCAGGACGCCCGCCAGCCAAATCCGTTTATGGTTGTTTCCGCTACGCCGCCTATCCTGGAGCTTGGGAAAATCGCGCATTTCGCAGGGCCTCCGTCAGAAAAGCTCCATATTAGAGCCTATTGGCGGCGGTGCCAACAACATTGACCGCACTCTGTCGCTGTCAGCATGGCGTGGCGCAAACCCGTTTCCCAGACAACCCCGTGCCATCGCACAGCGGGTGAAGAAAGCAAGCGCCGCCCCGCTCCGTGGCATTCGTAGCAGGTCGTAGGTTGGGCTGACAGAGGAAGCCCAACATTGCACACGCGTTCAATCCATGCGCCGTCCGCCGCATGAGCTTGAATCCAACCCCGCGCACCGGCACGGTTGCCGTTCAAATCCCGGTAAACAACAAATCCAGCGCCGCGATGATTTCGTCGCGCTTGTTCTTCAGGGAAGCCACCTTATCGCCCAGCGAGCGCTTGGCGATACCCGCCAGTTCGGCGGTGGACATGACGACGGCCGTGCCCTTGGTCTTGAATTGCGGGTTGAGTTGCTTGGCGGCGGGGCCCATTTCTTCCGCCAGGACGAGGGGGGCGACGACGCGGGTCACCAGCGTATCCAGAAGGTCGGCCTGGACGTCGAGCAGATAGGGGATGGTTTTGCCCGTGTCCGGATTCGGGTTGAGGTAGACGTCGAACTGCGCCATTAAAACCTTCGCAAGCCGTCGCTGAAGGTGCCGCGTGTTTCGATGCGGCGGTTGTATTCTTCCAGCGCGCCCTGGTTTTCCGCCAGCCAAAGACGGCGCTTTTCTTGCCGCACGATCTCGGCGAGGTGCTGCTCCAGGGCTTGCGAGAGGTTGATGTTGAGTTGCTTGGCCTGCTGCAGGAGATCGGCGTTGATGCTGAGATTGGCCGATTTTTTTGGGGCCGCCGGATTGAAAAGAGTAGTGCTCATGGCCCTGATCGTCGGTGTTTTAATGCGCATAAATTACGCGCATTAAAGGTGCACGTTAACGACAACGCCGTAGGGCGGAAAAGCGCAGCGCCTTCCGCCGCAGGGATTGAAATGGCGTGCAATGTTGGGCTTCCGATGTCAGCCAAACCTACGGAGCTGCGGGCTGAGCGCGGGCCGCTGTTTAGTTCGCGAGGGCGGCCCGGCGCCCGCGCCTCAGGCCGAGGAGCAGCAGACCCGCCATCATGGCGGCCCATACACTTGGCTCCGGCACTGGCGCCTGCACCCCGGCGAAGGTGAAATTGTCGGCGTAGACAACGGGGCCGTAGAAGCCAGGCTCCGACGACTCTCCGGGGAAGCTGCCGGCTTCCACGGGAGGAAGACCCGTATCCGATGAAAAGATGAAAGAGTTGAAGCCTGCCGTGTCGACGATGCCGAAGAAACGCGGCACATGGTCGGAAGACGAATTGAAATAGCCGATGCCGTTGATCAGCTTGTCGGGATCGGCGTCTCCGCCGGCGCCGAAATCGTTGTAGGGAAGGCTGCCGTCCAGACTGACGAACATGTGTCCCTTGGGTATTTCGGCGGTATTGGCATCATTCATCTTGTACCCCGAAACGCTGTCGAACCAGCCGCCCACGCCGTAGAGCGTGCCGGCGGATGACCCGACGAAGGCATCCAGATCGCCATTGCGTCTCGTAACCGCGGTGAGGGACCAGGCGTTCACCGGGTAGGTGGTTTCCCCAGGCAGCGGACGGTACCTTTGTTGCGTCGTGATTGGGGACCTGTAACTCGGACCCTGCCAAGCAATGCCCTGGCTGGTCGCCGCCGCTGCCGTGCTGTAGGTCCGATGGCCCCCAACGTCGACGGTGGTGCGCAGTCCATCCCACACCCCGCCTTCAAACGTCTCGGACCATTGTCCGTGGCCGAGCGACGCCAGTTTGGCGAGGTACTGCGCTTCGTCGGTGTAGGTAAAGACGGCGGCGCTGGAGGCCGTCGACCAGAACGATGCAACAAGGGCGAGCACTGCTGTGGAACGAGCAATCATGGTTATTCTCCCGAACTGGACATTATTTAGCCTCTTGTGGCGCGATGCCGGAGGCATGTGCTCGCCATTTTCTGCCTGAAGTCGCGGGAAAGCAAGGCCCGTTGCCGGCTCATAGCGCCTGCTACGGGATCAGGCCGGACGCAGGAAATTCCGCAGCCGCCGCACGCCTTCCTTGAGGTTTTCGAGCGTGGTGGTGTAGGCAAAGCGCACGTGGGTTAGCTGCTGGTTGCTGCCGAAGTCGAGCCCGGGCGTGATCGCCACGCCGGCCTGATCCAGCAGTTCGCGTGCGAATGCCCGGCTGTCGCCGGAAAAACGGGCGCAGCCGGCGTAGAGGTAGAAGGCGCCCTGGGGACGCACCGGGATGTCGAATCCCAGTTCGGCGAGTGCGGGCAGCAGGTAGTCGCGGCGCGCCTGGAATTCGCGGCGGCGTTGTTCCAGGAGCGCCTGGGTATCGGGCTGGAATGCCGCAAGCGCCGCGTGCTGCGCCGGGGTCGAGGCGGCGAGGAAGAGGTTCTGCGCCAGCTTGTCGATGTGCGGCACATAGGCTTCGGGCGCCACCAGCCAGCCCAGGCGCCAGCCGGTCATGCCGAAATATTTGGAGAAGCTGTTGACCACGAACACCTGGTCGGAGGCGGCCAGCGCGCTGCCCGCGGAGCCTTCGTAGACCAGGCCGTGGTAGATTTCGTCGACGATCAGGCGGGCGCCGCGCGCCTGCACCATGTCGGCGATGGCGCGTAGATTTTCCGGCGCGACCAGGGTGCCGGTGGGGTTGGACGGGGAGGCGAGCATCACCGCGACCGTGCGCGGCGTCCAGTGCGCGGCTATCAACTCCGGCGTCAACTGGTAGCCGCTCTCCGGGCCCACCGCAACTCCCACCGCCCTGCCCTCGCAAAAGCGCACGAAGTGCCGGTTGCACGGATAACCCGGATCGGCCATCAGCACCTCGTCACCGGGATTGAGCAGCACGCCCATGGCAAGCAGCAGCGCGCCGGAAGAGCCGGGTGTGACCACGATGCGTTGCGCGTCCACCTCGATCCGATAGTGCTCCCGGTAAAACCTGGCAATCGCCTCGCGCAGGGTGGGCAGGCCGAGCGCCGGGGTGTAGAAAGTATCGCCGCGCCGCAAGGCTTCGACTCCCGCATCCACGATGGGCTGCGGCGTGGGGAAGTCCGGCTCGCCGATTTCCATGTGGATGATGGAGCGCCCCTGCGCTTCCAGTTCGCGCGCCCGCGCCAGGATTTCCATCACGTAAAACGGCGCGATGTCGGCCATGCGTTGGGCAAGCGGGTATTGGGTGCGGTTCATGGCATCGGCGCGGCTGTGGGTCACGCGCCGAGTTTACCGCATCCGCGGCCGGGAGGGCGATCAGCCCGGCTGCGGCGACTCATGGGTTCACTTGCGTTACGGCCCGCTCTCTTGCTGTTTGGAAACTCACGACGCCGCTTCCTCATGCTGCCAAGGTGTATGGGCAACTCCTTGGGCGGGACTTTAACCCGCTGGATTTACTGCTGTTACTGCGAACGGTCAATTCCTCTTTCACGCCGTTATGGTGCCAAGATAAGCCATGTGCCGGCAATACTCGCTGCGCTGCGCACGGCGACTTCGGGTTACTCGTCGGGATCCCGGTATTCCTTTGGCAATTGGTGGGCAATGCCCTTGTGGCAGTCGATGCAGGTCTTGCCTTCCTCTTTCGCCTTCATGTGTTTTTTGTAGACGGATTGTTTTTGTATGTCTCCGCTCATGGCATCGAAACTGTGGCAATTGCGGCATTCGCGCGAATTGCTGGCTTTCATGCGATTCCATTCGGAAGTGGCCATTTCCATGCGGTGGGCTTCGAACTTCTCCGGCGTATCGACAAAGCCCACGAGCTTCCCATAGACTTCGCCACTTGCCTGTATCTTGCGTAACACCTTATGCCCCCAATCCTTGGGCACGTGGCAATCGGAACAAATGGCGCGCACGCCGGTCCGGTTCGAGTAGTGGATTGTTTCCTTGTATTCTTTATAAACGTTATCGCGCATTTCATGGCAGGAGATGCAGAATTCCAGCTTATTGGTGGCTTCCATACCGGTATTCAGCCCACCCCATAAGACGATGCCGGAGAAAAATCCGACGATGAGCAGCGTCAACAGGGAATACTTCGCGCTTGGCTGCCTCAGAAAACTCCATGCGCGCTTCAGGATGCCCGGTTTATTAGCCATAAATCTTCTCCACTGAACTATCGAAATTCCTCTTCGGGGCTAATCAGGAAATCCCTTGAACCCGGATTATCCATTAGAGCAAAACACCGTTGTAGGAGCGGCGCCCTCGCCGCGATTTGCGGCCGCATTCGCGCCGGGGCGGCGCTCCTACACGCACGAGCATTCCAATGGACAATCTGGGTTGAAAGCAAAGTGAAAAAACGGGGCACAAAAGAGTTGTGCCCCGTTTCCCATCTCGCGCCGCAGAGAGCTTACTTGAACGTGTAAATGTAGGTCGCGGTGACCACACTGGCTGAGTAGTTCGGTGCCTGCAGATTGGTCGGCATGACGCGGTTCGCCGTGTAACCATACTGTTCGCCGTTGTAAAAATAATCGCTGCTATTCAACTTTTGGTAGATGTATCCCAAAGCAACCTTGGCACTCTTGTCGACCTGATAGTTGCCGGTGAGTTTTAGAATGATCAGCTCGCTCTCGATATCCGGCAAATCGCCGCAAGTCAGTACTGCGGCAGTGCCGCAGGTGGCATCGTAGGGCACCTGTGTCGAATATCTTGACTTGTCGAGCGAGTACGACAAATCGCCGACGATCTCCAGCCTGCCGCCCATCAGCCCGCGATGCCTGGCATTAAGGCCAATGGCGTTGCCGTCGTCCTCAAGCTGGTTGGTCCAGATGCTGGTAGGTGCCACCGTCGCAGAACCATTCAGCCCGTTCCGCAGATTCCTCTCGCTGTTCTGCCAACTCGCATACGCAGAAAAGCTGCCATTTTCATCGTAGGCATACGTGGCATCCAGATTGATGCCCACGGTACGTCCGTCCTGTATACCCAGCGTCGCGTCGTAATCGTCATCCGCATAGCGGCCATTCAGGCCCAGATCCAGTTTTTCGGTGGCCTGCCAGTTGACGCCCGCTTTCACCAAGTCCTGTTTGCGTGTCGCGTAGGGATAGGCGACGTAATCCAGTTTGTCGCCGCCATTAACCTGGGGGTAGGTGCCCGTATTAGCCGCGAAGCCATGGTCGAAATCTGCGTTGCGCTTGGCGTAGCTGTAGCCGGCATTGAAACCGACATCTTCCCGCGCTTTCAGCCGGTAGGTCAGGCCCAGCTTGTCCTCGTCGCTGGAAGGGCTGGCAACGCATTGGGCGCCGGATGCCACATTGTTGCACCAGCGTTTGATGGCCTCGCGCTCGTAGGCCAGGCGCAGATTCTGCCCTTTGGCCAGACGGTAATCCGCGGCCAGTTCGAACTGCGTCTTTTTGTTGCTGTATGGGGTATTCACCCCGGTGTAATTAGCGTCGCCGAGGTTTTTGTAAAGGTAGGTATTCGACGTCGAACGGTTGTCGCGCTCGTTGTATTTCAACCCAGCGGACAGCACCAAGTCCTTGGCCGCCTGATTCGTCAGTTTCAGGTCGGCATGGGTGGTCACCGCCAGGCCATTCAGCGACGACTGAGGCAGCCCGCTGGCTTGCATCATGTCATAAGGCGTCCCGCTTGCCTGCATTATGGAAGTAGGCGCATAACTATCGTTCTGCGTGTTGCGGCCATAGGACAACCCACCGGCCAGCTTCGTGGCCGGCGAAAAGGCATAGCCGCCGGACAGGTTAAGCTGGTGAAAACTGTTGTCCGGAGCAGTACTCATCGTGTTGGTTACAAAACAGGCGGCACCGGCACAAGCGCTAGCGCCGCTTGCCATAGCATTCTGCCAGGTCAGGCTGTCATAGCCGTCACGGAAGATAGAGCCATAGTAGCCGCCGCTCAGGTGTCCCTTGTCGCCGACCCAGTTGAGGGCCAGATTGAAAGAATCCGTTTTGTAATTGGTCGGATTCATGATGATGTTATTGCCTTCGGCACGCCCGGTAGAGCCGCCAGTAAGGCTTATCCCCCCTTGCGATCCGGTGCCGATGAGCTTGGCGCCGGACTGGTCAAGGTGGTTGTAATCAAACTGTAGGCTCAATTGCGGGCTGAAGGTGTAGCCGGCGCCGAAGGACGTGTTCTTGCGGGTCGTGCCAACTTCCTCCGTATGGAAAGCGCCTAACTGGGTCGCGTCCAGGACGCGTGCGCTAGGACTGGCGCCCCCGTTAATCGTGCCAAAATTTTCCGGGAAAGTGAAATTGTTCCCCCCCATGCTCCCTTGCTGCGGGGTTTGGTACGTGTCCGCGATGTTGTGGCGCAATTCGTCGTAGCCGATGTTCAGGCTCCATTGCCCCTGATTGTCCACCGCCCCCCCGAGTGAACGGGATGTCGTGCCGAGGTCGCTTCCGCTTACCCCCCAGCGCGTTGTTCCGTCCCCGCCGTCGTACGCATTGCCGCCGCGTATTTCGAAGTTGCCGATAAAATTCGCGCCGGAATCGTTCAGGCCGTTGTACTCGCCGAATTTGGCTGAATCTCTGGACACATTCGCCACACCAATCTCGACAGAGTTGGTGGGGCGTTTCAATGCATCGGCCTCATCGTCCGCAGCATCCGCTGCATGGGCAACCAGCGGCAGGGCCAACATCGCAGCCAACGCGCATTGCACCGCTAAAACCAAGACGCCGGCTTTCATTTTTGCGCTATGAGTTTTCATGGCAATCTCCGATTTTTCAGGTTAGCGATGCAAGAGAGCGCCGGCTGGATGGTTCGAACCATGAACCATGGCATGGCAATTCAAGCAAGCCCGGCTTGTATAGTTCTCACTCGGCACGGAAGTAAGCCCACCTTGCGTGCCTGCGGCATTTCCGGCAGCGGGATCATCGCTGTGGTGGGGCCCGTCGTGGCACTCCGAGCACAAGAATGGAGTGCGGGACTTGAGCAGCGGCGCGATGTTGGAACCGTGCGGGGTATGGCAATTGGTGCAGTCTTCGGCCACAGGCTGATGTTCCCACAGGAAGGGGCCGCGTTTTTCGGCATGGCAGGTGTAGCAAGTTTCCGTGACCGTGTTTTTCTTGAGCAATTTGGGACCGGATGAGCCATGGGGGTTATGGCAGTCCGAGCACACAACCTTGCCTGCGCCAATCGGGTGAGTGGAAATCTTGTAGCTCTGCGCCCTCTGCTCCTTGTGACAGGCAAAGCAGACCTCGGTTTGAGTCTTCTTGTCGCGAACCCTGTCGTGCGCCGCATGGGTTTCATGGCACGAAGCACACGCCACGTCGCCGACCTGGTGGGCGCCGCCCTCCCAGTGAGTGCGTTTCGAATCCTTATCGTGGCAGGAAAGACAGGCCGTATTCTGAACTTTTGCCTCGCTCGGCGCGAAGGAACCGGATGTTCCTCTCTTGGTTCCGAAAATAATGTCCGGTGACGCGCGTCCTTTCTGCTTCGGATCGCCTTTCAAGTGTTTTTCGCTCTCGCCGTGGCACGACTGGCAGGATGGGGCACGGGGATCGCCTTTAACGCCATGCCTGGTCTGATAGATCGCCAGTACCGGCTTCACTTCTTCGGCATCATGGCACTTCGTGCACACCGCGTCCTTGCTCAAGGCCGCAGCCGCCGTGCCCGCTGCCGCAACGATTTTGCCCTGTGGCTGCGATGCATCGGTAGCCAATGAGGAAGCCATTCCTCCCAAAGCGCCGATGAACGCGCACAGCATCACCACTTGTCGAAAGAATTTCATTCTTTTCCCCTTGTCTTTAAAAAATGCTTCATCCAACTTTCGCACGGGTCACGGCAGCCGGGTATTAAGTTGAGACCACCGCAGTGGAAATAGACGGCGATATTGAACCAGTTCGCGCCCGCACTCGGGGCAGGCAAACCGCTACCCCACCGGGTGCACGACATGAACTTCCACATGTTGCCGCGCCATGTCCAATTCGACCCTCGCCACCGTCCAGGACACCGCCAGCCCAAGCAATTACCGGTACAACTCCACGCTGTCCATCGCACGCCCTCCTTGCAGACTGTGCTCGGAAGCGCACTACTTACCCATGGAAATATCCGAAGGACCAATCTTTGCTGCGGTTGCGCAAAAACCGCAGCGCCACGCCCTGTCTTACAACGAGAGAATCCAGTTCACGAGATTCTTGATTTTATCCATATCCTTGGTCTTGATGATCTTGTGATCCTCTTCATGGCCGTCCGGAAATTTGGCTTTTTCACCTGTGGTGATATGGGTAATCAACCTGGCCTCGGCATCGCTTTTGCCCTTGTATTTGGCAGCGACTTCACGGTAGGAAGGCCCATCCTTCCTCTTGTCGACACTGTGGCACTTGAAACAACTGTTCTGGCGCGCCAGCGCCTTCGCTGCTTCAGCGTCGACATCGGCAACGGCAACGGAAGAAACAAACAATGCGCCTAGAAAGACAACCAACACCTGGGTAATTTTCCACAATTGCATTTGCGCTCTCCCTCGCGGTTTAAACGTGCACCACCTTTAGAACAGTAGTGCACTCACCCGAAAATGCAATGTCCCAGATTAATCCAGACCGGCTTGACCGGCCTGCTTTTGCAATTCGCTTGGACAAAACCCGAAGTACTTTCAACCCAGATCATCCATTAGGACGCGAGATGCTGGCGAGGCGGGTTGCGAGTCAGT
>Ga0214474_1001696_pt1 | contig 10067 bp, 12 predicted proteins | sample RVTome_2_FD_187335 | JGI IMG/M metagenome (GOLD analysis project Ga0214474, IMG submission 187335) | Soil microbial communities from uranium-contaminated site in the Upper Colorado River Basin, Wyoming, United States - RVT95D214 HiSeq ...
AAACCCAAAATTAAATGTCCTCACTGTGGAAGCGATAATGTTCAGAAAAAACTGACCGGTTTCTCTGTCAAAACGAGCAAAAAATCATGATCATTTATATTTTCATCCATCTGCAAATATAGACACTCAAAAAAGAAAAAGGTTTAAAAGAATAACGGATATTCAGAATCCGGTCACAAAAGTTATCGTTTTTATTGAAAAACCTCTCTGTTTGTGATAGTTCAATTATCCCTGTTATGATAAAATAGCATCAAACAGAATGATAAAAAAATCAATAATCTAAAGAGGGCTTGATAATCTGTACAATCGGTCAAATGGTTGACAATGTGCTTTTCGAGAATATCAAAAATATATACAGAAAAATCTCATCTGCTGCTATAAGGTCCGGAAGGACCCCATTTGACGTAAGACTCGTTGCTGTTACAAAGACCATCGGGCTTGAAAGAATCAGGGAAGCCATAGATCTGGGAATCAGGGTATTCGGTGAAAACAGGGTTCAGGAGGCTCAAAAGAAAATTCCGTATTGCAGATTGCATTGCTCTGATTGTAATGTAGAATGGCATATGATCGGACATCTGCAGAAGAATAAGGCCCGGAGCGCGGTACAGCTTTTTGACCTGATTCATTCGCTTGATTCAATCGGTCTGGCTGAAGAAGTTAATAAACATGCGGAAAAAGACGGAAAAATCCAGCGTGTCCTGATAGAAGTTAAGCTTTCGGGTGAAGAGACAAAGCACGGAGTGGCGAGAGAAGACCTCATGGACTTAATTGAAGCTCTTTCAGTCATGAAGAACCTGAAACTTGAAGGTCTGATGACCATTCCCCCATTCTTTGATGACCCAAAGATGGCAAGGCCGTACTTCAGGGAACTGAGAGAATTAAGAGATAAAGCCGAAAGATCAGGCTATAGACTTCCGGAACTCTCAATGGGAATGACAAATGATTTTGAGGCTGCGATCCTTGAAGGTGCGACAATGGTGAGGATTGGGACAGGGATTTTTGGCGAAAGGAGATGAGATGGTAATCGGTTTTATAGGTGGTGGTAATATGGCCGAGGCAATGATAAAGGGAATAGTCCAAAGCGGTTTGAAGGATATCATTGTATCTGAGCCAAGGGATGATCGAAGGGCATATCTCGAAAAAACTTATGGAATAAAGGTCTCTCCCGATAATAGAGAAATTGTCAGGAACAGCCATATTATCATCCTTGCGGTGAAGCCGCAGAATATGGACGATGTTACAAATGGAATCACTGACTTGATCTCGAATGACAAGATAATAATATCGATAGCTGCCGGTATAACGTTATCATATCTCTCATCAAGGCTCAACAAGACGTCAAAGATAATCCGCGTTATGCCCAACACCCCTGCCCTGGTTCAGGAAGGGATGTCTGTCCTGTCAATGTTTGAATGCATAGCTGATAAGGAAATGGTTTTCATACGGGATATTTTCATGTCTATCGGGAAAGTTCTGGTACTCCCTGAAAAATATATGGATGCTGTAACTGCCCTTTCAGGAAGCGGCCCCGCATTCATAGCATTGTTTGTCGAGAGTATGATAGAGGCAGGCGTTGCCGTTGGGCTCAGCAGGGAAAACGCTGCGGAACTTGCCATACAGACATTGATAGGTACTGCAAAGCTTCTTGAAACAGGCATGCCGCCTGACAAGCTCAGGGAAATGGTCACATCACCGGGTGGGACTACAGCTGCGGGTCTCGGGGTTTTTGAACAAAAAGGACTGAAAAATATTGTCACTGCTGTCATTGAGGCAGCAAGAGACAGATCAAAGGAACTCGGGAGAAAAGAATAATGTTTATATTTGCAAATTTATTAATTGCCATAGCTTCCATTGCTAATATTCTGCTTACGCTCTATATGTGGATAGTCATTATTTCTGCCCTGATAAGCTGGGTTAATCCTGATCCATATAATCCCATAGTCAGGTTCCTGCATGCTGTTACAGATCCCGTTTTAAAACCTATCAGGAAGGTAATCGGTTACAGGTTGGGTATTATCGATATATCCCCCATGGTTGTTATACTCGGCATCTTGTTTGTAAAGTATTTTCTTATACAGTCTTTAATAGAGTTTGCCTATAGATTGAAAGGAGGCATTTAATTATGAGAATAACACCACTTGATATCCAGCAGAAACAGTTCCCGATGAAGTTCAGGGGGTTTGATGTTGAAGAGGTCTATGCTTTTCTCGAAATAATCAGGGAAGAGATGGAAGACCTGCTCAGGGAGAATGCATCACTCAAGGAAAATGTACAGAGGCTGGAAAGTCAAATTAAAGAACACAGGGATATGGAGACCGCACTGCGGGAAACTCTTTTGACCGCTCAGGAGATGGTCGAGGACTACAAGACAAACGCGAGAAAAGAAGCAGAACTCGTTGTGAAAGAGGCTGAACTCAAGGCAGATGCTGTTCTCAAAGAGGCACAGGAGAAGGTCATAAAAATTCACGAGGATATTGTTGATCTGAAAGGAATCAGGCGGCACTTCAAGGAAGAGATAAAAAGGCTGGTTGAGAGCCATCTGAAAATGCTTGAGTTTGACAGGGAAAGGGAGGAGGAAGAGGGAGGCATGAAGGAAGAATGAAGTATAGTGCCCTCAAGGGCGTTCACGACATCTACCCGCCTGACATTCTTACATGGCAGAAAGTCGAGAAAGCTGCAAAGGATATATTCACCGTTTACGGTTTCCAGGAATTAAGGGCACCGATCATAGAGTCCACGGATATCTTTATCAGAAGCATCGGTGAAACTACCGATATTGTGGAAAAGGAGATGTACTCATTTTCCGATAAGGCCGGAAGGCATATTACCCTCCGCCCGGAGGGCACAGCACCCGTTGTAAGATGCTATGTCGAAAACCATCTGTATAATCTTCCTGCGCCGCAGAAATTTTTCTACTCGGGTCCCATGTTCAGATATGAGAGGCCCCAGGCAGGCCGTTTCAGGCAGTTCTTCCAGATAGGGGCTGAAGCCTTTGGTGTTGGAGAGCCGAAGATCGATGCAGAGATACTCTCAATGCTCAAACTTTTTTTCGAGAGGCTTGGGCTGAAAGGTCTTAATTTTGAGGTGAATTCGATCGGCTGTGAACAATGCAGGCCTGGATACAGGAAAGCCCTCCTGAATTTCTTTTCAGATCGTCTTGAAGGTTTCTGCCCTGACTGCAAGAGGCGGAATGAACAAAACCCTCTCAGGATACTCGACTGCAAAGTTGACGCATGCATTAAACTGAGAGATGGGGCACCCCATGTTACGGACTACCTGTGCGGTGAATGCAGGGAACATTTCACCGCCTTCCAGTCGTTCCTGATAATGCTCAATATACCGCATGTCGTAAACCCTAACATGGTCAGGGGTCTTGATTACTACACGAGGACAACCTTTGAGGTTACCTGTGAACATCTCGGTGCTCAAAATGCCGTGGCTGCAGGCGGACGCTATGACAGGCTGGTCGAAGATTTTGGAGGCCCTCCGACGCCTGCGATCGGTTTTGCAATCGGCATGGAAAGAATTACATCACTTGTCAGGTCATCCGGCACCGACAGCATCCCTGCTCCATTTGTCTTTATTGCCACGATAGGAGAATCTGCAGGAAAAGAAGGCCTGATTATCGCAAACAGGCTCAGAGAAGAGGGGATATGGGCTGAACTTGGCTATACCGGCAACTCTTTAAAGAGCCAGTTAAGAAGGGCTGACAGATTATCTGCTGACTATGTTCTGATCATAGGCGATGATGAAATCAATTCCGGCCGGCTGAAGTGGAAGCGTCTCTCTGACGGAACACAGGGCGAAATACCGTCAAGCGATGTTTACAGTTTCTTTAAATAGCATACCTTTAGATTCTCTGCAGAAAAGTGGATTTCATGCATATCATTTTGTTCTTAAGGATGCTTATTTCTCCATCTTTCTGTAATTTATCAAGTATCCTTGTGACAGTCTCCCTTGACAATCCAGCCATTTCTGCAATCTCCTGATGAGTCAGTTTCAGATTCAGTACAATGCCATCAGAAGTCGCGCTTCCATTTTTGTGAGAAAGCGTAAGAAACAACAACTTTACTCTGTCTGAAGCGTTCTTGGCATTCAGCATATATATCCTCTCCCATGATTCACGAAGCCGGGAGCAGAATATATGCAGCATCTTCTCGAGCACCTTACTCTGGGTAACCAGCAATGAGTAGAAATCTTTTTTGGCAATGAAGGCAATAAGCGAGTCTTCCTGTGTTTGAACTGTTGCAGGAGATGTTTTGCCGTCAATGAGGGATACTTCCCCGAAGAAATCATCGGATTTATGCACTGCAAGAATTATCTCTTTTCCGTCTTCGGTCGTCTGGATTACCTTCACTTTTCCGAATAAGATGATGTACATATATTCACTCGTGTCTTCTTCGCGCAAAACGACTTCATTCTTCTTGAATTCTTCAATGGTAATCCTGGTACCGATCCTGCTCAGTTCCTCATCTGTGAGTGAAGAAAAAAGCTGTATATTCTTCAGGAAGTCAATTTTGATATTTTCTGTCATCATTTACCGGTGTATCTGACAGTAAAGGTTTTGTTCCCCCGTATACATAGTATACCTTATACAGAAACAATCGTATATAAAGCATACGATGAATATACAATTTTTTCAAATCGACAGACAGTAACAGGGACTATCGAGGAATCCTGTAAATATTTTCGGAATTCAGAAAACGATTGAAGGGGAATTTGGAGGGAAAAAGATATTACACCCAGACATTACCTGCAGGAAATGAATATTTTTTCAACCAATGATATCCAGTTTTCTGACCCTGAACCCTACCCCTAAATCCTCGGCAATCTTTCTGCATTTGTCTATATTTACTCCCTCAAGGGAAACGACCGTAACCTGGACCTGAGGAATATATTTTTTTGCCTCTTTTATAAATTGAATGATTCCTACAAATGCGTTTTTGAATGCAGGCCTGCAGATTTTATCATATGTCTCTTCATTGTGTGCATCGAGGCTTATCGACATGCTGTCAACAAGGCCTTGCAACTCCGGCAGGATATTTTTACCGTGTATCAGGTTTCCGTGGCCGTTTGTATTTATCCTTACCTTGCCGTTGTTCTGTTTTATCCATGTCGAAACATTCTTGACAAGATCAAGCCTTAAAAGAGGTTCACCATAACCGCAGAATACAACCTCCTTATATTGTGCCGGATTACCTATGGCTTTTTCGAGATCTTCCTCAGAGGGTTCATATGCAAGCCTCAGGTTGTAACCTTTCACGTAATCCGAATGGAACCGGATACAGAATGAGCATTTGTTCGTACACCGGTTTGTAATATTGAGATAAAGGTTATCCCTTATCCTGTAAGCTATCTCTCCTTTTCCAGGCGTCTGGCCTATCCTGAAAAGTCGTTTGGCGTTGAGCGTTGTGATCCTTGATATGTCCTCGAGAGAAATACCCCTCAGTTCTGCAATTACCTTAGCCGTATGAACTATATACGAAGGTTCATTCCTTCTCCCCCTGAAAGGTTCGGGAGTCAGATATGGGGCATCAGTCTCAATCAGCAGATAATCATCGGGGATCGCCTTTGCAATTTCTCTTAAGTGTTTCGCTTTCTTGAATGTTACCGGACCTGCTATCGATATATGGAAACTCATGGCCATGGCTCTCTCTGCCATCTCCAGGTCACCTGAAAAACAGTGGAAAACTCCGCTCTTGACCCCTGACTCCTTTACAATATCAAGGGTATCTTTTTTTGCCTCCCTGCTGTGGATGATTACCGGGAGATTGATTTCCTTTGCGAATTGAAGCTGTTTCATAAATACATCGCGCTGTATCTCACGCGGAGAATGATCGTAGTGGTAATCAAGACCTATCTCTCCGATGGCAACAACCTTTGGTTTTGGCTCGGAGTTAGTAACCCCTGCACTTTCAAATCCCCCCTTGCCCCCTTTAGTAAAGGGGGGCAAGGGGGGATTTGTATCTTGTATCTGATATTCTTTTGCCCACGTCTTTATCTGCTCGAAAATTTCTTCTGTGAAATCCTTTGCATCATGGGGATGGAATCCGACTGAAGAATAGATAAAATCGTATTTTTTCGAAAGCTCGAGACCCCCGGTATTGCCTTCCAGATCGGAGCCGATTGTTATTATCGCCTCGATACCTGCATCCCTTGCCCTCTTGATAACCTCTTCTCTATCAGGATTAAATTCATCCATCTCGAGATGGCAGTGGGTGTCTATCATGCGTACTCCTTAAATTTTTTGGCAACCTTTCTTGAGTTAAAGGATATAATGGATTGCTACACTGTATTTTACAGAATCTATTCATTTCACCTATGCCGACATATGAACTTATTTATCTGCTACTTCCCTGCTTTTTTCTACTAATTATTGATCCAAAAAATGTCTATTTATCAACGAAGTTAGTCCTGTTTACTTCTTAATTTACTACTAATTTACTGCTAATTTATGAGAACCCAGCGGGAATATTTATCGCTTCCGATGTTCTTTATGATCTTGTCTCTGTTAGACATTTCAAAAAGTAGGTTATTGATCTTATTTTTTTCTGCCTTTCATCAAGAATATCAGGGAGCTTACTCAAGAGTAACCCGTCTATATCCTGCCTTCTGGCCGAACCGAATTCTCCTTTTTCTTATGATAATCTCCTTTTAAGCATCTCATAAAAATTCTCTCTTTTCCCGATCATGATAATATTGACAATCTTCTTTTCATCATCAACAGTATAGGCAATTCTATAATCAACCTTGTTCTTTCGGAAATGATAGCTTAATACGCCATCAAGATCACCGTAAAGACATCCTCCAATAAAAGGGTTGTCCAGTAACATGTCTAGGTGAGTGCTGTGGATTTCTTTTACTGCAGACTTGTCCAGTTTTTTTAAGTCTGCCTTGACCCTTGGGTGATACGCATCTTTATAAGACATCCCTGAATGTCTCCTCTCTTGTCAGAGGCTTAACTTTCTTTGTTTTGATATCTCGTACACGTCTGGCAATTTCCCGGTCTTCACCCGACAATAAGAGAAGCAACATTTCCTTGTCAGCCTTTTTCAACTTTCTTATAGAATTAGCGATGTCTTCAACCTTCAATTCGACCATTACTCCAACACTCATTTCTTTTACCTCCTTATATAAGTATTTTATTCTAACAAAGCTATGCAATTCATTCGTCGCTTCCCCACACGGTATTTGATGATAAAATTTAATAGTTGCATCATTGATTTTCGATTAATTTTTCAACTTCTCTCTTTGCTTGTTCCAAAAATTCCTTGGCCTTTTTGCGCGCTTCATGAGATTGACGGACTAAATCCATAAATTTTCTGATTAATTAAATCTCTAAGTTAATCCAGTTAGAAAAATCATTATCTCTAAGTTCTTTACTTGTCCTGTCAAAATAAACCCATCTGCCGGTGTAATTTCTTGGGTCTGAATTTGTAACAATCCCGCCAAAGAGATTTTTACCTTTTTTATTTTCAGACTGGATGTAATGAAACAATCCATCAATTTTAGGCCCGGCCAGTTTCTGAGTAAAGCCTGCTTTAGAATCAAACAGCCCAATCCTTCTGTCTTTTAACTTAATGATGAAATCAACGTAAAATGGCTTTTGCTCTCCATTGTCATACGGCACGGCAAAGAAGGTTGCATCTCTATCACCATTTTTAAACCACCATTGTATTTTGTCGGATTTTTCTAAATATTCTATAAATGCCTTTTCTGTTCTCCAACGTCCGTCACTGTAAAAAGGCGTTATAATCGAATTTTTCCTATCTTCCTTAAGATAGTTGCTTCCAAAAGACAGGGATTCCGGCACATTCCAGTTGTCTATAACCCCAAGCTCCGGTTCTCCCCGTACTTTTTTCTCTTCTTCAGTTCCTTCTTTAGTCGCTCGATCTCGGCAAGCAGTTTTTCTTTGGATAAATTATCTTCTTTTTTCATAACCATGTGTTGAGTGTTTCATTGTTTTGAACCGATGACAAATTGTCACCAGTTGATTCCGTTCTTCAAGGGCAAGCTGAAACATGAATTCCTCAGGAAATCGCAGGATATTGCGTTTTACCTGCCTGTTAAGGTGCTTGGTTTCTACTCCATATAGTTCAGCAAGATCCATGTCTATCATAACCTTTTGATTCCTTATTAAAAAAATCCTTTGCTCAATAGTCTCCTGCGGGATCAAATCTTTCATAGCTTATCTTAATAATCCTTTCTCTTTAAAACTAAAAAATCCGGTTTTGGTAATGATTATATGGTCAATAACCTCAATCCCTAAAATTTTACCAGCTTCTATAAATCTTTTTGTAATAGTTAAATCATCCTCCGAAGGTTCAGTGTCACCCGATGGGTGATTATGAGCCAAAACGACTGAATAGGCGTTATGCATTATTGCATCCTTAAAAACTTCTCGTGGGTGGACTATGCTGGCATTGAGAGAGCCGATAGAGATAGTAGAAATTCCAAGAATTTTATTGCGGGCATTAAGAAGGATAAGCTTGAAATGTTCCTTGGCTTTATCCTTTATACTTGCACTAATGGCTTTGACAACGCTTTGAGGGTCTTTTATATCAAAATCTTTGAGCTCCGGTTCTAAATCCATCCTTTTGCCAAGCTCAAAGCAAGCCTTGATCTGTGCTGCTTTTGCAAAACCGATGCCTTTTATCTGAGAAAGTTCTTCTATGGTTGCCTCGCTTATTGCTTTGATATTGCCGAATTTTATCAATAATTCCTGTGCAATAGTCATTACAGATTTTTTAGAAACACCACGTCCGATTATTAATGCGAGAAGTTCCTGCGCAGAAAGCGCCTCCGGGCCAAACTGCTTTAGCCTTTCACGTGGCCTTTCTGGCTTTGGAAGATCATGAACAGTAAAAGACGATTCTTTCAACCCTTCTCCTTTCTATTATTAATATCAAGCTTCTTCCAGCCTCGGAGGTTGAAATAACCGACACAGAAGTCAGCACGGTCAGCTAAATTGAGAGTCTCCTGAAGGGCAGAGAGAAGTTGTTGCTCTATATTGTCAAAAATACGCGGCATAGGTTGTTATAATTCTATCATAGGTTGGGTAATTCTGATAAGGTCTACTACAGAGTGATAAGAATGCCTTAAATGCTACGATAAGATTACTTTGTTTTACAGTCTTAATTAGTTGTTAGATAAATCTTTATGCCCCGAATTTCTTGAGTCTTCCAGCGTTTGCAAGTGCCAGAGGCATAAGATGAACAGTGGGGAATATCCCGAACTCACCTTTTAAACACTCCCTCTCGGAAAAAGTCTTGCAGGTATTGCCGAGCACATATGGCGATTTAAGGAGTACGGGTACAGGATGCCAGCTGTGGCTTTTGAGAACTGCTGGTGTTGAATGATCGCCTGTTATGATCACTACATCAGGGTTAAGACTTAATATCTCGGGCAAGGATCTGTCGAATTCTTCTATCTTCGATACCTTGCCCTGGAAGTTTCCATCCTCACCGTAAGAATCAATTTTCTTCACATGCATGAAGAAAAAGTCATAGTCATGATAATTCTTTTTCAGGAAATCAATTTCCTCTTTGATATCCCCCTTCAGGGCAGGAGCTTCCATGCCGATCAGTCGTGCAAGGCCCCGATACATGGGATAAACAGCAATACACAGTGGTTTCAGTCCATAAACTTCATTGAAGTGGGGTATATCGGGCACCTGTGCAAAACCACGAAGCAGGATGAAGTTCGCCTTTGCCTCACCCTTTATGATGTCAGCAATAGTCCCTATTAATTTCTCAACAACCTTTGCAACCTTCTCCGATTCAGGAGTTTCAGGGATAACAGGCAACGGCGACTTACCCTCTTTCTGTGGGTCCGTATCTTTTATTGAATCCGAACCTTTTGCAAGAGGTTCGGGGAATCTGAGCACTACAGCGAATCTGTGTTCCATCCCGGGTGCAAAGATTACCTCTATATTATCTATCTTCTGTATCTTCGCCTGAAGTCTCTCTGTTATCTTCCTGCTTTCCTCTGTAGGTATCCTTCCGGCGCGTCTGTCTTTTATAATGCCGTTTTCGATCGTTGCATAATTTACCCGTATTGCGATATCC
>Ga0214474_1001700_pt1 | contig 10053 bp, 10 predicted proteins | sample RVTome_2_FD_187335 | JGI IMG/M metagenome (GOLD analysis project Ga0214474, IMG submission 187335) | Soil microbial communities from uranium-contaminated site in the Upper Colorado River Basin, Wyoming, United States - RVT95D214 HiSeq ...
ATTGAAACAGTTATTCCCGCCATGGACCCGGTGCTTTCCAAGTTGCCTTGAATACATGACCTGCTGCCAGCTGTTCCGCAATTAGCCCGAGGAAGGTAGCGATGGCTGTGACCACTTCCCCGAAGTTTTGCGGAACATCTGTTAACCGGCTCTTACGGAGGAACCCACGCCATTGTGCAGCTTTTTCAGTATCCTCTGCAAACGTATTTGTTAGGGCAATTGGTTCGGGTTGAAAGTTTGTCCCTCGCGTGGAAAAAGTTTTCGTGATAGCTGCTGACAGTGTAGGACCGTCGAAGTCAAATCGACGTAACAATAGCCAAATGTCGAAGAAATCTTTCATACGGCTGTTCAGAATCCCAAGCTTGACCATGGCTTCAAATTTCTCTGCGATAGTACTTTCCCTGCTGTAAGCACGAAGGTGTGGGGCGGGCAAATCGAGAATTGTCGGATAATTTATTGTTTCAGGGGAGGGGACTATTGTGTCACCAAACCCGATATCAAGCTGCATGACGATTTTCGCAGTATCTAAGGAACCCCGGAACCGGATGCGTATCCCTTCGTAATCGGCGTCTTCGGCGATACGCTCTGCCTCTATACTATTTACATCGAAAGCAATACCATCAGGTTCCACCTCCTGTTGGCATATCTCCCTTGTTACCTTAACGAGGATTTCGATGCTATTGTCGATTCGGCCAAGGAGGTCAATGTCCATGGTAGGTCGTGTAAACGGTGCTTGCCATACAGTAAACATTAAGGCACCTTTGAGAACGAAGTTGTCAGCATAGTGGGATTTAGACAATCGGTAAAGAAAGCGCTCCATCGTGAAGTATTGAATCAGTTCGCTAAAAGGTCGGCCCGTTTCACGGGCCTTGTTAAGCAGGCGTTGGCGTACAGAACTAGCGATGTTCTTGGACGGGTGTCTTGTCACAGCAATGCCTCAAGGTAGGGCCTAATGACTTTCTCAACGCGACACACTCGCGCGACCTGCATGAGATCGTCGGCTTTAAAGCGTTTTCGTTCTCGGTAAAGCTTAAGTGCTTCGATGGCTATATCGAGGCCGATTTTATTTCGATACTTGAAACAGTCGGCAATTGTTTTTCCCGGACTATAGATTCGCACTGAAACTCCGTCTATACTGTGTGTTTCGATCCCAGCGGCAAAGGCTTGCCCTGAGAACCAGAAGATCCGGGTCGGCGGATGATTCAGTCGAGGAGTCTCCGTCCCACGCTCCAGAGCCACATAGACCTCATGGGGGACCTGAGTAGTGATCTCATGGTATGCAAGGGCAGAGATAAGACAAATTACACCACTTGGTACTTTCAGGGAGACTGACACCAAGTCGGGATTACCAAGTGGCGGTAGGTCCGTGAGCCGATAGAGACCCCGATTAAGTGGTTCTATGAAGCCAGCCTCCAGCATAGAGTAAAGCATCCGGCGATGAATGCCGGCTTTGAGGGCTTCACTCATTCGCAGAACACCACCGCGATTCCGAAAGGTTTTTCTTGCTTTTTTAAACCGATCCTGACTTTTCGTCTTCATTGAACCTCTATCTTGATACAAATTACCGACACTTATTAATATTTGTAGGTATTATGTCTCAAATTAGGAAGCCTGTCAAGATACCCCTGAACAACCGACTGGGGGATGGCAAAGCTATCTTTTCGGAGGATGAACATGATGAAAAGGGAAAAAACTGGAGTCTTGCAATATTGCGATTTAAATCAGACAGAAAGGATTCCCTTTTTCTGAAAGAACAAAATCGACTTCTCACTTCTCTTTATAGCTTAAATCATTGAAAATACATAACAATATTTTTTTATTGTTTGGACTAATAGGAAAGACTTGACAAAAATATTTTATCTTGTTATTTTATTAACGTTTTGGTTAAACCAAAACGTTAACCACCATAACATTAATACTACAGCGAATTTTTTTCGTCATTCCCGTGGAAACGGGAATCCAGCATGTTTATGGGTTTCAAAACCCTAACTGGATACCTGCTTTCGCAGGTATGACGGATGGGGCGGTAGCACTTTTTGTTGGTACAGTGTCGTTCTTTTTTAAAAAAGTCGCTGTAGTATTAATATAAAGGAGTTTTTAATGGACACCAAAGAAAAAATTATTTCCGCCGCCATAGAAGTGTTCGCCGAAAAAGGGAAACATGGGGCACGAATGGAACAAATTGCAGCCAAAGCTGGTGTCAATAAGGCAATGCTTTACTATTACTACTCAAGCAAAGGTAACCTTTTTCTTGAAGTACTTAAGACCCTCACACAAAAAATATTTCAACATATATTCTCAACACTAAGTCTCACCATTGCCTATGATGAGAGTCCTATTGATAAGGTGAAACGGATTGTGAGTGCCCACTTTGAGGCATTCTCTCAGAATTCCAATTTTGCCAAGATTATTTTGCACACATTGGCTAATGAGCCCCATGAACTTCAGTTGGCAATAAGAACACTTAAAGACAATGTAGGGAGTCCAGGCAGAGATCCCATTGAGATTTTTCTTTCGATTTTTGAGGAAGGAGTTTCGAGGAAGGATTTTCGAGACATTAATCCAAAGCAAGTTCTGATCAGCATTGTCGGGATGAATCTGATTTATTTCATTGGCAAACCCGTTGCTGAAGCCCTTCTTGATCTCCACGTGGAAGATGATCAGGCATTTTTGAGAGAACGAAAAGAAATCATCAACGACTTAGTGCTTTATGGAATTGTACAAAGATAGAGGGCAGCTTTGATAAGGGACTTTGAAAGAAAAACTGAGAAAAATTGGAGGAATTATGCCAAAGAAGAAACGCTTAATCATCATCCTAATAGCCGTTCTTGTTCTAGGGGGGTCCTATTATGCCTATAAAAAACGGGGTATAGGAGAAAAATCGCCTCATATTCCTGTTTCCGGAAATATAGAAGCTACCTTGGTGAAGATGAGTTTTAAAATACCCGGAAAGATTTCGAAGATTCTGTTTGATGAAGGGGCTATGATCAGAGAAGGAGACCTCCTTTTTACACTCGAAGAGAGAGAACTGATTGATCAAAAGAATAAGGCCGAAGCCTCTGTTGAAGCCCTCCAATTAAAATCACTCTCCCTTTTAACTACGATTGAAAAGGAAGAAAGAACCTCTACCGATGATATCAACCAGGCGGAAGCCAATCTGCGGGCTGCTCAATTTCGACTCTCTCAGCTCTTAAGCGGATCGAGACCTCAAGAGATAGAGCAAGCAAAGGCACAGGTGGAGCAGGCGAAATCGGAACTCGAGAAAGAAGAAAAGTTCGTTGAAAGATCTAAGAATCTATACGAGAGAAAGGTGATTGCTGTAAAGGAATGGGATGCAGCCAAAGCCTCTTATGAGGTCTCCCTTGCGAGGCATAAGCAGGCCAATGAATACTATGCCCTTGTTAAAGAAGGACCGAGGAAAGAGGAGATCGATCAGGGCAAAGCAGAAGTGGAAAAGGCAAAAGCATCTCTTTCTTTGGCTCACTCCAAGCAACTGCAGACAAAAGTATATCGGCGAGACCTGGAAGTCGTAAAGGCTCAAGTCAAAGAGGCTAAAGCTGCCCTAGAGGTTACAAAGAGGCAACTGGAATATAGCGAGGTCTTCGCCCCCATCTCGGGAGTGGCACTGGTTAAAAGCGCAGAGAGAGGGGAATACGTTTCTCCTGGGGCAACCGTTCTGACCATTGCAGATCTGGACCATGTCTGGCTGAGGGCTTACGTGGATGAAACGGATCTGGGCCGGGTTAAACTGGGGCAGAAAGTGCGGGTCAAGACAGATACCTTCCCCAATAAAGCGTACGAAGGAAAGATTTCTTTCATCTCATCCGAGGCAGAGTTCACACCCAAACAGGTCCAGACCAAGAAAGAACGTGTGAAGCTCGTTTATCGGATCAAGGTAGACATAGAAAACTTGAATAGGGAATTGAAGCCCGGTATGCCAGCAGATGGAGAGATTCTCCTCTCTGAGAAATGATTGATGAATGCAATTGAAGTTCAGGCGCTGACCAAACGATTCGGAGCACTTACTGCTCTTGATCAACTCTCTCTTAGTGTGGTTAAGGGAGAACTTTTTGCCCTTGTGGGGCCTGATGGGGCCGGCAAAACCACGACCATGCGTCTCCTTTGTGGAATTATGGACCCCACCTCGGGCGAAGCATGGGTGGCCGGTCATGACATTGTCAAGGAGGCCGAGCGGATAAAGGAAAAGATCGGCTACATGTCCCAGCGGTTTGGTCTTTATGGAGATCTGACTGTCTTAGAGAATATCCTATTCTACGCTGACCTTTTCGATGTTCCTCATAAGGAACTTCCGAAAAGAATCGAAAGGCTTCTCGGCTTCTCTAATCTTACGCCCTTCAAGGACCGGCTCGCTCAGAATCTTTCAGGAGGGATGAAGCAAAAATTGGGTCTCTCCTGCGCGCTCATTCATACACCAGAGATACTCTTTCTTGACGAGCCAACCTTTGGAGTCGACCCCATTTCGAGAGGCGAGTTCTGGCAGATCCTCTATGAATTATTGAAGGAAGGGGTGACCATCTTCATCTCCACTGCTTATATGGATGAAGCAGAGCGATGTCATCGTGTGGCCTTTCTCCATCGGGGAAGACTCATCGCTTGCGATGAGCCTGATCGTCTAAAGCTTACAACAAAGGAGGCCTTTTTCGAAATAAAGTCAAGAGACCGAAAGAGAACAAAGCAGATTTTGGATACCATGCCATTTGTGAAGGGGACAAGCCTCTTCGGCGATAGCATTCACCTCAGACTCGAGACACGAGATAAGTTCGAAGAAGTTCTACAGGGCTTACGTGAAACTGGTAACATTGAGGTAGAAAGCCGGGAGATACCCCCTTCCTTAGAAGACATGTTTATCTCCCTGGCCCAGTCCCATGAGGGAACTTATGACTCCTAACATATTTGTTGTAGAGGTGGAATCTCTTGTAAAAAAATTCGGCGACTTTGTGGCCTTGGATCACATCTCCTTCCAAGTTGAAGCTGGCCAGATCTTTGGCTTCCTTGGACCGAACGGCTCAGGGAAGTCTACGACAATTCGGATACTCTGCGGAATCTTGATGCCTACCTCTGGAAAAGCAAAAGTCTACGGGTATGACGTTATCAGAGAACCCGAACGAATTAAAGAGAAGATTGGGTACATGTCCCAGAAATTCTCACTTTATGATGATCTCACCGTACTTGAAAATATCCGGTTCTACAGCGGTCTTTACAGAGTTCCTAGGGAGAAGTTAGGGGATCGAATCCGGTGGACTCTCAATATGGCGGGCCTCACAGAACGGGAAAATACCCTTACACAGGAATTGGCAGGTGGTTGGAAGCAGAGGCTTGCTTTAGGATGCTCCATCCTTCATGAACCTCCTATCCTCTTCCTTGATGAACCCACTTCAGGCGTTGATCCTGTTTCCCGGCGCAACTTCTGGCAACTGATCCAGACGCTTTCGGATAAAGGAGTTACGGTGTTTGTGACGACGCACTATATGGAGGAAGCAGAATACTGCGATACCCTTGCACTCATCTACCAGGGAAGGATCATTGCTCAGGGATCACCTGGGGTGCTCAAGATGGAGTCAATGCCTGAGGATGTGTACGAGCTTGAATGTGGAGAGTCTATGGCAGCCATGGGGATTTTGAAGGGTATGAAAGGAATTCACGAGGTAGCACTCTTTGGAAAACTTCTCCATCTGATGGCCGAAAAGAATGTTGATTTTGAAGAAGAGGTGAGAAACAGGCTTCAATCGCACCAAATTTCTTTCGGAAGGATTTCAAGAACCACGCCTTCCCTTGAGGATGTCTTTGTGGCCTTAGTGAAAGAGGATGACCGGAAAAGACTTCGGGTGGAGGTGTCCCAGACAGGATGAATCTGAGAAGAACTAAAGCGATCGCAAGGAAAGAGGCGATCCAGATTCTCCGGGATCCAAGAAGCCTTATTATGGGAATTGCCATTCCGGTGATGCTTCTCCTTCTTTTCGGGTTTGCCCTGACCTTTGATGTGGACCAGGTGGAAACAGTTGTGTTAGACAGAGACCGAACACAACTGAGCGGTGACTTTGTTGATCGGTTCGGAAGCTCCCATTACTTCAAAATCAAAGCCCATGTCTCCAGTGATGAAGCCCTACAGAAAATGATTGACGCCGGGAAGGCACAGATGGGGATTGTCATTCCTCATGATTTTTCGAAACGAATCAATGAAGAGGGAGTCATCCCAGTCCAGATCATCTTAGATGGGTATGATTCGAATACGGCCAACATCATTCAGGGTTATGCTGCCGGTCTTGTTCAGCTCTTTAGTTTAGAACTTTTTCGTAAGCCTCAGTATCGCCAATCGGTTAAAAGAAATCTTCCGTCAGTCGATGTGCAGACCCGGGTCTGGTTCAATACCGATTTGGAGAGCAAAAATGCCATTGTACCGGGACTCATTGCAGTCATCATGATGGTGATTGGGGCACTTTTAACCTCACTCACTATTGCACGGGAATGGGAACGTGGGACCATGGAACAGCTCATCTCTACTCCCATCAAAAATACGGAGCTAATCCTTGGGAAGTTGTCACCTTACTTTATTATAGGATTTTTGGATATCTCTATATCGGTTATCATGGGTCAATTCATCTTCAAAGTTCCTCTTCGAGGAAATCCTCTTCTGGTCTTCGGAGCATCCTCCATATTTCTAATCGGAGCGCTTGGCTTAGGATTTCTCATTTCGGTCGTCGCCCGATCGCAATTTTTAGCAACCCAGATGGCCATGGTCATCACCTTCCTTCCAGCTTTTTTACTTTCGGGGTTCATTTCTCCTATCTCCCAGATGCCAAAGGCAATCCAACTTGTCACCTATCTCATTCCAGCTCGGTATTTTGTGGCGATTCTCAAGGGGATCTATATGAAGGGGATCGGAATGAATATCATATGGGTTGAAGGGATTTTTCTGGTGCTCTTCGGGTTTATCATTCTGATGATCTCGAATCGGAAGTTTAGGAAGAAATTGGTTTAATTTATGTGGGAAAGAATCTCCACCCTTCTTGTAAAAGAGCTTCTCCAAGCACTCCGTGATCCAAGGATGAGGGCTGTCATATTTTTTGCCCCTATCATCCAGCTTATCATTTTCGGTTATGCGGTTACTATGGATGTAAAAAATATTGCGACGGCGATATACGATCTGGATAGAACACCTGAGAGCAGAGAACTTCTCTCTCGCTTCTTTGCCTCTGGCTACTTCAAACCCGTAGAGTATGTCTCCCACGTCAATCGCATCCGAGAGCTGATGGATCAAGGAAAAATCGATACAGCCATCCAGATCAATAAGGGTTTCTCTGCAAAGCTTGCTGCTTATGAGAAAGCCTCCATTCAGGTGATTTTGAACGGGGCCGATTCCAATACGGCAAGCATTGTAATGGCCTACACCGCTCAGATTATTCAGAAATATAACAGAGACTTAGCTGTTGATGCAGTTGGACTCCCTGAGGGGGCCTCTCTAAATAAGGGGATCGATCTCCGGAGCCGTGCCTGGTTCAATGTTAATCTCGAAAGTCGGATGTTTTTCACACCCGGAGTGGTCGCTCTCATTGGAATGATAGTGACATTGTTACTCACCTCTATGGCCATTGTAAGAGAGCGGGAGGTGGGAACAATGGAGCAACTGATCGTCACTCCCATAAGGCCCGTGGAGCTTATCCTTGGAAAACTAATTCCCTTCGGTCTGATCGGTCTTTTTGATATGGCCCTGATTATCGTAGTGGCGGTTTTCTGGTTTGAGATCCCTTTTAGGGGGAGCCTTCTTTACCTCTTTATCTCTACGCTTCTGTTCCTCCTCTCCACCTTAGGGACGGGTCTTTTCATCTCTACTATCTCGACTACGCAGCAACAAGCCATGATGACAACCTTCTTCTACATTTTCCCGGCAATTCTTCTTTCCGGATTTGTGTTTCCCATCGCAGGTATGCCGAAGGTGGTTCAGTGGGTTACTTATGTCAATCCTCTCCGATATTTTCTTGTGATCATCCGGGCGATTTTCCTGAAAGGGGTAGGAGTTGAGGTTCTCTGGCCTCACATGACGGCCATGGGGATACTCGGGATTTTAGTCTTCATTTTGAGTTCCCTCAAATTCACGAAGAGGCTTGAATAGAAAAGGAGGCTATCAAAGGCTTACTAAACACAATCTACACGAACGTACCATAGGTCTTCTCCGTATCCTGTCTCGTCTCATCGTTGGGGCGCTGCATAGCTGAATGATTGTTGCGGTCTTATTTTAGCCTTTCTGCCTAAGACGTTATCGTTCCGATTTTGGTTTTTCAAATTAAGCTTTTGCAAATTTCATTAAAATTTGATAAAAAACAATTCTCTATTCATTGCTCGGGAGGAGAGAATATCGCTTGTCAGAGGAAATTTCCAGAAAGATAAAGATCATCGTAAATCCCAGTGCCGGAGGTGGAAAAGGGCGGAAGCTATTTCCGCTGCTTCAGCAGAAGCTATTAGAGAGGAATATAAACTTCCACCTCCAATTCCCAGAAAGTGCTGAGCATATTACTTTCTTAGCCCACCAGGCCCAGAAAGAAGGATATGATCTGATCGTTGCCTGCGGTGGTGACGGCACAGCCCATCGGGTTCTGCAGGCCATGGTGGGAAGCCAATGTGCTCTGGGAATTATTCCGGTTGGCAGGGGGAACGATCTAACCAGAAATCTGGGCATTGCAGAGGATTTGGATTCCGCCTTAGACCTTCTTAAGAAGGGCAAGATCCGAAAAATTGATGTTATCCAGGTGAATTCCAACCAATATATGGTTGGGGTAGGTGGCATCGGCTTCGACTCGGAAGTAAACTTTATTTCTAATAAATTGAATAACTTCCTGACGGGTAATATGGCCTATATTTTCCCGGTGCTTTACAAGACTTTAACTTATCGGCCAAAAATGGTTACTGTGCGTACGGAGAGCGAAGTCTATCAAGGTCCGATTTTGATGGTCGCTTTTGGAAATATAAAAAGTTACGGAAAGGGGATGCAGATTACTCCCCTGGCTGAACCGGATGACGGACTCTTAGATGTCTGCTGGATTGATCCAGTCAACACGTTGCGCCTTTATCGATTGTTCCCGACTGTTTTTTCTGGGAGACATATTGATCAGCCCGAAGTCCACTATCACCGTATCATCAGCGCTGAAGTGGAATCTTTAGTACCCATGGATTTTTACGGAGATGGTGAATTCATTTGCCAGACCCCATTTACTCTCCGTGTCCTCCATCAGGTTTTAAACGTGCTCGTTCCGTAAACAGCAGAACAAAGAAAGTATAGGACACTATCACGATCTACCTTCTCTGTTTTTTGGCCTTTTGTTCGCCTCAAGTATTTTCTTACGGACACGCAGCGACGATGGGGTCACCTCCACCAGCTCGTCCTCTTTGATAAATTCGATACCCTGTTCCAGGCCGAGCATCTTTGGAGGAATGAGCTGGAGGGCATCGTCTGAACCTGCTGCCCTTATATTGGTGAGTTTTTTCTCCTTGGTTGCGTTGACATCAAGATCATTCTCTCTTGAATTCTCGCCGACAACCATTCCTTCATAAACAAGCGTGTTCTCCTTTACGAAAAGGGTTCCCCGTGGCTGAAGATGAAAAAGTGCGTAGATCGTTGTCTTTCCCGAGCGATCAGCAACCAAGGCTCCGGTGGAACGCTTTGTTATCGGTCCATTCCATGGGGCATAACCATCGAAGATATGGTTGAAAAGCCCCGTGCCTCTCGTATCCGTAAGGAATTGAGAACGAAAACCAATCAACCCTCTGGAAGGGATCCTGAATTCAAGGCGGACCCGGCCATGACCATTATTATTCATCTTCTGCAACTTGCCTCTCCGAATCCCGACCTGTTGGGTGACGACCCCTGTATATTCCTCTGGCACATCGATGACAAGATGTTCCATGGGTTCGTGGAGAATGCCATTGATATTCTTTGTAATGCTCTCCGGCATGGAGACAGAAAGTTCATAGCTCTCCCTTCGGATCATCTCGATGAGGATGGCGAGCTGCAGCTCTCCCCTTCCCATGACCTTAAAG
>Ga0214474_1001701_pt1 | contig 10045 bp, 8 predicted proteins | sample RVTome_2_FD_187335 | JGI IMG/M metagenome (GOLD analysis project Ga0214474, IMG submission 187335) | Soil microbial communities from uranium-contaminated site in the Upper Colorado River Basin, Wyoming, United States - RVT95D214 HiSeq ...
CGACCTGGGGCACCCAAACATAGCCGTAGTCCGCCTCATAGCGCCAATCACCGTATTCTTCCAGCTCCGACCCGTACTCGTTGAGCTCCTGGGGAAGATAGGAGCTTGAGCTGCGGTTGGCCAGGAGGCTGTCCCGGCTCTGGTTCCAGCGGCTGAAATCATCGGCCTCCGCATAGAGATTGTCCGGCCTGGACATCAGGTTGCCGTTCTTGGCCACCAGGCTCTGTCCGCTGCCCACTTCAAGAGAACCGGTCTCGCCCGCCGCCTCCAAACGCCCCTCAACAACCGACAGTCTTGTCTCGCCTTTATCGGCGAGGTCAAGCCGGTACAAGCCCGTTTCCAGAATGTAGAAGGAGGCGTCGGGTGTATGAAGCTCAAATTCCTTTTCCTGGTCCAAACGGCTGACTCTCAGGTACAACCGGCCGTTCAAAAGGTGAATTTTATAGGGCTCAGAGCCGTCGCGGGGGAGATTCACAAATTCGAGCTGGCTCACTCGGTCGAGCCGGATAAAGTTTTGCCGGCCGAGACTTACCTCAGCCCGTCCTTCCTGTACGGCCAGCTTGTCACCTTCAATCAAGGCCAAGTTGACCGTGCCGGCCTCATAACCCATATCCCCTGCCCTTTGGACATTGACTTCGCCCGAAACATAGCTCAGGCGCGCATAGCTTCGGCTATCATAACCTTCCTCGGACTGAGCCCGAACAGCCAGGGGCAAAAGAAGAACACATACGGCCAAGAGCGCAAATGATCTTTTCATGTTCTTCCTCCTTCACACACTAGAATAAGCAAGCGGTGTGCCAACTTGGAAAAGCAAAAAACGCAAATAAAAGGCTGGAGAAAGAAAAAGAATGTCCTTTTTTAGTGACAGGTGATAGTTGGTGAAGTCAATAAAAAACCCGCGAGAGGCTCTCACCTCTCGCGGGCAGTGTGATTAGGACCCTTTTAGATCACCATTCCCAGAACATTCTGTTCCACTGGCCAGGATGGCGGAATCTCATGCCCCCGGGCCGGTTGAATCCCCTGCGGCCGAAAAACTGATTGCCCATGAACCGGCGCGCGCCGGGATGCCGCATGAAGAACCGGTGCCCCCCGCGGACCCGCTGGAAGGCCGTCTTGGCCTTTTTGAGCTTCTCCAGCTGCTGAGGAGTCAAAATCTTCTCCATGTCCTGACGGAACTTGAAGCTGGATTTCATGTGGGCCGCCTGAAGCTTGGCCATTTCGTCGATCAGACCTTCGACCTTTTTCTGGTCGGCTTGGGGGTCGGCCATGAGCGTGTTTAACTCCTCCCGCATCTTTGTGTGCTGTTCACGAAAACCCTTCATCGCCTCTTGGCGCAGGTTTTTTATCTCCTTCAGCTTTGTCTGCTGATCGGGAGTGAGGTCCAGCCACTTCTGGGGTCCTGGACCGGCGCCCTCTCTGGGAACCGGAACCGGGCCGGGTTCTTCCTGGGCGGCCAGCGGCAATAGGGCGAACAAAAGGAATCCCAATATCACACTGAGTGCAACCGCTCGTTTCTTCATCAGAAACCTCCTTAAAGTTTAATACAACTCAATAGACACCCGCCGGCCAAAATCCTTGGCGGGAAAAGGATTCAAGCCCGCTCAAGCCCCCGGCCGACATCCCAGGCCGCCAGCCCAGAGCTTGAAAGATAAAACGGAAGAGGCCTTATCCCTTTTCCCAGAGTCAGGATATCCTGAAGCAGGGTTCGGCGAAGTCCGTCATCGGCAGAGGCCAGCAGGGTGAGTGACCCGCCCCGGCCTCCGGCGCCGTTGACTTTCCAGCCTGATGCCCGGCGTTTCCGGGCCAGGCGGATGACCTCATCGGCTTCAGGCGAAATGAGCTTACGGCTGAGCGCCCTCTGGCATTCGTTGTTTTCAGACATGATCCGGCCGTAGGATTCCAGGTCGCCCTGTTCCAGGTGATACCGGGCCGCCTCCGCCAAGCCTCTCATCCTCTCCAGGTGTTTGAAGCGCGCCTCACTTTTGCTCAACAGGGCAATGACCTGTTCATGGAGGACCGAAGACCGGTGCGGCCGGCCCAGGCCAACCAGAACCAGCCGGCGGTTGAGCTCGCTGAGGACCTCGGCCCGCAGAAGAAGCCGTTTCACCCGGGCCTGAGGATAGCGGACCATGCGGATATAACACACGCCTCCGTAGGCGGCGCTGATTTGGTCTTGGATCCCGCTCTGAAGCCCAAGTTTTTCTGTCTCGATGGCATGGGCCAGTTTGGCGATCCGGCCGGGATCAACAGGCCGGCCGGCCAGAAAAGACAGCGCGGCCAATAAGGCCACACAGACCGAGGCCGAAGTGCCGGCGGAGATTCCCGCCGGCACAGGAGAATGGATCCTGATCTCGAGATGATATTTTTTCGGCCAAGGAACGCTGGCTATGGCGAACTGCAACAAAGGATGCCTGCCCCGGGAGGGGTACTGGGGGTTGAATCGGAAAGCCTGGCCGTAGTTGTCGGCTCGGACCAGAACCCGGTTCTTGCTCTGGCAGGGACCGGGGAAGGCTTTGACCTGCACTTCGACCGGAGGCCCCACGGCCAGGTTGAGGACTTTGCCCTCTCCGGCGAACCAGGTGTCCGTCCACCCCCCGATATCGTTGATGCGCAAGGCCGCCTGGCCGTGCACCAGGCGGACAGGCTTGGCCTTCATGCTTCCCTCCCGTAGCGGAGCCGGTCCAGGGCTACCGCGGCGATAATGATCAGGCCGATGATGATCTCCTGGATGTAGTTGGGCCAGCCCATCATGGTCGAGCCGTTTCTCAGGAAAGCCATGATGAACACGCCGATCATGGTGCCCAGAATGCTGCCCTGGCCGCCGTTCAGGCTTCCCCCGCCGATGACCACCGCGGCGATGATGTCCAGCTCCAAGCCCACGGCCACGGTCGGGTCGCCCACGGTCAGCCGGGAGAATTCCATAACGCCGGCCAGCCCGCACAGCAGACCCGACAGGGTATAGATGAAAATCTTGGTCCGGCCGGTGCGGACGCCGCACAGGCGGGCGGTGGCTTCGTTGGAGCCGATGGCGAATACGTGTCGGCCGAAAACCGTCAAGCGGAGGACAAGGGCCAGCAGCACCGCCAGGAGGATCATCAGCCAAACTCCGGGAGCTACGATCAGCCACTTGGGATGGGGGCTCTTGGCCATCAGCTCGGTGACCCAGGTCAAGGGCGCATCGATCTTCTGGTTTCCGGCCAGCCATTTGGCCAGGCCCCGGGCAATGCCCAACATCCCCAGGGTGATGATGAAGGGGACCAGACGCAGGGAAGTAATGAGAACGCCGTTGGTCAAGCCGATGAGGCCGCCGGTCAAGATGCCGGCCAGCACGGCCACTACCGGCGAAAAGCCGGCCGTGATGGCGAAAGCCGTGATGACGCCCGACAGGGCGATGTTTGACGCGGCGGACAGGTCGATGCCGCGGCTGATGATGATGAAAGTCATGCCCAGAGCGCCCAGGGCCACGATGACCGACTGAGTGGCCACGCTCCTCAAGTTCGACACCCGCAAGAAACGGTCCCTGACTTCGGGCAGGAGGGAGAAGATGACGACGACCAGCATCAACCCGATGAAAGGGCCCAGCCAGTTGATGAGCGCCCTGAGGCGCCCCTTGCCCTCCTTCATTCTCTCACCCCCCCTCCTTCTCTCCCATCCGTCGCTTGGGACGGTTCTTATCAAGCCTGCCCCAGCGTGGCGGCGGCCATCAAACTCGGATCATCCCAGTCGGCGGACGGTCGAACGTCCACGACCTGACCTCGATGAAAGGCGGCGATCGTGTCGCACACGCCCAGCAGCTCCGGAAAATAAGAACTGACGAAAATCACAGACTTTCCTTCCCAGGCCAATTGGCCGATCCACTCATAGATCTGAGATTTGCTGACGACGTCAATGCCGCGGGTCGGCTCATCCAAGAGGAGGATGCCCGCCTGCTGATGGAGAAGCCGGGCCAGGGCGATTTTCTGCTGGTTGCCCCCCGACAGACTCCCCACCGGATGAAGGACGCTGTGGACTTTGATGTTCATCCGGGCGGTCCACTCTTCAGCGGCTCGACGCTGCCTGCGCAGGTTAAGGACGCCCGCCCGGCTATAGGGCCGGAAATGGCTCAAGGTCAAGTTGTCCGCCAAGGACTGATCCATGGCCAACCCTTCGACCTGGCGGTCCTCGCTGAGAAAACCCAACCCCTGTCGGATCCTAAGGGCTGGACCTCCCCGCCCGGCGATTCGGCCGAAAACTTCCCAGCGGCCGGCCTGCACGGCATCCAGTCCGAAAAGCGTGCGGAGCGTTTCGGTGCGTCCCGCCCCGACCAAGCCGGCCAAACCCAAGATTTCCCCCCGCCGAAGCTCAAAGCTTACCGGCCTTGACATCCGCCTCCCCTTGAGCGATTGGAGGGCCAGGACCGGCTGGCCCAGGGTGTGGTCCACTTTGGGAAAGAGTTGCCTCACCTCCTGTCCGACCATAAGGCGAATGAGGTCGTTCAGGGAGACCTGCTTCATACGCCCGAAGAATGTCCTCTGGCCGTCGCGCAGCACGGTTACGGAATCGGCCACCCGCTGGACTTCTTCCAGAAAATGGCTGATGTAGATAAGGCTCACTCCTTCGGCCGCCAACCGCCGGATGATCTGGAACAGCCTCTCCGTGTCCTCCAGGGACAGGCTGCTGGTCGGCTCGTCCATGACCAGGACCCGGGCCCGTTCCATCAGGGCTCGGGCGATCTCCGCCACTTGTCTGGCGCCGATGCTGAGCTCCTGGACGGGAACGTCGGCCTCGATCTCGGGATGATGGACCAGCTCCAGGACTTCCCGGACACGGCGCCGCATCTCGGCCCGCCGTAAGAATCCCAGGGTATGTTTTTCCCGTCCCAGCATCAGGTTCTGTTCAACGGTCAAATGGGGCGCCAGGTTGAGCTCTTGGTAGATCATGGCGATCCCCCGCCGTCGGCCGTCCAGCGGATTGGCCGGAGCATAGGAATCGCCCTCCAAAAACATCCGGCCGCCATCCGGCCGGATGGCTCCGCTGAGAATCTTCATCAGCGTGCTCTTGCCCGCGCCGTTCTCGCCCAGCAAGGCGTGGACCGTTCCCCCTTGCACCTCCAGGTCCACCCGGCGCAGAGCCGCCGTCGCGCCAAAATTCTTGGAAATGCCCCGCATCACCAGGCGCAGAGCGGAATAAGGGGGGGAGCCTCCTCCGCGATCAGTCATTGACCAGCACGGAGAAATCGGGCTCCAACAGGGCTCTGATGTGCGGTTCGTCCATGTTTTCCCGGGTGATGAGATAGACGCCTGTATCCACCCGCGCCTCAATCGCTTGGCCTCTCAGATGCCTGACCACCTGGACAACTCCCAGATAGCCCATTTTCACCGGATCCTGATGGACAAGGCCGTGCAGATGGCCGTCCCTCAGCGCCTGGACGAGCTTGGGACTGCTGTCGAAACCGACGAACTTGACCCTGCCCGCCAGGCCGGCTTCCTGCACCGCCCGCAACGTGCCGAACGTGGTGGATTCGTTGGAACAAAAGATTCCGTCCACGTCCGGAAAGCGCCCCAGGAGGTTCTCCGCCAACTGGTAAGCGGTTTCGGTGGTCGAGCCGCCATACAGGTCCTGGACCAGGAACCGCATTCCGGGAGATTCACGCCGCACAGTCTCCAAAAAACCCCGTTCCCGCTCCATGGTCGAGGCTGACCCCTCTTGACAGCGGATGAGGAAGATGTCTCCGCCCTCCGGCAGGAGTTCAGCCATTCGACGGGCGGCCAACACTCCTCCTTGATAGTTGTCGGTGGCCACGAAACTGATGTGGTCCTGACCCTGAAGACCGGAATCGATGATCACCACGGGAATGTTCTCGGCCACGGCATCCTGCACCGGCCGGCAGAGGGCCCGGTCGTCCATGGGGGCCAGGACGATGCCCGCTACGCCCCGGCTGATGAAGTCTTCCACCACCGTGATCTGCTGAGCCCGGTCGTCTTCCCGCTGCGGCCCTTTCCATAGAATGTTCACGCCCAATTCGCGTCCGGCCTTGACGGCGCCGGCGTGGATGGCTTTCCAAAATTCGTGGGTCATGCCTTTGGGAATGACGGCGATGTCGAGCCTTTTCCCTTGGGCGGAGGGGGGCTTCTCTGCCGGGCGGCAGGCGAAAGAGACGAGCAGGGCCAGGCTGAGAAGGAAGAGAAGAATCTTGAGGTTACGGTTCATGACCCCAGTATACGCGGAAAAACACATCTTCGCCAACGGCCCTTCCGGCCCACAGCCGCCCGGCCGTCTCGAAGCGAGGGCACTCCCGGAGATTATATTTTCTTCAGAATGGGCATCCCGGTCTTGGTCGTCTCCATGACCTTGTAGCCTTCGGGCAGGGCCTCCAGGGCGCCGGGCCGGATGTCCCGCGCGAAATAAAAGATTCTCTGCAGCCGTCCCCCACGCAAGCTGACCTCGCGGGAATGAAGGTAGTACTTCATGCCCTTTTGGTTGGTGTACTCGTAGGCCATAGCATTCACCTCCGCCTTGTTTTCTTGAAGCTTGTGACCGCCCTCTGTCGGCTCAATCGATTTTAAGTATCTTCAAAACGAGAGGGGCTGTCAAGAGAATGCACCGGGCTTCAATGGACGAACCCGACAGACGGCGGAGCTTCGGCCGGCGTGATTGGCCCGAAATTTTCCTCGTAGCGCTTGACGTTCGCCTCCAGGGCTTCCAGGAACCGCTTGACATGGGCCGGGCTGAGGATCAGGCGCGCCACCAGCTTGCCCATCGGCCCATCCGGGAAGAGGAAAGCGAAATCAAAGATGAATTCTTCCCTGGAATGACGGATGGCCGCCAGGTTGGAATACTGCCCCAGGCCCACGGCCTCGTCGACTTTGATCTCGATCTTTTTTTCTTCCATTCTTGCTCCTTGCTCCCTGCCCTATCTTAGCACGGGCCCGTTTGAAAAAAAAATTTGCGCCCCCCCCTTTACAAATCCATTTTTTGAGTTATAATGTCTTTGGCTTTCTTTCGCGGGCTGGAGAAAGTCCCCACCTTTTTGGTTCCCATCATCAACCCCCCTTTTGCTGACACAGCCCGCACCTCCCCCCAGGGGAGCTTCTTCATTTTGAGCCCGGCGGGAAGGGGGGCAGGCCTTAGGCGAAAACCTTGTCCAGGGCCCTGGGCAATCCCAGGAGAAAACCCTGAGCCAGGTCCACGCCCAGCTCGCGCAGAAGGTCGCGGGTATTTTCCTCATCCACCCCGGCCACCAGGGTTTTCAGGCCCAGGCTATGGGCCAGCTGGACGATGGCCTTGACCAGGTCCTGCTGAGGGCGGTGGACGCCAAGGTTCTGCACAAGGCTGTTGTCAATCTTCAGGACATCCAGGTTGAGCAGCCGGAGATGTTGGAGGGAAGCCAGCCCGGCGCCGAAGTCATCCAGGGCGCATTGGTAGCCGAGCTTGTCGAGATGGCTGAAGAACTGCTGAGCCCTAGGAAATTCGGAGACGGTGGCCTGCTCCGAGATCCCCACTATCAGCGATGAAGGATCCAGCCCTTCTCGCTCGTTTTCAAAAACAGCCGCCAGTTCCCGGTCGACCAGGGACCTGCCGGACAAGCTGATTTTCACGACCCTCTTCGGCCCGGATTTCCGCCCGCCAAGAAGCCGCATCGCCTGCCGGACCACCCAACGGTCGATGTCATTGACCAGGCTGAACCTGTGTCCAAGATTGAGCAAGGACTCGGCGGAGACGACCAGGCCGCTGTCGGTGATCCAGCGCAGGAGCAGATCATGATGACTGAGGCCGCCCCGGCCGAGCTCATAGACGGGTTGGGCATAGAGGAAGAACCGTTTTTCGTCGAAATCCCTGTCCACCAGCCAGGTCCACACCTGTCGGTATTCCTGAGCCTCCGTCCTCAGCTTGCTGGAAGACTCCAGGCTGAACCGGTCTCGTCCCTGCTCCTTGGCCCGGTACATGGCCAGGTCGGCATGGCCCAGCAGCTTGTCGACCGAATCCCCGTGTTCCGGATAAAGGGCAATGCCCATGCTGGCTGTGACGCGCACCGGCTGTTGTTCCAGGCGGAAGGAGTGCTCCCGGATGGCCTCCAGGATCCTGGCCGCGGCTGTTTCCGCCTCCCCGGCCTGGGTGTGGGGCATGAGGATGGCGAATTCGTCGCCGCCCAGCCGGGCCAGGATGTCCGCCTTGCGGACTCTGTCCTGGAGAAGCAGGGCGATCTCGACCAGCAGCTCATCTCCGGCCCGATGGCCCAGGCTGTCGTTGATGTTTTTGAACCGGTCCAGGTCCAGCCAGAGCAAGGCCAGCGCCTGCTGGTAGCGTTGGGTTTGATTGAGCTGTTGCTGCAGATCTTCATGAAAGCGGCGCCGGTTGAAGAGGTTGGTCAGGGAGTCACGGTTGGCCAGCCAGTGGAGCTGGTCCTCCAGCCGTTTCCTGTCGGTGATGTCGGACAGGGTGCCTTCATAGCAGAGAACCCGGCCATCCGGGTCGCGAAGGGCCCGGGCATTGTCCTGGACCACGATCAGGCTCCCATCCCGGCGTTTGAACACGGACTCGAAGTTTCGGATCTCGCCGTCGCGCGCCATCCGCTCGGTCCAGACCTGTCGTTGTTCGGGGTCGACATAGAACTCCCCGGCCTGGACAGCTCGCAGCTCTTCTTCGGAGTCAAAGCCCAGCAGTCGCGCCAGAGCCGGGTTGCCGGCCAGGATCCGGCCCTCCGGCGTGGTCTGATAGACGCCCTCGATCATATTCTCTACCAAACCGCGGAATCTCTCTTCGCTCCGCCTCAGCGCTTCTTCGGCCTTCTTGCGGGCGGTGATGTCGCGGGCCACCAGGACCACCGTATCCTCGGTCAGGGGACTTATGGTCGCGGCGAACCAGGCCACCTTCCGTTGAGGCCCCACCGGCAGGCTGTACTCCTGCTCCACGGACTTTTTTGTTTGGAGACTCTGACGGATAAAATCCAAAAAAATATCCGCCTGTTCCGGGGGAAAAATATCATGCAGCCGGCGGCCGACCAACTGTTCGGCCGGAAGGTAGAGCAGATCCGCGTTGGTGGGGGCCACCTTCAGGTAGCGGCCCTCTTGGTCCAGCTCCAGGATGACATCGCTCATGCCCGTGAACAAGGCGCGCAACTGGCGTTCCGAGGAGGCCAGCGAGGATCGGAACTGCTCGTTCTCGATCGCTCCGCCCAGGATGTTGGCCGCCGTCTTGAGAGCGTCGATCTCGGCCGCCGTCCATTCCCGCTCCCGGCGGCATTCGCTGAAACCGATCAGACCCCACAGCTCTTTTTGAAAAAAAATCGGAAAGGCAATAAGGGACTTGATGTCCATTGACTCCATCAGTTTTCGCTCGGCTGGGGGAAAATCCTTCACCCGGCCGCAGATGGGCTTGCCCTGGCTTAAGGCCTTCATCCACCGGCCAAAACCTCTGTCGAACGGGGAAAAGAATTTAAGGGCCGGATTGTTGATCTGGGAGGAAATACCGGGGGCATCCCATTCGCAGAGGACGTTGCCCAGAATCCGTCCTTCCGGGGATATTTCTTTTTTTAAAATATAAATCCGGCTGACGTCAGCCGCCCGGCCCAGCCGACGGATGACAGCCTGGATATTGGACTCCCAGGACACGGCCTTGACGAACTTTTCTGCGGCAAAGCTGACCGCCTCCAGGATGGCCTTGCGGCGATGAAGCCCTTTCCCGGCCGTCCCGGGCAAGGGCCCGCTTCGAGTTCTCAGGCCGCCGCCAGGCCGTCCCCCAGAGACAGGCTTTTTCATTTTTCCCCAACTGGCTCTGGGCCAATATTAGGCCTCCGGCCCGGAGAAATCAAGGTTTCCGCGGCTCGGGATCGCATCTCCATTTCCGTGATAGCCCCAAATTCGCGCGGGGGTGGCGCGGCTCAGGGCTCTCCGCCGGCCGAAGCTAGCCCGAGACGCCCTCGGGCTCTTTTAAAATTATTAAGCCCCCCGTCCCCCTTGGGCAATCAAGGAGGAGTTCGAAGGCGTCTCGGGAGAGGCCGGAGGCCGGCGGGGATGAGCCGCGACAGGACCCCACACGGATCTGCCTGCCTTATCACGGAAAAGGA
>Ga0214474_1001702_pt1 | contig 10038 bp, 5 predicted proteins | sample RVTome_2_FD_187335 | JGI IMG/M metagenome (GOLD analysis project Ga0214474, IMG submission 187335) | Soil microbial communities from uranium-contaminated site in the Upper Colorado River Basin, Wyoming, United States - RVT95D214 HiSeq ...
AACCGCTGAAAAGCGGGATTAATAATACAGGCAGGCAGGGTTGAAAGGCTCACCTGCCTTTTTTAGATCAAGGTTTAATAATACATCTAATTTTGTTATATCTAATATGGATTTGATGTTCCATGGGGGTAACCCTTTTTATGAGACCTTTGAATAAGTCCTTTTTCCGTCATTCCGGACCCCGTATCTAGTACGGGGCAGGCCCGATCCGGAATCCAGAAAGTCCTTGAAAACACTGGATCCCGGCCTACGCCGGGATGACGATATTACAACTTTTGTACCGTTCTGCAAAGGTCTCTTATAGAGATGGAGAAATAATCTGCTATGCATTAAATTTATAGTGAAAAATTCTAATCCGGCATATGAGTAATAATCTCAGGATGTAAAGGAGTAATGCCATGGCTTATAAAAATATCGAGGTTTCCCTTGAAAACGGGCTTGGAACCATCACGCTTAACAGGCCACCTGTCAATGTCTTAAATATTGCCATGATGGAAGAGATCAATAACACCCTTGATTCGTGGCGGGGGGACAAGGGATTGAAGGTCGTGCTCTTTAAAGCAAAAGGAAAATGTTTTTCGGCCGGCGTGGATGTGGGTGAGCATATGGGAGACCTAGCGCCAAAGATGATTGAGGTCTTTCACGGGATGTTCCGTCGAATGGATAAACTGGGGGTCCTGACAGTGGCCTCAGTCTATAGCTCATGCCTGGGAGGCGGGTGTGAGCTGGCAATATTCTGTGATCTGGTTTTGGCATCCGAGGGCGCTAAATTCGGGCAGCCGGAGATCCAGGTGGGGGTGTATCCACCAATTGCCGTACAGATGATGCCGCGTATTATCGGGAGAAAGGCTGCTGCTGAACTGATATTTTCAGGGAAAATCATATCAGCCCAGGAAGCCCTTAATATCGGTTTGATCAACAGGGTAGTAAAAGAAGAGGAACTCGAAAAAGAGACAGAGGCCTTTATTAAACCCTATATGAAACTGAGTTCGCAGGTACTGAGGCTGACAAAAAGGGCGATGATGTCCGGATTAAGGGATGATCTTGAGCTTTCCCTTAAGTTGATTGAGGAGATATATCTTGATCAGCTTATGAAGACGCATGACGCCCAGGAGGGATTGAAGGCCTTTCTTGAAAAGAGGAAACCCGATTGGAAAAATGAATGATGTTGATAGTGTTTAACCAGGACTTAAGATTCTTTTTTCTATTAAGATATTATTCATCAAGGCCAGGGATTTCAATGCCGCGTCGTTCAAGCAATGTGCCTTGCATCTGGTAAAGGTCTATAAGGGCGTTTAAATAACCAACCATAGTCCCTGATTCATCCAGCTTTGCGACTGTGAAATTACGCTGTGCCTGCAAGACGAGAAAATTTGTGGATTTCCCCACGCGGAATTTTTCCAGCTCGGCGTCCATATTCTTCTGCTGCAGTTCACGGGTTACCTTTGTGGCCTCTATCATCTGCCTGGTTTTAACTGCCTCGATATAGGCGGACCTGATATCCAGTTCAACGAGCCTCTCCATGTTCTTCAGAGACAACTCCATCTGCTCCATGGATTTCAATGATCTTTCGTATTTGGCCTTTGCCTTTCGATTGAGAAAGGGTATCGTCAAGGTAAGACCGGCGTTCAGACTGGAATATGGGCTTGAAGGATCCGGCGTAGCATCACTGAAGGATTCGGCATAATTGTTTTTTCCATAGGTTAGAAAAAAATCCAGACGCGGCAGGAGGCCGTTTTTGGTCTGCTGGACATCAAGATCTCCCTTTTCCATGGAAAGCCTTGCCTGCGTCAGATCAGCCCTGTATTTTAATCCGAGCCTTTCGTGGACGCTAACCTCATCCATTGCGTCCTCCGGCACGAATGGTTTGTCAATGGTAGCCGGTATCATTGTCCACATATCTTCTCCCTGGGGATTCAGGAGATAAAGAAACTGTAAGCGGGCCTTTTCATAGCTGCTCTGGGCATCGATAAGAGCCTCGCGCCGTGAAGCCACCTCCGCGTTTACTGCCGCGAGTTCTATCTCCGCGAGCTTTCCGACCGCAACGCGTTCCATGGATTCATTAAGCTGCCGTTCCGCCAGGGTAAGGGATTCTTTTTGGATGGATATCTTTTCCCCGGCAAGATAGAGGCTCCAGTATGCCTTTTCGACCCTGGCCACAAGATTCTCTGCAAAGGCCTTTAATTCCGCCAGCGAGATATCCACGTCTAACTTCGCCTTTCTTAGACTGGCAAGGTTTGCCCCTGTTCCGAATCCCTGCAATAGGGATTGAGTAATGCTGATCTCAATGTTTCCTATGGCCTGATCGGTATAAAGGCTTGAAACAGACCCCGTTATATTCGAGTTTAGACTTAAAGTTGTTCCCGTGGGAATGGTCTCAGAGATACTAATGCTTAACCTGGTACGCTCCGTGGTAAGCTGAAGGGGTTCCGGTCTGGTGCCAAGCTGTGCCTCGGTTTTGGTACTGATCTGGTTGGCTGAGACTGTAACCTGCGGGTCAAACGCCGCTCTCTGCTCTTCCACGGAGGCGTAGGTAATCTCGGAATTAAGACGTTGAATTGATACAGTCGGGTTATTTTCCAATGCCCTTAATATGGAATCCTGGATACCGATATTAAAGATCTCTCCCCCGGATAGATCCTTAAAGATGCCTTCGGAGGAATTATCATATTCCTCAGACCAGGAGGATGTTAGATATACAAAAAGAAAAGAGACAGACAAAATCGCTGCAATAATATGTCTTGATCCTACATTAGGGAGCGTTGAGGTCTTCATTGTTTCACCGGGGTATCTTTAGGTTTACGTTTCTGATTGAATATAGAATAGACCACAGGGATTAGCACCAGTGTTATGAGGCTGGAGCTCAGGAGACCCCCCATGACGACCCGTGCCATTGGGGCCTGTGTCTCCCCTCCCTCTCCCAATCCCAGGGCGAGGGGGAGCAGCCCGAGGCATGTGGTAAGTGTTGTCATAATAATGGGGCGCAGCCGTCTTGCTCCGCCCAGTTTTATGGCTTCGAAGAGTTCCATCCCATGTATGCGTATCAGCTGGTTGGTATAATCAACAAGGAGAATAGCGTTGTTGACAACGATACCTGCCAGTATGATGCATCCGATGAATGCCTGTATGCTGAACGTGGTATTGAAGAGGAGCATTACAGCAAGGATACCTATTATCGCCATCGGGATGGATAAAATGACAATAAAGGGGTCCTTGAAAGATTCGTACTGTCCTGAGAGCACCATGTAAATAAGCACTACCGCAAGGATAAAACCGATCATCAGCTCTCTGAATGATCTCTGCTGCTCCTCATAATCCGAGCCGAACTGGATGGAGAAATCCTTTGGGATGGGGATTGAGCGCAGGCCGGCCCTTATGTCCGAAATCACAGAGCCCATATCCCTCCCTGTGAAGTTGGCCCTGATTGATATAATCCTTTCCTGGTCCTTTCTCTCTATCTCTGTCGGCCCTTCCAGGGATTCCGACCTGAGGACATTCCTTAGAACCACCGGTCTGCCCTGATTGTTGATTACGGTGAGGTCAAGGAGGTCCGAGAGTTCCTTCCTGTCCTCTTCGCTCAGTCTCACCAGTATCCTGTACTCCTCACCGCTCTCACGAAGGTAGGAGGCAGGCGATCCGCCTACTGCTGTTTGAAGGGCCTGGCCTATGAGTGAGACCGTCAATCCCATGTCAGCAGCCTTCTTGCGGTCTATCCTTAATATCTGTTCAGGACTCCCCTCATCGCGGCTTATGTTCGTATCGGTGATACCCTCGACCCTTTTAACCACATCATCGACCTTAATTGCCAGTTCCTTAGCAGTGTCCAGGTCATATCCCCGCACCTCAACACTGATGTTGTCCGTGACAGAGGCGCTCATCCTCAGCATGAAGTTTTGTGACGGCCTTGCCATGACAGTCACTCCCGGTATATTGGAAAGGATACGTCGCAGGTCATTGGCGACCTGCTCGCTGCTTCGCTTACGCTCAGCTTTCGGGACAAGATAGAGGTTGATATTGGAGGAATTGCCGCCGCCCCCTCGAAAGGGGCCATAACCGCCGCCTCCCCCCGCCTGTGCGACCATGTTGGTCAGCTCAGGGACCTCTTTACGGATAATCTCTTCAGCATACCGGGTCACCTTATCCATCGGTTCAAGTTTTGTCCCTACCGCCGTCTCAAGGCTCACCCGCACCTCGCCTTCATCGCTGGCAGGCATCAGTTCCACTCCTATATAACGAATAAGGAAGACTGAAATCAGAAAAAGAATGAGGGCTATAAAAATGACCTTCTTTCGATTACTAAGCGCCCATTTAAGAATGGCGCTGTAATGATTTTCCAGCCATTTGAACCAGTCTTCGCTGACAGAATAGATCCTGTGGATGAGGTTTTCGCCGTCATAGTGTTCAGGAGGCGTGTAATGAAGAAACCTTGATGCCAGCATGGGGACAAGGGTCAGGGCCACAAAAAGGGAGCACATGAGGGAGAAAGATACGACATAGGCCATCTGCTTAAACATGATGCCGGACATGCCTCTTATAAAGATGACCGGAAGAAAGACAACAAGCGTGGTCAGGGTGCTGGCAATCACGGCGGACATAACCTCGGATGAGCCGATGATCGCGCTGTCAATGGGTTTTGTGCCCTGTTCACGGTGACGATAGATATTTTCCAGGACCACTATTGAATTGTCCACAAGCATGCCTATACCCAGGGCAAGGCCTCCGAAGGTCATGATGTTCAGGGTGAAACCGCCGAAATATATAAGACCGAATGTCGCTATAATGGAGATGGGGATGGCTGTAGCTATTATGAATGTGCTGGATATATTTCTTAAAATAAGAAATAGGATCAGCACCGCGAGGATTCCGCCAAATATGGCTGAAGTCCCCACATTGTTGATGGACTGCTCGATATACTTGGATTGATCCATGAGCGTAAAGATCTCGATCTGCGGGATGTCCGCGTTTATTCTTTTTAGCTCGGCCTTTACTGCCTCGGCGACGCTGACAGTATTAGCCCCGGACTGTTTGAATATCCCGATGTTCAAACCATCCCTGCCATTGATCCGGCTCAGACTCCTTATCTCCTCCCATGAATCCTCCACATCGGCGATATCTCCGATCCTTACAGGTATGCCGTCCTTGACAGTCACTACAGTCTCCCTGATATCATTTAATGAAGAAAATTCGCCCTGGGTACGTATAAGGATGTCCTTGTCGCCCTTTTCATATGTACCCGCGGGGACATTAAGGTTTTCACTGCGGAGCGCTATGATTACTGTCTGCGGCGACAATCCGATAGCCTTAAGTTTTGCCGCCTTTAAGTTTACATGTATCTCGCGGTTTAAACCTCCACGTATCATGGTTGAGGCAACCCCGTTAACCCTTTCCAGCCTGTATTGCACCTGATCTTCTATCAGCTCGCGCAGGTCAAGGAGATTCATGCTGCTTGAGACACCCAGCATAAGTATGGGCATTGAGCTTATGTCAAACTTCCTTATAGTCGGACGATCCACATCATCAGGCAAGGCGCGGATGACCATGTCTATGCGCTCACGGATGTCATTGGCTGCGACATCCAGATCTGTCCCCCATTCAAAGGATACCGAAACGTTGCTGCTTCCTTCCGAAGAGGTGGAGGATATCTCTTCCACATTCTGGACCGCTGCCAGGGCTTCTTCAATGGGCTTTGTGATGAGCTCCTCTATCTCCTCGGGACCCACATTCCCATAAAAGGTGGATACGGAGATAGTGGGATATTCTACCTCAGGCATCATGTCTATGGAGAGCCTCATAAAGGAAATAATCCCCAGCAGGGTAATTATAATAAAGATGACGGTGGTTAAGACCGGTCTGTATATCGAGGCTTTATTAATCATCGGCTCATCCCCTTATTCTGCCCTGGTGATCCGGTTCTGTCTTTTATTGGTCCCTGGTCATCGGTTTTGCCTGTTAAAGTGACATTCACACCGTCATGCAAGAGATGCTGGCCGAGGATTACAATAGGTCCTTTTATCTCAGGGGATATGATCTCTATTTCCATTTCTGTTGAGATGCCTGTCTTTACAGGATAAAACCTGGCAATATCCATCCCTGATACGGCATCCTTTTCAACAACAAAGATGCCGTCTGTACCGTTGCTTTTAATCATGGCCTCAATAGGTATGACCTGAGCAGACTCCCTTTCCTGGAGAACAACCCTGACGATGGCAAACATGCCCGGTTTCAGAAGGTGATCCTTGTTTTCGACCTCCACCTCCATCTTCGCTACACGGGAAGCCTCTTCGAGCACAGGGGCGATACGGGCAACCGTGCCTGTAAAAGTTGTTTCTGGAAAGGCGTCAACCGCTATTTCAGCGGACTGACCGATCCTGATGCGGCCATAGTCCTTCTCAATAATAGTTGCCTGTACAATAATCCTATCAATGCCGACTAATGACGCGAGGGGGGAATTGGGAGAAAGGAGGCTGCCTTCATCTACGTATCTTTCCCCGATAAATCCCGGCTCAGTTGCGTAAAGGACCGTGTAGTCCATACGAATTTCAGCGGATTTAAGGGCTGCTTCACGCTGCTGAACCTGTGCGCGGGCGAGTTCAAGACGTGATTTCTGTGCGTCATATGAGGTCGATGAGGTATCCAGTTCCGATGAAGATGAAATCCCCTTTTCCTGAAGAGATCGCACCCGTTCGAGTTCCTGTCTTGCCAGTTCGAACTGGCTTTCAGATTCAGCAAGGGATGCCCTGGATATCCTCAGGTTGGCCTGTGCCTCCAGTACAGATTGCTGATACTCTGCGTCATCAAGGCGTGCTATAATCTCGCCTTTATTTACCCAGTCTCCAATCCTCTTTCTGATTTCAATGACCCTGCCTGATACCTTGGGGGAGATAACATATTGATAAATGGGATAAACCGTGCCGGTAAATTCCCTTACCTCTTTTATCTGCTTGATGTTTACATCAGATACCTCTACGGCAAACGTCTGTCCTTGTCCCATTCCCGGTCCCCATGCCTGCTTACTCTTTGTGAACAGAGAGATGATACGCCATCCCAAAAAGATAAGGAAAATGACCAGAATTAAAATGATAATATTTTTTTTCATAATATGTCCTTGAATGCTGTGCCTTTCATTATTTGAAAAAAATAAAGGTTTTGTTTTAGGCTATCGCAGCTTTACCTGTGGATAAAAATGTGACGTTTTATAGTATACTCAATTGATAATTGCAAATGAAAAGGCATTTTTTTAGATTCATAGGCCTTTCATATGACTATACATATTGTAAGACGTTTAATTCTCTAAAAAAGTTACATAAATAATTATCCCTCTATTTGTTAACACATTGATCTTTTTATTGTATTTGTACGGGGCTTAATATATATCCTCTTTAAAATCAGTCAATATCTCAGCGCTTAAAATGAAAGTGAAGAAGATGGAATTTCCAAACCTGTTTTCAAGGATAAAGATAAACAGCATGGAGTTGAAAAACCGGATCGTCATGACGGCTATGCATCTGGGTTACACACCGGAAGGGTTTGTGACAGACAGGCTGGTGGATTTCTATTTCTTGAGGGCTAAGGGGGGAGTCGGGCTTATTATTGTAGGAGGCTGTCCAATAGATGAGCAGGGCAGCATGCCGGGCATGATACGGATTGACCATGACCGTTATATTCCCGGGCTAAAGAGGTTGACAGATGAGGTAAAAGGCGCAGGCGCCGGGATAGCGGCCCAGCTCTACCAGGCAGGCCGTTATGTACACTCTTCCATGATAGGAGGCCAGAGGCCCATCTCGGCCTCCGCGGTGCGGTCAACATTCACCGGCGAAACGCCGAGGGCGCTTGAACCAAAAGAAATTCCAGTGGTGCAGGACAGGTTTGCTGAGGCCGCTGTTCGCGCAAAGGTTTCGGGCTTTGACGCGGTTGAGATCCTCGGAAGCGCCGGATATCTTATCAGCCAGTTTCTGTCTCCACTGACCAATCTGCGGGAGGACAGATATGGGGGATCGATTGAGAACAGGATGCGTTTCGGTCTTGAGATCGCGGAGAAGGTCAGAAGGGCGGTGGGAGACGACTTCCCTATCATAATGCGCCTTGCGGGAAATGATTTCATGGAGGGCGGAAACAGCAACAAAGAAACAAGGATCTTTGCCAGGGAACTGGAAAGGGCAGGCATAGATCTATTTGATATCACAGGAGGGTGGCATGAGACACGCGTCCCCCAGTTGACCATGTCCGTCCCGCGAAAGGCCTATGTCTACCTTGCCCAGGGTGTCAAATCGGCTGTTTCGACCCCTGTCCTGGCAAGCAATCGCATAAACGATCCCCGCATTGGTGAAGAAATATTGAGAAACGGGGAGGCGGACCTTGTGACAATGGCAAGGGCCCTTATTGCCGATCCGGATCTCCCTAACAAGGCAAAAGACGGGAATTGCAATCTAATCTATCATTGCGTTGCATGCAACCAGGGTTGCTTCGACAGGATATTCGAATCTCAGCCCGTTACCTGTCTGGTGAACCCAAGGGCCGGAGTGGAGAGAGAGACTGAGATCAAGGTATCGGAATATCAGAAAAAGCTCCTGGTTATAGGAGGCGGTCCCTCAGGTATGAAGGCCGCCTGCACAGCGGCCGAACGCGGGCATAAGGTCATATTGGCGGAAAAGGACAAACAATTGGGAGGACAACTGCTTTTAAACCGTTTTATACCGGGCAGATCGGAGCTTGTCTCTGTGGCTGACGATCTTATAAAAAACCTCCATGCCTTAGGTGTGGGCATTGTTCTGGGCATGGAGATTGACTCAGCCTTTGTGAAGGAGAATAATCCGGATGTAGTGATCATTGCAACAGGCGCCAGACCTTTGATCCCTGATATTAAAGGCATGGAAGATAAAAAGGTGATCATGGCATGGGATCTGCTTTCCGGTAAAGTAAAAGCAGGGAAGCGAGTGGCCATTGTCGGTGGGAATGCCGTGGGATTGGAGACTGCTATATACCTCGCCAACCAGGGGACTATATCACCGGATACACTGCACTTTTTGGCCGCCAACAGGGCTGAGACATGGGATAACATGGAAATGCTTATAGACAGGGGAAACAAGGAGGTCACTGTTGTGGAGATGTTGCCCAAGTATGGAAGGGATATAGGGATTTCCACCAGATGGACGATTATTGCAGAACTCAAGCGGCTTGGAGTACGTATTATTTCAGGGGCGAAGGCAGTGGAGGTCAGGGAGGATGGTCTTGAGATCGAAAGGGGAGGAAAACGGGAGATTGTTCCTGCGGATTCTATTGTCATAGCCGCTGGGGTGAAATCCGCAAACAGTCTGGCGGATGAGATCAGGTCCCTGGGCAAAGATATCTATGTTATAGGCGATGCCAATGGGCCAAGGAATGCCATGGATGCCGTAAGAGAAGGATTCCTGACAGGATTAAAAATATAGAAAGCTTGCCTTTAACCTCTTTTTATTTTATACACACCTTTCTTACCTGCTGGATATCAGTAACCCCCAGAAACACCTTTCTGATACCATCCTGCATGAGGGTTGTCATGCCGTCTATCATGGCCTGTTCCCTTAAGAATTCCATCTTTGCCTTGCCTTGGATTAACGATTTCATCTTATCAGTGCCCTCAAGGAGCTCGATAATTCCGGTTCGACCTTTATATCCGGAGTTATTACACTTATCGCACCCATGCGCGCGGTAGAGCACAAGGTCTTCACTGTAAGGGAATCCAAGGGCGTCGAAATTCTCGCCATAGGCCCTGACAAGGATATTGTATTCATCCTTGTCCGGATGGTATGACTCTTTACAGCTCTTACAGAGGGTCCTCACAAGACGTTGCGCAAGGACGCCGAGAAGGGCGTCAGCAAAGTTGAATGGATCCATGCCCATATCAAGGAGTCTGGTAATGGTCTCGGGCGCGCTGTTGGTATGGAGCGTACTGAATACAAGATGGCCTGTAAGGGAGGCCTCGATGCCAGTGGCGACCGTCTCATGATCCCTCATCTCTCCCACCATGATCACATCAGGATCCGCCCTTAAAAAGGAGCG
>Ga0214474_1001703_pt1 | contig 10033 bp, 9 predicted proteins | sample RVTome_2_FD_187335 | JGI IMG/M metagenome (GOLD analysis project Ga0214474, IMG submission 187335) | Soil microbial communities from uranium-contaminated site in the Upper Colorado River Basin, Wyoming, United States - RVT95D214 HiSeq ...
TTACCTTTCCCCCCATTTCAGCTTTTCTCTCAGCAATTCAAAATAGCGCCGGTAGGGCGATTTGATCAGAAGGATACGCCCCTCCGCTTTTCTTACCTCTACCACATCCTCAAATTCCAGGGTGAATCCTTGCTGGCCATCCAAGGTGAGGGTCACTTCCTCGTTTCTCGATTTGAGCAATGCGCGAATCCTCACATGATCGGGGATGATAATAGGACGGATGGTTAATGTATGAGGGCAGATGGGAGTGATGATGATCGTATGGAGCGATGGGAAAACAATCGGTCCCCCGGCGGAAAGATTGTAGGCGGTGGAACCCGTGGGCGTCGATATGATCAACCCGTCAGACCTGAAGGTCGATAGATATTCGCCGTCGATGGTGGTCTCAAGATCAATAATCCGCGCTAAAGCTCCTTTATTGATCACTGCGTCGTTGAGCACGATGAACTCTGCGATCCGCTCCCCTCTTCGGATCACCTCCGCATTCAGGACGTCCCTCTCATTGATTTCAAATTCATCTTGAAGGACTTTCTCTAAGACGGGGTACAATTCATCTAAGGTAATCTCCGTCAAGAAACCAAGGCCACCCAAGTTGACGCCAAGAATGGGGATATTCTTATTCCATACTTGGCGGGCCACACTGAGGAGCGTTCCGTCTCCTCCAAGGACGATAATCACCTCCACATCGGTTGGGATCGCCTCCCTTTGGATAGGCTTCCAGAGACCCGGGCTGAGAAGTTTCCCTATCTCCTCCTCAATATAGACTTCGATCTTCTTCAGCCGCAGCCATTCCGCTAAGTGTCTGGCAATGGGAACAGCCTCCGGTTTATTCTTCTTCGCAATGATACCGATTCGATTCATCGTCCACCCCATTAAACCCGTGTCTCGTGCCTGCACGCCGAAGTGTCTTCGTTAATTTAAACGCATTCCCTGGCAAGGAACCTGTTCGGCAAGCAAATCCTGGAACCTAACGTTTCGGCACGCAGGCGTGTCCGTCATCCGTGTCCGTGAAACAATAATTAAAATAGGCACGCCTCACGGTTATGAACACCTTATCTATGATGCTTTTCCGGACACGCGACACGGTCACGGACACGTTTTTACTAAAGATAATACTTCATTCGAATCTTTTTCGACAACTCCTTTAAAACTTCAAATGCTTTCTCCACGGTCTTCTCTTTATCCGGATTCAGCAGATTACAGGTGGCTGGCGCTAAAAGAGATTGGCGAAGCAGCCTTTTGCGATCCACGCCTTTCCGGGAGAGGCCTTCCCAGAAAGTCTCCAGCTTCTCCAGCAGAGAATCAATCGTCTCCTGCTCTAAAAGTTCGGTATAAGTCGGGACGATTCCCCAGGAGATGATCCCTCCTCTCTCTACAAAATCTTTCAGGGATAGGTAGTTGATGATCACCACTCCACAATTGAAGGAATCGAAGGAAAGGATTTCCATTTTCGACTTGAGGAGAAAGTCCCAATCCGGCTTGGCGCATAGATGAACCCCTTTCGGCCCTTCTAACCCTTTCAAAAACCGATCCAAATCGTCCTTCGCCTGGAACTCGTTATACCCCGATAATGCGCTGAAGATGAGCGCCAATCCCGGATCATCCACCCATACAAAGGCATTGGGATTCTTCTCCCTCAATTCCCGGAATTGTTCATTCACTTTCTTTTGAATAAAATCAAACAGGACTTCTCTGACCTCATCGTGGTAGATGATCGATTTCTGGTTCTCGTCTACGATCTTCAATCCCAAACTGATGGGGCTGATCATCTGACCCCGGATGGCAGAATATCGGGAAAGGTCTCTTTCCAGAAACCGATGGTACACAAGGGAAAACTCCTTGGTCAGCCGAAAGGTCTGAGGATCGTCTGCCCTTTCAAAATAGGAAGGAAGCTCTTCATAAAAACGGGAGAGGTCGAAATTGATTTTTTGATGACCAGGATCGATCCTCACACCGGGGAAATTTTCCAAAGCCTGAACATACATGTCCTCGAAGAAACTGACCTTGGGAAGCTGAGGCCAAAACGGAATATCCAGAGACAGGGCAACTTCCAGCGCTCTCTTAATATCTGTATGGGGCATAATGCCCATGGCCGTGGTCTGACAATTGGGTGAGAAAGCAAATATTGCCATCAAGGGGACCCTTCTAATAGACGCACAAGCCTGCGAATCTCTGTCCTTTTAGGAAAAAAGGGATCCAACACTAAAGCCGCTTTTAAATGGTAGAGAGCCCTCTGTCTGTTCTGAAATTCATACCAGTAGATCTGTCCTAAATTCAGATGGGCAAAAGCATGGGAGGGATTGATTCGAATTTCAAACTCGAATTCGGCTATGGCTTTATCAAACTGCTTCTGGGAAGCATAGACCACTCCCAAAAGATGATGAACATTTGGAAAATAAGGGAAAACGCTAAGGAACCTCTTAAATGCCTCGGCCGCTTCTTCATATTCACCTTTTTCAAGATAGATGCCTGCCAGGGTATAGTGGGCCATATGAAGCTTGGGATCGATTTCGAGCGATTTCCTCCCCATGGCAATTGCCTTATCCAGATCTCCCGTTTTTTGGAGGGCGATACTGAGGTTATAGTAAGCCATAGCATCTTTAGTGTCGATTTGGATGGCTTTTTGGAGCATCTCGAGGGCTTTATCATATACCCCGGCATCGATATAGGCAAACCCAAGATTAACATAGGGTCGTGACTTATGGGGCGATTTTCCCAAGCAATCGGTCCAGAGATTGATCTCATCATTCCAAACTCTGTTTCTTGAATAGGTCCCAATGCAAAGGAGAAGGATAACGGCTACAAAGATCGGGGTCTCTATGGGATGGAGTTTAAACTTCTCGATCAATTCTCTTTCCCCTCTTTTTGTTAATGGGCTGCGCCTGTGGACGCAATTGCCTTCCGAAACCTTTCAGCATCGGGTAGGTCAGGATAAGTCAGCGCTTTATCAAAATAGAATATGAAAAATAAAACAAGCCAGTCAACGATCTCCCCATCGAATTTCTTCATATTCGCATTAGGGGCTTGACTTCTCAGCTCCTGTTATGGGTCTTAAGAAAGGGATCTTGTATTCCAATTTCTGTACTCCTCTTATCACTAATAAACTGAATAGGACAAACGGGCCCGCGGCCGGGAGGTAAAGTCTATGTTCATAAACCATTTCCAAAGGAAAGATCGACGACTCGATCAGCAAATTTCCGAAATACCATAAGATACAGAATGAGAGGATGGGTCTCTTCTTCGCCGCCCAGAAACTATAACCGATAAGACCTGCAATGATGACGATACAAATTAGAGTAGTGGAAGGGTCGAGAATCGTTTTGGAAATGGGGAAATCATAATCCAGATTGAGACGGGAAGGATGCGGATAAATGAGGAGAGTCGCGTAGTAGAGAACGATTCTGAACTGAGTCAGCACCCTCTCCGACATCGTGAATGTGCGATATTCGTAACCTTCGATGATGACATTGATATACCTCTCTCCCCAGATGATAAATCCGAAGGCCCCGAGTATCAATAGGGCTCCTGTGAGGCTGAGCAGGATTTTTCGGCCTTTGGAGCTCAAGTCTAATTTTTGAAAAAAATAGAACTCATAGAGAGCAACAAACAACGGAAGGATGGCTACATTCTCTTTTGAAAAAACTCCCAGTAAATAACTCAGCACCATTCCTCCAAAGTAAAGAACCCGGGGCCGCCCGGTGGATAGTCTTCCCTTGACGTAGAGGACCAGGGAGAGGAGATAGAACATCCCGGCCATACTGGTCATCCTTTGCACGATGTAAGTGACCGATTGCGTCTGGATGGGGTGGGAGATAAAGATTAAACTTGAAAAAAGAGCCACTTTATAGGAAATGGCTCCATATTTTTCTTTTAAGGATGGTAAATTGAATGTCAACATTAGGAACCAGTATAAAAAGATTCCTGAAGCGACGTGGATAATGAAATTTACCAAATGATAACCAAAAACATTGAAACCTCCAAAATAGTAATTGAGGGCTAAAGTGAAGTAAGAAAAAACTCGAATAGTCTCCTTATAAGTATTTTTGACCAACCGTTCGACACGATCCCAGGTAAAAACCTTGATCTGGACATTGGAGTTTTGGGTGATATTAGGCCGGTCATCAAAATGGAACGGGACGCGAAACGTATTGGAATAGGCTAACAGCGCCACGCCGGCAATCAGCCCGATGGCAATGAGGTGGCGAAGGGGGGAGTGCCATTTCCGTCCTGTTTTTAGGGGAACCTTCTTTTTCTGATCCGATTTTTGATTTTTCTTAGTTCGTGTCATGTTCCTTTCTTTTCTCTCGCTTTTGGAATTTGTCGAGTAAGTATATCATTCCAATCAATCCGATTTCAATAAGGGTCATCCAGAGACGGGTTGCAATGGAGATGATGACTGCCACAGATCCCGGCATCATAAAAGTAAGAAGATAGACCAGAACTCCTTCTCTCACCCCTAAACCACTTGGAGCAAATAGTGCGATCAGGCCTAATGTACTTGAAAAGGCCAAGGCTCCCGTTAAGAATAAAATCTCACGGAGAGATGTGGGAAATACAGAGTCGACAAACAAGTAAAATCCAATCCCTCCAACTACCCAGGCTAAAACACAGACAAATAAGATCCAAAGAATATCAAAATATGAAATTGAAAGAGAGATAGGTTCCCTATTAAATTGGATAAGAATCCGGTTCAATATTTTCTGTAGAATCCAAGGGTGAAGGGAAAAGATGGCAACGATCAATAAGGGAAACAGCCACCATAATTGCATTCCTGTATTGTATGGATTCGTTTCTTTAAAAAAGAGAAGTGCGATCAAAGAGAGAAGGCTGGCTGCTATCAGAATAGTTACTGTCTCGAGATACAGGGCAACCGAAACCTCTTTTCTTGATTTCCCCTTCGATTCATAGAAATAGAACCGACCAAGGAGAAGCCACACCTTCCCCGGGAGGTATTTGCCCAATTGCGAATAGAACCAACTCTCCAATGTCTCCCTAAAGGAGATAGCAATTTTTAATTTGAGAGTGATAAGATACCATGCCCAAATTTGAATGAAATAACTGAAGGCAAAGATGAGGGTGGATAATAGTAGAGGAAATAGCTCAAAGGTGAACGAAGCATCCTTCACCTGATGCCAATTGTCCCATACCATCTTCCCCAAAAAAACAAAAATGACAACGACAACCACCCATTGAAGAATTCGAAGATAACGGGATCTTGGCTTCTCATCTGTCAACGGACTCACATTCACTACTCTCCATTTCCTTTATTCCTTATCATCCCTTATAAGTAATTTCGCAAACAGCATTTCCCCTTTATATAGTTTAACACTCCGATATCTGGGCAGACTATGTTCACTGAACAAGAGATATTTCCATGCCTCTTCCATATGAGTAGGGGTCCGAAGGTTTGTTAAGAGAATGGCATCGACAGGAAATTTTTTGTCAATCTCAAAAATATGTTCTATCTTTATCGGCAACCATCCGCACAACCGATCCCCTTCCCATTCTAAAATCTCGGGGAGATCGGTCCAAACCACCTGATTCTGTTTCAACTCATCACCCAGAAAATTGTTTAACCTGATGGCCTCTCGTTTTGGTATCAAAAAACCAAATTGCGGAGTTTTGAAACCCAACCCTTCAGGTTTATTAGGCTGAAAAATGGTATAAGCAGTTGGCGTAATGAAAAAAATCAGGAACAAAAACACACTGAGATAGAGGACTTTTTTTCTCCAATGAAGCTTCGCACACGAAATCAATTCCTCCGATACTCTGATAAAGCTTTGCGAAGCAAAAACAATTATCATCGGAAGGAAAGGAATGAAGAATCGGGCCGTAAACGTAAAGAGTGCTATGAAAAGGATTTGTGAAATGAGGAGAAAAAGAAAGAGCATCTTGATTCTTTTCCATTCCGGTGATATTTTCCAGTGAAACATCTCGAGGATAAAAAAGACCAACAAATAGGGGTTAGAGACTGAAATAAACTTTTCCAAGGTATTCACTACATTGCTCGCATATTTCAAAAAAAATTGGCCTGGTGTCTTCATTAAAAATTCAAACAGGGACGGATTTTGAATGTCTCGATAAATATTGAGCCATGGATATTTCGCGGTATAGGCCATTAAAACGAATTTTCCGTAAGAAAAAAAGGGGGTCCCCGTGTCAAAATAGCTTCTGAGGATATTGGGGATGATAGGGATCAGGAACCCTATGGTAAAAAAGACCATCTTTTTCCAGCGGGTGAGAACGGGGAAGAAATAGAGATAAACAAAGAGCGGAACAAGAAACGGATAGATATTTTCTCTTATTAAATGACCAACTCCTAACATCATGCCTGCAATAAAAATACCCCTTAATGATTTTGCATTGATCACGAGGACAAAAAAGAGAAAAAACATCAGCATGTAGACGGCTTCGCTCAAGGCAACAAGACTCGCATCTAAGACTTCCTTATTAAAAATCAAAATCACAGCGGCTATCACCGCTGTCTTAATATCCAGGTATTTTTTGATCAAATAGAGAAGGAGGATTAGGAGAATAAAATAGGAAAGATAGGAGGGAAGCAAAGCAACAAACTCAGAGGTTCCAAAGAACTTAAAAAATCCAGCGAGGATCAGAGGATAACCGGGTGGGTGAACGAATTCAGGCACGGGGACCTTCTCAAAAAAGTTAATATCCACCGGGTAGACGAAATTTCTGACAATACCCTTTCCGCTGGCAATATTTCTTGCTATGGAAGTGTATTCCCGATCATCTGAACCTGCAATTTCTTTGGTATGGGTCGCATAAAACCCGAACCAGACGATTCCGGCCAGCATAAGGATGAAGAGGATGAGCCATTTCGATGAGATAGCAGAAAGTAGCCATCCCCGACTCTCCCCCTGCGGAGACACCATCGTAGACTCACGCTTCGGTGACTTATTGCGGCCCACGTCTATATTACCCTCCTTTTGAACAGGTTTCTGACAATGACCTCCAGATGCTCTCGAATGGTGGCCATCACTCGCATCTTGCTGGCCCTTCCCTTGAGATCATATCGGATGATCATCGGTACTTCCGTCATAAAGAGAGGGATCTGGCGAAACTTAATGAGCATTTCTGCCATAGCCGCAAACCCACTTACTTCGATCAAGTGATCTCCAAATTTTTCAAATGCAACCTTGATGGCCGCCCCAGTATGGGCGCGATAGAAGCCCGTATAGGTTCGAATTCCCTTGACATGAAACATCAAGCGATAGCCCAGATTGCTTACATAACTTAGAAAAAATCGTGCGAGGGGAACACCGATCATCATCCCTCCTGTGGCAAAACACGAACCGATGACGATTTCATATCCTTCGTCAATTTTCTTGAGCATGAACTCAACGGTCTTCAGATTGTGAGTATTATCTGCGTCCAGGGTAATAATTATATCATCGTCCCCGACCATCTTCTGGAGTTCCTTAAGACCATTTAGGAAGGCAATACCAATCCCCAGATTCGTCGGATGATGAATCGCATGAACTGGAAACTTCTTCGAGACTTCTTCAAGTATCTTGCCCGTTTGATCATCACTTCCGTCGTTGACCACCCAGATTTCAAACGGAAAGCCTTTCTGTTTCATCAATCCTGCAATACTTCGCAACCGAGGACCAATCTCGGTCTCTTCATTGTAGGCAGGCATTAAGAAATAGATCATCTTTCGATCTCCTATCCCTTCAGGCTCCCTTTCACTAAATATCTCCAGCAGGTTGCACCGTCAATCTTGATGAAATGAAAAAACCCTCGAAGCAACCGATCCATCCCCACCAGGACAGGAAAAAGGATTTTGACAGGAGGAACCAATTCCCATCCCACAAACCCTCCACTCAGGGGAAAAGCAATCAAGTCCCTGAAATGGAATCCTTGAATGGTTACGCCATGCTCCTCCAGCAAGCGGAGCAAAGGCTTCACGGGGACTTCCTGATCTTTGTGGGAGATGATTCTTCGACCCAATCTCAAAAACCAATTTGGGTTGGGTTCAAAGATAATCATTTCTGTTTCACAAACCCGAAGAATCTCCGGGAAAATCTTTTCCCAGCCCACATGATGGAGCGATTCTCTTAAGATTACTGTAGGAAACGACTTTCTCTTAAATGGGAGGTGGTCCATGTCTCCTTGAATGAGCCTCCCCTGAAGGAATGGATAGATTTTTTTCCCTATTTCGAGAGTCTCAAAGTCAATATCCAGTCCGAAGCCTTCTTTTCCTCTCTTTCTGGCTTGTTCTACAAATGTTCCGTATCCACATCCCAACTCAAGGAACGTTACTCCAGTCACCCACTGCAGGATGGCGCAATTTTGGTCGGAGGCGACTGCACCATAAAATCCCCGGAGTCGCCTTAAATCTCTTTTCGGGTTCACCTTTCGCCTTTGTTCCGAAACCAGTCGATGGTTCTCTTTAACCCTTCTTCAAACCCTATTTGAGGAACATAACCCAATAAATACTTTGCCTTGGTAAGATCCAAATCTCTTATCCTCACATCCTCATAATTCTGGCATAGGTCTGGATAGGCAATAAATTCGATCTCGGGTTTCCCTGTATTTCCAACAAATGCCCATATCTGGTACGCGAGGTCAAGGATGCGCAGGTGATCTGATGAACCAATATTAAACACCTCTCCTTGAACTTCTTCTTTCTCAATCACCCTCAATACCCCTTCCACGGCATCCGATACATAAACAAAATTTCGAATCTGTAACCCATCTCCATGAATGGGAATCGGTTCTCTTCTGATGGCTCTTTGGATGAAGACCCCCTGGGGCCCACCCCACCAATCCTTCCGTTGCCTCGGACCATAAATTATGGAGAATCTAATGATATTGACCGGGACTTGATAAGCATTCTGGTAGGCAAAACATAACTGTTCAGAATATATTTTCGAAATGGCGTCGCTCCAGCGAATGGAATTGGAGTTTCTGATCACCAAGGCACTCTCCTCCGAAAAGGGAAGCTCTGGATTGTTCCCATAGACATCGTCAGTCGACCCAAGAATCACAGAGATTTTCCTCTCTTTGGCCACTTCCAATATTGTTTCAGTTCCTTTTGTATTGACTTCGATCGTCTTTAGGGAACCTCCTTCTCTCGGAATTTTATAAGTGGCGAAGTGGATGAGGATATGAACACCCTTTGAAATCTCCCTCAAAAAGTCACTGTCTAAGACATCTCTATGATGAAATGTAAATTGAGGAGAGCAGAAGGAATCTGATATATTTTCTATGTTCCCGCGACTGAGGTCGTCAACGCTAATCACTTGAAAACCTTTTTCGAGGAGGGCATAAGATAAATGGGAGCCTAAAAAACCAGCTCCTCCTGTAATTAAAACCGTCTTCATCTTCCTGCTCGTTCCTAACCCTTTGTAACACTTCTTTGCCATTCGATGGTAGGGATTAACCCTTCATCGACGGAAGTCCTTGGGGTAAAACCAAGAATCTCCTTTGCTAAGCGAATATCCGGAGCTCTCCGCCTTACGTCTTCATATCGTCCAGGAAATTGCCGGTATGGGATAAACTCAATTTGCGGGTTTTCGGGTCCACGGACAAATTTCCAGATCTTCTTTCCTAATTCGAGGATGGTAATCTCCTCAACGTTCCCAATATTAATCACCTTGCCAATTGCTTCTCTCTTTTCTAAAGCCTGGAAGGAGCCTTCAATGGTGTCTTGAATATAAGTGAAACTTCGAGTCTGGAGTCCGTCACCATGAATCGGCATGGGTCTATTTTTCAATGCGCAGTCAATAAAAATGGATTGGGGGCCTCCCCACCATGTCAAGTTCTGTCTCGGACCATAGCTCCCGAAATAACGGAGGATGGTCATTTGGACATGATGTTCCTTATGGTAAATAAAGCAGAGGTGTTCCCCCAACATTTTCGAAATAGCATAACTCCATCGCTGTATTTGGGGAGGTCCCATATAAAAATCACTATTTTCAGAATAGGGTAAGTTTGGATTTTTCCCGTACACATCTGAAGTGGAAGCGAAAACGACCCGACAACCCACTTTTTGAGAAACCTTCAATAC
>Ga0214474_1001707_pt1 | contig 10011 bp, 14 predicted proteins | sample RVTome_2_FD_187335 | JGI IMG/M metagenome (GOLD analysis project Ga0214474, IMG submission 187335) | Soil microbial communities from uranium-contaminated site in the Upper Colorado River Basin, Wyoming, United States - RVT95D214 HiSeq ...
ACTTATTTTCCCCTTCCAATAGCTGTGATAGGTTAACCTTGAGAATATCAGCGTTAACCACACGTAAATTCGCCAGCGAGCTTAATCGGCTCTTCAACAGCGAAGCCAGCTTGGCATCGAGTTCCACAGCAACGACGTTGCCGGCATTCCGGACTAACTCGACAGTCAATATGCCCAGACCAGGACCTACTTCAATTACAGTGTCTTCCTCGGAAAGCTCAGCAGCTTCCACTATGGTCTGTAAAACTGATGTATCTACAAGGAAATGTTGTCCAAGACTTTTCTTCGCCTTCAGACCGGACTGGCGAAGCAGTTTTTTGACTTGAGCTGAGGGTAATGTTTCTTTATCAGGCACTTGGCGCCTTCAAACTTTGAGCTTTAGAATTCTCCGGGCGTTCTTATACAGGACTTTTTCAATCACCTCTGGCTTATAGCCGCCGCTCTCAAATTCCTGAAGCCACCGCTTAGGCGGGATTTCAGGATAGTCAGAGCCAAACATAAACTTATCCTGAAGCCGGCCGTTGACCTCCCTCTTTATGACTTCAGGGAAGTACTTGGGTGCCCAACCGGAAAGGTCAGCATAGACATTCCCTTTATGAAGTAAAACAGCAATTTGCTCCTCGTGCCACGGCCAGGCAGGATGAATCATAACTATCGTTAGCTCAGGAAAATCAGCTGCCACATCATCTATATAAGGAATTGGCATCGTGTATTTCAAGCGTATCCCATAACCTCCAGGCATGCCGGCTCCGGCACCGGTAGTCCCGGTATGGAAAGAAACCGGTATTTTCAACTCAACACACTTCTCATAAAGGGGATAAAACCGCCTGTCATTTGGGAAGAATGCCTGTAGGGCTTGCTGAAACTTCAGTCCCATTAGCCCCAGCTCTTTAACACATCTTTCTAATTCCCTTATAGCTGCTTTTCCCTTCCACGGGTCAATCATAGCCCAACCACCGATAAACACGTCGGGGAATTTTTTGATTAGCCTGGCAACCTCGTCATTGGTATCGCTGGTATCATAGCCGCTCACAGATTGCGTATCCCAGCCTATTAAGAGAGCTTTTAAGTCCAACTCTCTGAAATCCTGTGCCATCTCCTCGTCGGTCTTTACCTTATATTCAACACCATAATACTTGGAAATATACTCCACCAGGTCCGGCCCCCACATTTTTTTCCGGTCAAAAGTGACCGTGCTCGGATGGACATGAACATCGATAGCTTTCATTCCAATGTCTCCTTTTACATCATGGTATAGCCGCCGCTAACACTGATGGTTTGTCCGGTTATAAAGCTGGCTGCATCAGAAGCCAGAAAGACAACAACATTGGCAACATCCTCTGGCTTACCCAGCCGGCGTAGCGCATAAGCTTTAGCTGCCTTCTCCTGGGCTTCGATGGTGAATACTTGCGCCATCGGGCCCTTCCACATACTAGACTCGCCGGCATGCTCGGGATTTTCCGGCACAGTCACTCCGGGGCAGACGACGTTAATATTTATGCCATAGCGACCCAGCTCCCGGGCTAAAGATTTAGACATAGCAATAACGCCGCCCTTACAGGCAGCATAGACTGCCTCCCTGTACTCACCCACCCTGCCAGCATCAGAGCCGATGCTTATAACTTTGCCGTATTTCCGTTCAATCATGTTGTCTAAGACAGCTCTGGTGCAGTTCACCACACCCCAAAAATTGATGTCTACTTCCTTCTCCCATTCAGACCTAGGCTTCTCTATAAATAGCCGGTCTAAAGTCCAGCCAACATTATTTACCAATACATCTATCTTCCCAAACTCATCGATTGTTTTTTTAACCATAGCAGTCACCGAATCATAACTGGTGACATCGGTTTTGATAGCCACAGCCTTGCCTCCTAATGCAGCAGCCTCTTTAGCCACTTTTTGCCCCTGGGCTTCATCAATTTCGGCAATAACGACGTTAGATTTTTCCATGGCAAAAGCTAAAGCCATAGCCCGACCGATGTTCGAGCCACCGCCGGTAACAATCACCGTCTTACCAGCCAGATTCAAATCCACCTATCAAGCCTCCGATTTTCCTAAAACATGGGTCGTGCACCGACTGTCGATTCCTGTCCTCTAGCTTGCCCCGGCTAGCCAGCTCCGACCAGGTAGCCTTGCGGCACCCGGAGTATACTATTTACCGCTGCTTCCTTCCGGACCTGACGGGATTCATAGCCCTCCGCCGCGCAAGACCCAGCCCTCAACGCCGCTTTACCGCAGCAGTCCCAAAATACAAAACCCTCGAGTCGGGATTCAACCCCGCTATAGCGGATCTCGGGTACAGGGCACCGCTAGTTCCCCGTCTAGCACGACCCAATCACATACTACTATGGAGCTTTGAACTTTGCAATACTACCAGCCCACACTTAAGCGCAAAATGAGCGGCGTCGGCAATCCCTGCTCCTCCATCTTTTTCTGGGTAGCTTGAATATCATATTCCACCCGGTAATGATGAACAGTCCGAGCCTCAGTATCATAAAGAGCATAGCTCGCCCTGGGATCACCATCTCTAGGCTGTCCCACACCGCCGGGATTGAGAATCATACGCCTCTTTCCCAGTTGCAATTCAGCACCTTCTGGAAATATCTCGTAGACCGCCTTAGTATCGATAAGCTCGAAGATGAGCGGAGCATGGGAATGCCCTACGAGGCAGTAAGTCGTTTCAAAATAGGCGAAATTTTCCTGTGCCCCCTCGACTGACAAAATATATTCCCAAATGGGCTCCCGTGGGCTGCCATGAACCAGTGTAAAATCTTCCTGACAAATGCTAAGCGGTAAATTTTGCAGGTACTCTATATTTTCGGCAGTTAATTGCTGAGCTGTCCATTGACAAGCTCGAGCCGCCACAGGATTGAAGTCAGCGGTATCCATCTTGCCTATCGCTGCCCAATCGTGATTGCCGACAACACAAATATGCTCAAACTGGCGCAGGCGCTCAATGCACTCGTTAGGGTCAGGGCCATAGCCCACCACGTCACCGAGACACCAAATCTTGTCAAAGCCCCCCCTGCCATCAGCATCACGAAGCACCGCCTCAAAAGCTGTCAGATTGCTGTGGATATCGCCGATGATTGCATACCGCATGCCGTATAACTATACCATCCGAAGGATAATTTGTTAAGTTTGAGGCTTAAGGGTATGGACAAAAGAATAGAAACAGGTAAAATAGTGCTACAGATAAGCCCAGCAGGAGCATGTCAGGAGAGACAATGTGTATTACTTCGCTTATGCCTCTAATTTGAACCGGAAACAGATGGCGGAGCGGGCTCCGGAAAGTAAGCCAAAGTTCATCGCCACTCTGCCTAATTTCAAACTCAGCTTCACCGCACGGCCAGGGCGGCAAGGCGGAGTTGCCAGCATAACTCCACATAGAGGAGAAAAGGTTCTAGGGGCTGTTTACGAAATATCTGAGAGAGACTTGAAGCGGCTGGATGGTCACGAAGGTTATCCCACTACTTACGATAGAAGAAAGGTTACGGTCTGGACCGAGACCAACGAATCAATAGAGGCTATTGCTTATATCAAGATAGACCAATCACGCGCACTGCCACCATCGCCGGAATACCTGGCGGTCATTCAGCAGGGATACAGGGACTGGCAAATAGTTTGAGATTAGCCTTCTGACCTGGTATTAGTTTCTATATCTATAAGCACATAACAGAGGTCAGAAAAGGCTAGCAGAAACAAGCCAATTAATATCGAAACTACCACACCGACAACCGCTATGCCCACCATCCCGGGACCTGTACTCCAGGGGATAAACTCGCTAAATGCTCCCGTGCCCTGGGCTGCTATCACTGCCAGAGCAATTGAAAAAATGGTACCACCCACCATCAACACCCAGCCGATAATTCTATAAACAGTGGCAACTGCCCTCAAAGCCCCATATTTCGTAGTTGGTGCAGTTTCTCTCGGTGTCGGCTTAGCAACCGGTACTGGCTGCGGCTCCCAAACCTCCTGTTGGCTTGCAACCGGCAATCTTCCTCCACAAGTAGTGCAAAACTGCGGGCCGGTACTTTCCTTGCCACAACTTGGGCATTTAACCATTTGTTGCATGCTTTATCAAAGCCTCTCTGCCGCATCACAAAGTAAATGGAAGCTGGGCATTGAAAGCAAGAACCATCACCACAACAACAATCAAGTATATTATGCCACCAATTAACACCCCCAGTAATAACATGCGCCACCACAAGCCCCAGGCCAGACCCCAGGTAGGCTTAACTTCGACCTGCTGGCGATAGGCAACGGAACTCACTACTTTGGCAGGCACCTCTTTAGTTGGGGCAGCTGGCACTTGCTGAGCTGGGGCGGCTGATACCTGTTGAACCTGTGCAGCCGGCACTTGTTGAGCCGTAGCAATCAATCCAGCTCCGCAACTGCCACAAAACTGCTGCCCGCCTATATTCTGAAAGCCACATTTAGGACACGTAACTTTTTGCGACACCTCAGCAATGAGCTTTGCTCCACACTTTCCACAGAACGGTTGCCCGACAGGATTTTCCGTACCACAGTTAGGACATCTGACCATCTGCTCCATATCACTGACCTCCTTACCCGTTTAATCGCATTATATAACTTGTATCTGACACATACAATACTTTTCAGGAAAAACGAGTGAAGTTTAGGCAAATATAGCCTGTATGTTATAATCGCAGCAATGAAGGTCTCTGAGTTGGGCGAATTTGGCTTAATCGAGCTTTTAGCCGATATCATTGATAGAAATAGAAATCCGCAGGATGGCTCATGGCAACAGTTACTCATCGGCATAGGTGACGATGCCGCCGCCTGGAAAAGTGAAAATGCTATCCAGCTAGCCACTACGGATAGCCTTGTCCAAGATACGCACTTCGACTTGAACATCATCACCTGGGAGGAACTGGGCTGGAAAGCCATTGCCGTGAACCTGAGCGATATCGCTGCTATGGGCGGCATTCCCAAATATGCCCTGATTTCCCTGGCTTTGCCCGGCGAACTCGAAACAGACTGCATAGAGAATCTATACAAAGGCATGGCTCACATAGCCAAACAGTTCGCAGTTGCCATAGTCGGTGGTAACATCGCTTCCGCCAGCAAAACAATGATTTCTGTCACCGTTCTAGGTAATCTGGACTCTACTTCCACGCTCACCCGCTTGGCAGCGGTACCGGGCGACCAGGTAGCCGTTACCGGATATCTTGGGCTGTCTGCTGCCGGATTCAGAATGCTGAAGCAACATCTCAAATTCGACGTTGAAACCACTCAACTTTTACGCGAGGCACATTTAACGCCGATGCCCAGAATAGATGAGGGGCAAATTCTGCTGCATCGCGGAGTTAAAGCTGCTATAGATATAAGCGATGGTCTGCTCGCCGACCTGACACATATATGCAAGGCAAGCAAAGTCAGCGCCCGGATAAACGCAAACGCCTTGCCAGTTCATCCAGCGCTTAAGAAAAACTTCAAATCAGACTACTTACAACTGGCCTTAAGTGGCGGCGAAGACTATGAGTTGCTGTTCACTGTCAGCAGTCAGATCATTAGCAGGTTAAAGAAAGTCATGCCTTGTCCTATAACCGTGATTGGAGACATAACTCAAGGTAAACCGGGGCAGGTGACCCTCATTGACGCTGAGGATAAAATTATCCCCTGGCAAAAAGCCGGCTGGGAGCATTTCAAATCTCAAAAATGAACGCCGAAATGACAGATATAGAATTAATATCCCACAGCCAGGAGCAGACTCAGCGCCTGGGAATACGCCTCGGCGAACTGGCTCAGGCGGGTGATGTACTTCTCCTAACCGGAAACCTGGGAAGCGGCAAGACCTGCCTGACACAGGGCATCGCCTGGGGACTTGGCGTCAAAGAATATGCCTTCAGTCCATCATTCGTCATAATGAGAGAATACCACGGCAGGCTAACCTTATACCATCTAGACTTCTACCGACTCGACCGCATTGAAGAAATCGCAGATTTAGGGCTTGACGAATATCTCTATGGCAAAGGCGTCTGCGTAGTGGAATGGGCGGAGAACGGCATGGCAGTGCTGCCTGAAGAACATCTTCTGATTAATCTTAGCTACATATCCGATACCGAGCGCTCCATCAGCTTCGAGCCCAAAGGTAATCGCTATATCAATTTATTGAAATCTCTTAATCTGGGCCCAAAAACATGAGGTTATTTAGTAACAAAACTGTCATTGCGAGCCCTTCGCCTAGTGTCATTCTGAGCGCAGCGAAGAATCTCAGCCTTTCGCCCGCTCATTCTGAGCTTGTCGAAGAATTTCCTCTCAGGATAAACTCCGCGTGGCAATCTCTTATTTCAGATTGCTTCGTCGCTATGCTCCTCGCAATGACAAAAAGGGCTCCATGGAACTAGCCATAGATACCTCGACCGATTTCTGCAGCATCGGCTTATCCCGGCAGGGTGAGACGATAGCCGAGCTGACCTGGCACTCGGGACAGAGCCATACCGTGGAACTCGTGCCGAACATAGTCCGCCTGCTCAATCAGGCCAAAATCACTCCCCAATCTCTGCGCGCAGTCTTCGTAGCCAAAGGGCCGGGAAGCTTCAACGGGCTCAGAGTAGGCATAAGCACCGCCAAAGGATTAGCTCTCGCCTTAAGCATTCCACTTGTCGGGATAAGCACTTTAGAAGTCGAAGCTTATCCTTTTGCCTTTACCAAACTTCCTATATGTCCGATTCACAACGCCGGCCGTGGCGAGATTGCCACAGCCCTTTATCGACAAAATGATGACTGGCGCTGCATAACTCCAGAACACATTACGACTATAGATACCTTATGTCAACAAATAAAACGAAGGACGCTATTCTGCGGTGAAATCCCGCTACCTGTCATCGAGCAACTGCAACAAAGACTGGACAGACACGCCATAATACCCGACCCTGCAGCCAGATTACGTCACGCCTGTTATCTAGCAGCACTAGGCTGGCAACGCTTAACCAGAGGCCAAAACGATAATCCTGCCAGCCTCCAACCACTGTATCTACGGCAACCACCGATTACACAGCGGAAAGTAAAATAATAAGGAATGTGTATTTACCTGTCATTGCGAGCCGAAGGCGTGGCAATCTCATAGATTGCTTCGTCGCGCTGCTCCTCGCAATGACACTAAGAATGTTTAGGAGGAGTTTAAAATGGAACGAACTTTAGTGCTAATAAAACCCGACGCCATGCAAAGAAGGCTGGCTGGAACCATCATATCCCGACTCGAGAAACGAGGGCTCAAAATCGTGGCTATGAAGCTGCTGCAAATGGACAAAGCCTTAGCCCAACGACACTATTCCGTCCATAAAGACAAAGCCTTCTTCAATGACCTGGTGGAATTTATCATCTCAAGCCCCATAATCGCCATTGTCTTTGAAGGAGAAAAAGCCATAGACGCCGTAAGACAGACGATGGGCACAACTGACCCGGTCAAAGCCTCTCCCGGCAGCATCCGTGGTGACTTCGGACTGGACATTCAGCAAAACCTGGTCCACGGCTCTGACTCAGCAGAAAGCGCCAAAAAGGAAATCAGCCTTTTTTTCGCTCCGGACGAAATCGTGGATTAGTCAACTGCCAAAGCCTGAACAAATTCCAATATTCAAAAATTAAAAGTGACTGGTGGCTTTGAATTTAGGTATTCGGGCTTTGGTATTGTTTATAGCTTGAATATTGGGATTTGATATAGGATATTACTGTATCCTTATCACAGGCGTGGCTGTGTTCCACAAATCGTCTAACTTATAATAGTCCCGCTGTGATGGAGAGAAAATGTGGACTATGACTGCTCCGAGGTCAAGGAGAATCCACCCCGAATCGGCAGCCCCTTCAATGTGGGAAGCGGCGACGCCTTCACGCTTCAGCTTTTCACGAATTTCCTGCCAGACAGCTTCAATCTGGCGGTTGCTTTCCCCGCTGCAAATAACAAAATAGTCGGCGAAGGAGCAAACCTGCCTCGTATCCAGCATGACAATATTATCAGCCTGTTTATCAGAAGCAGCTTCCACTGCCTGCCGTGCTATTTCTATCGATTGCAGAACTCGCTCCTCCAAAGCTAATTTACTTATGAACTATATTAATAATTATATCACATATTCAAAGGCGCACTTAGTAGTAGCTTGTTGCGAAACTCTGTTATTCATGTACGTTTACACTGAAAATATCGTATAGTTCAGGCTTCTTGAAGAAGGAACTGTAAGCATAAGCTTCATCTTTGGTTAGTGGGAAGTAAACCCACTGAATTTCTTTAACATTTATTTCTGGTTGATTCCACTCTGTGCTAGTGGTAGCTCGCAACTGGCCTTTTTCAAATAGGTCAACTTTATATTGGTAATTAGCTTTTGCTAGCGATGTTGGTTTTAGTGCAACCATCAAATAGTAATCAGGAAACAACGTAGCTTTTATAACCTCTGTTGTTGCTATTGGGGCAGTGGGGGTGTTCGGCAACGAGATTTTAGTAGATGCCGTTTTAGTAAATGCAATGGTCTTTTGTATTACGTTATCCTTATAAGTAGATAATGGTTGAATTCCAGCAAATGCACAGACTAGGATTATTCCTAATACCGCTCCAAATACTATCCAAAATCTTGGCTTTGAGTATCGGTATTTTGGCATTCGTAAGACTATTACAAGCCATATCCAGACTCCGACCTCCACTAGAAACAGAATTGTGCCCATAACTGGGCTTATTTGATGTGTGAACAGAATATAGCCACGGTAAATAATGTCCACAAAGCCAGCCATAACCAATAAACTCAAGAACAGCTTGAGGCTAAAGACTCCCCATTTAATTTTTCCTGACCTTCCTTTCCCCATCTTTCTTTCCTTTATGATTCCATTGTGCTAAGTGTGATTCCCTATAGTTCTCCTTTCCCCATTATATGATTCGCAAGCATTGCGTGCAATGTCTCACGGCTTATTTGCAGGGCTTCTTTTTCGCCGTTTCGGTTTTGTCTCCAATAGTTCAATTTCCCACTTAGGAATAAGAACTAATCTACAATAGACGAACTTCTATCGAACGTATTTTCAGTAGGCTCAAAGGACACAGACGGTTGAACAATATCACCGTTCGCCGTATTCGCAAAGTAACTGTTCATTGTTTCGTCTCGCTTATTGTTGTGCAGGCACAAGCATTACATAGCACCCTGAATAGCCAAATATCTTCTATCAGGCAATGTGTGAACGCTATTGCATAATCTGGTGGCTTGACCCAAATTGACCTTGACATGGTTGTATCTCGTGTATTAATCTTATGTGCATGGGGGGCAGCACATATGAAAGATGCAGAAATTAAGCGCAGAATAGGATTTGCGACATCAGCAACAGAATTACAAGACAAATTTGATGAATTATCTGCGAAGGTTGACGAGAGGGAAAAATACTGGAACAAGCTCAGAGCATATTTCAGAAATGAGACAAAAGAGGTACGTGAAGAGGCTGGAAGAGAAAAAGATAAATTGGCGATATTAGCCTTAACTAATTTTAGGCAGTGCCTGGTAGAACTGCAAGCTATGTGTCTGTTGGGGGAAGATATAGCCAGAATCCAACGACACATAGTTGACCTAGAAAAGTCCATTGATAAGTTACACCTCAAGGTTAAATGACTCCCGCATATTTTCATAAAGTAACCTTGTCCAGTCTATAAGTATTTCCTCTACTATCTCGAACGGAACATTGTATTTCTCGGATAGTTCCCTTACCACTTCTTGAAATGTCTTTAGTTCATTTCCCATAGCATTAATATCCTCCTAACACTTGGCAACTATTGAGCGGAAGTTTCGCAACAAGCTCAATATCAGCCGAATACGTGGCATTTTGGTCGCCCTGATGAGGTCTTAGTCACATCGCCCCTTAGGACGATGAGCCAAGCTTCACTTTTTTCTATATTAACTGTCTTTTGATATAATAGGTTGTGCAGCAAAATATGAAACCGAATATAAAACCGAAATGGTGGCAAGGTGGTTTATTCTACCTTCTAATTTTTCTGGCTATAATAGCCCTGGCCTTTAGCCT
>Ga0214474_1001708_pt1 | contig 10010 bp, 10 predicted proteins | sample RVTome_2_FD_187335 | JGI IMG/M metagenome (GOLD analysis project Ga0214474, IMG submission 187335) | Soil microbial communities from uranium-contaminated site in the Upper Colorado River Basin, Wyoming, United States - RVT95D214 HiSeq ...
ACGGCTCCGACCAAGGCGGCCAGTATGGCCGTCCCTACCCCTTCTTTCTCTCCAAACAGCTTCGTGATCACGTAGATGATGATGGTCGAGATGATCAGCCCGACGAGGAAGAAGATCAAGGTCTCCGCAAGATTCTCATCCATGTTTCCATCACCTCTTAGGTCCTCATGATTCTCTTGCCGGTCTTACGTCCCTTTACAGGGCCGCTTCCACCGGCGGATTTCGCCGCGCGATTCTTTGCTGCGGTCATTCTTCCGCCTCTGCTCTTCTTTGCCATTCAATTTCACCTCCTATTTCTTCTCGATTCTAACTGATTTTTATGACTCCCATTAGCACCAAGACTATGATGGCTAACACTACCGCACCAAGAAGGCCAAATACGAGCCAGCCCAGCAAGAATGCGATTATTGAACCCACGCCAATGTGAGACCATTGCACGGTTATTGGCATTCTGCATCGCCTCCTACTCCCTAACGGTACTAGCGTCCATTGAGACCGCTGACTGCGCCAACGCCCTACCGTCCAACGTTGCGCCGGTATTCAGCACGATCGCCGTCTGACTCAATATGATTCCCTTCATGACAGCCGTCGTTCCAATGGTAGCTTGGCCTGCGACCTGCCAGAAGATGTGGGAAGCCTGTGCGCCGCCGCTTAGAGTCACATGGGCACCGTCGGCCACGGTCAGATCTTCCCCTATTTGGAAGATCCAGACATCACTTGAGCCACCCGAGAGAGTGACACCAGCAGCAGATATTGTGACCCCAGTACCCCACTTGTAAAGACCAGGGGCAAGTGTCATCGAAGTAATATCTCCGGCGCCCAGTTCAGTATGATCAGGGTTTGTCCGTCCAGCTGCGTCAGTGTACGCGGTTTCCATGTCGCTTACAGCTGTAGTCATTTTAGTTGGAGTTGGAGGAGTGTAGTCGGCTGCATACACACGTCCAGTAACTAGAGATGATGTCGAAAACTCATTCGAGGCGTCCATTGTCAATCCAAATCCAGTAATGAAAGATGCAGCATATGGGCTAATCCCAACATCTCCAACAATCGAACTGGTTCCTGTGGTTGAGATTCCTGTTTTTGCTAGAATCGCAAAGTCGCCAGCCGATCGAAGGTTCACAGTTGCTGGCCCAGCTCCTGGTCCGCCTCCAAATCCGTCTGATTTGTACCATATGTACCCCCCAAGTCCCACCACTACGAGAGCAATCACAACAGCTATCGCAATCAACACTGTTTTCTTCATTGCCGGTTTCGGCTTACTAGCTTCCATAGTCTACGTCAACGCCACCAGCCATTATACCGCTATTTCAACATCACCGGCAATTCGTTGCAGGATTTGATGCAAATTCAATCGGCATTTGGCGATGGAGACCAGTCGAGATGCTCGCCCCCACGACCTAGAGTGAGAGTCAGCCGAGCGATTTTAGAAGAAGATACGAAAGTACCGAAAAGGAAAAGGTTGAGGATCAGAGGACTTACTTCCTCTGATTCCTTACTCTGCTTACTATCACGACGACTAACATCATTCCGACCAGGGGGATCAGAACCTGCGAGAATTCCGGTATCGGAGTGGTGCCCGGTTCATAGACCATATTGGCCTGCATTGTAACTGCTGTCTGTGCCAACGCTCTACCCTCCAGCGTTGCGCCGGTATTCAGCACGATCGCCGTCTGACTCAATATGATTCCCTTCATGACAGCCGTCGTTCCAATGGTAGCTTGGCCTGCGACCTGCCAGAAGATGTTAGAAGGCTGTGCGCCGCCGCTTAGAATAACAGCGGCATCGTCCTCCACGGTCAGATCTTCCGCTATCTGGAATATCCAGACATCACTTGAGCCACCCGAGAGAGTGACACCAGCAGCAGATATTAGGACTCCAGTACCCCACTTGTAAAGACCAGGGGCAAGCGTCATCGAAGTAATGTCTCCATCGCCCAGTTCAGTATCATCAGGTAATGTCCGTCCAGCTGCGTCGGTATACGCGCCCTCCATGTCGCCTACAGCTGTAGTCAATTTGGTTGTAGTTGTAGCAGCGTAGTCGGATGCATACACATTTCCAGTCACTAGAGGTGATGTCGAAAACTCACCCGAGGAATCCATTACCAAATCAAATCCAGTCATGTCGGATGCAGCGGCTGGACTAATCCCAATATCTCCACCAACCCAGGTGGTTCCCGTGGTTGTGACCGCCGTTTTCGCAAGAATCACAAAATCGCCAGATGTTCCAAGGTCTACTGGTTCTGGACCAACTGCCGCGGCTGGAGCTGTCGTACTGAAGCCCAGAACAAGAATCATCGGAGCGATGATCATTGAAAGTAGAATTACAGACCAATATCGAGCGCGGCATGCTCTCTTCCCATGCCCCGCACCCGAACGCTCTCCTATCATACCACGATCAGCATCAAGTGGTGTTGATATTGCCTTTCCTTGATTGTTTTGCATTTTCTCACATCCATAGCATGCGGATATCTCCGCGACTATGTACTTTTCCCCATCATGTTTCGACATAATACCGCTATTTCAACATCATTGATGATTCACTACAGGATTTGATACAAATCTATTCGCAGTCACAAGAGCATGATCGCGTTCTCTGGCAACAGCACCCAATCAAACGGCCAATGTCAGATAGTGCTAAGAAGGCTTCGTAGTGGAGGAGAACCTGAACTGTATGGGATTACGCCGGCAATTCCTTTTTTACTGCCACATTTGAGTTCGATCCGGACGATTCAGCGTTTCATGATTGACTTCGCTGCAAACCACATCTCAGATGAGGCACTGCGATATTGGTCAAATCGTGAGTTGTGGGATTGATCGAGGATTTGCCGAAATCAGGCGAGTGAACTCCATGCCGGTACCATTCAAGTCGCAGAATCTAGCCCACTATCAATCTCTGGAATGCCCGGGCACTCCTTGGCGACTGAACCGGTTCCCTTTCTAACTCGCTTGCACCTTGTCGAGAACCTTGGATAGCTCGTTCTCTAACGCTTTCCTTTTTGTGATATCGCTTACGACCGCCAGCATGCGGACTGGTTTGCTGTTTTGGTCCAGCACAACATCGCCAGTCTCACGAATCCAATGAATCGAAGAATCTGGCCAGATTATGCGGTATTCGACGTCATGTTCCCTTTCACCCTTCAAACAAGCATCTATCGATTCGACGATTTCTTGACGGTCTTCGATGTGGACGATATCAAGAAGCGCATCGTGGGTCAATTCCGGGTCGCCCTTGTCAAAGCCGTAGATTAGTTCCAAACCCTGAGACCATGTCAAAGCATCTGTCTTGAGATCCCAATCCCAGGCGCCGCTCTTTGCAGCGAAGAGAGCCGATGTGATTCGCTCCTCACTCTCAGCCAACAGGTTCTCCGCCAACAGCTTGGTCCTTGCCAGCGTAAGATCCTTCGATATTTCCTCAAGAAGAAGGATTTCCTCCTTGTAGATCACGTGGTCAGTTGAGAAACAAACGCTGAGAATACCTATCAGGTCGTTTCGATACTTCATTGGGATTATGACCGTCGAGTGCCCTCCATGATCGCATTTGCGAATACACCCCACGCATTCCTCCCGGGAACCATCGACGATGGCAGTCGTCTTTGACTTTACAACTGATTTCACGCAATTGGGCCCTTCTCCATCCCCTTCTGGCGTCATTCTCCATGATTCGTCGTTGTGCACTCCTCTATGCCCTAGGAGTTCGATGAAATCGCCATCCGAATCACGGCGCAAAGCGATGGAAACGTCGATGAACAACTTCGTTTCATGTAGCCGGTCAGCTGCCTTCTGTACGAGGGTCTCGATGTCGGGCTCCCTGTTTATCGACTGATTCACGTCATTTACGGCAGTTAGGAGCACGTTCAAATAGCTCAGCCGTTCCTCGGTCCGTTTTCTCACTCCTATATCTCTCGCCAGAATGGAGAATGCTATGATCTTCCCCTCTTCGTTGTCTATTCCATCTATGTTGATTTCAAGATCCACCAATTTTCCAGATTTTGCTTTTGCTGTTACTTCTTGCACCATCGCTTCATCTGTGTCAAGTACCCTATTCATAGCCATTTTCAGGAATTCCGGATCATTGAAGATTGGTACCTTCTTGCCGAGGATTTCCGCGTCGGCGTATTCAAGCAGTCTCTCGGCGCTCTTGTTCCAGAATATGACATCTTCTTCTTCGTCAATTACCACGACTGCATCGTGCGTCTGCTCTATGAAGTTTCGAAAGAACGCAGGGGAGGACGTGATGTTCTTGAACTTGCTGACAATGCCTTTGAAGATCTCATAATTCTGTTCCAACTCCGCTGACAGGAAGTAAACTTCGCCGTAATCTCCCCCAGCAGACGACGATTTTATCAATCCGTGCTCTAGGAGGACATCAATGTGGTGTTTGATTGTTCGATAATTCAGCTGAAGGACTTCTGCTAATTGATTTGAGTTGTACGCGCGTTCCTTCAGATTCTCTATTATCTGAATCCTGTTGTCTCCACCTTTCTGCCCGAGAAGCAGAAAAGAGAGTTCCTGCTGCAGATTGGGCATCCAACTTCAAATCTCCGAAATAATATATGTAATTTTCCTTCTTTCTGTCAGGTATGATTTTGCGCTATCCGAGGCAACAACTGTATTGGAATGCACACATGAGTCGGATGGTGAGAGTGGGCCCAACCGGATTTGAACCGGTGAACTTCTGCATGTCAAGCAGACGTCATAACCGCTAGACCATGGGCCCTTGGCGCGGGCGAGATAAGCCGAGGGCGTCTATAACACTTTCTGTACGCCAATCGATTGGCCAGATAGCTCCAACTGGTTTATCTGCGCGCATGACTGTCGGGTCCATACTAGCATGGAAAGCACATCAGTGGCTGTGTATGCCGGCCCGGGATCGTCCCATTCCTGGACGTGGTTGGCAAATCTGTTCGAACGCGCAGGCATATTGGAGGCGCGATTCCTCGACCTGGGAGGATTTCTGAGGTCTCTATCCTCAGGGGCGGACGTCGCCGTCGTCTCCGGAGGAGACGGGTTCAGCATCGCGGCGTCTTTTCAAGGCAGTGGTTTCCGTGGACTTGGGGACTTCATCTCGGACGGCGGGAAGTACATCGGCATCTGTGCGGGTGCGTACCTCCCGCTGCCTTCCTCGATCGGGCCGTTCTCGGAGTTCAACCTGTCGTGCACGAAGGTCGGGAATATTGACCGCAAGTCGATCATCGAGTCGGATACGCCGCTCAGGATTGCCGTATCCTACGGGAGCTGTTCGCTGGTCCACCCTGTGAGAGGTGAAGTCGAGCTGGACCTCAGGGGCGAGAGATTCTTGGCCCCTCTGTACGGAGGCCCCATCTTCAAAGAACCAACTGAGGATGATGTCCTTCTCAGGTACTATGGGCTGACAGAGAATTCCGAGGTCCAAATGAGCAGGAGCTACGCTGAGAACATGCTTCCAGGCAGGCCTGCGGCAGTCCGGTGCATTCACGGGAGTGGTGAGCTGATGCTCTTCGGACCACACTTGGAGCATCCGAGATATGCTCGTGCGAACGCCCTCTTCCTTGAAATCCTTGGCATGCGGCCCACACGCACCCCCTCCGCTCCTGAAGACAGATATCACCCCAAGCTGAGAAAGACGCTCGCAGACCTCAAAGTGGCAATCCTCGGACTCGAGAACAGGTCCTTCGTCGTGGGCAAGAAGGTCTGGGACGGCAGCAGGTACCTGGAACTCGTCGGAGCAATGGATAAGCGCGCCCACGCCTTGGACGAAGGTAGCGCATCCGAACTCTCGGAGAGCCTTTCGAGGGTGAGGGAAGACTTGCTTCGGACAAAAATCGGTGTGGAGTCGGACATCGACGCGACCACCCAGCTCCTGGTCGAATCAGCGAGGGTGTGCGTCGACAGCTACTTCCAGGCACTCAGCGGGAGCAGATGACTTTATAGCGTCCCGGCTTGATTCCAAGAAGTATGGCTGAGGGCAGGTACTTGAAGGACAGGGCTTGGCTGTACCTCCCGTTCTTCTCAGCGGTCCTCATCATATGCGCTGCGATGCTCGTCCTTCCCTACGAGACGGTATATGTCAGGGACAGAACCTACCTCAGATTGTTCCTTGTGACTATCGTGGTGTGCGTCTTCGTGTTCTTCGTCGGGACTCTGTTCAACATCGTCATCTGGATGCAGGGGAAAGGCCTTGCAGGCACTCCCGAACGGAGGCTCGCGAGAACGCTCCTGAGAGCCTCGCGGTTCGTCCTGAGCAGGCGGTTCGGGAAGGTGATAGCCGTGTTCCTCGGGGACGCGCTGTACTTGTCCAAGCTGAAGGGCAGGAGCTCGCTCAGATGGGCCATGCACCTCCTCATACTGGGCGGGTTCGTCCTCATGTTCGTCCTCGACCTGCTCGTGACCTTCTCACTCGACTTCCTGAAGTACGAGCCCATGATCGTCTCCGACGGATGGGCGAAGCTCTGGATCCGGGACTTCGCATTCGACCTCGCAGGGGCAATGATGCTCGCGGGGCTCCTGATAGCGGCTCTGCGCAGGTTCGTCTGGAAGCCGAAGATCCTCAGGACGGAGCTGCCCGATGCGACGTCCATACTGTTCCTTCTGGTAGTCGTTCTGGGCGGTTTCATTCTAGAGGGTATGGGCATCTCGGGAAGGATACCTGGCCACGAAGGGTCTCCTGAGTATTCGTTCCTCGGCTACCTATTCTCCTTGGTAACGCCGTCCTCCGCTGGAGACTACTACGACCAAGCATGGCTTATCCACGGAGTCCTGAGCGCTCTTCTAATTGCGTATATACCATTCAGCAATCTCTTCCACATGATCGCAACGCCCGTCGCAATCGAGGTCGATAGGATGCTCTCGAAGGAGGCCTCCTCTTGAAGAAGCTCGACATCTCCAAGCTAGACGTGCTCGCGCTCATGCGCTATGACGCGTGCACGCGTTGCGGCGAATGCACATCATCATGTCCCACGGGTGGCGAGGCACAGGACGTGGAGCTTGTCACGCCCAGGGGCAAGATACTCCGCCTCAGGGAGTTCTACAAGCAGCAGTACGGGCTAAGGGCGCGTCTGCTCGGGCCGAGGGAGATCCCGGAGGAGCAGCTTGCGGAGCTTGTGTCACGGGCGTATGAGTGCACCATATGCGGGCAGTGCAAGACCGTCTGCCCAGCACACTTGGACACCATCGAGATGTGGGAGAACATGCGTGAGTTCTTAGTTGCGAACAAGCTCGCACCCTTGCCCGCTCACGAGCAGATCATCAAGAGCATCGAGAACTACGACAACCCCTGGATGCAGCCTCGAACCCAGCGCTCCCGCTGGTCGAAGCGGATAGAGAAAGAGGTCAAGATCAAGGACTCCCTCAAGGAGAGGTGCGATGTGCTCTTCTTCGTTGGGTGCACCTCCGCCTACGACCCTAACATCAGGAGCATGGCGGAGGACATGGCGCGGGTTCTCGCGAAGGCGAAGGTCGATTTCGGTACGCTTGGGAATGAGGAGGGCTGCTGCGGGTCAACCCTCCTGAGAACGGGCCTGCTGGACGCTGCCCGTAGGATGGCTGAGAAGAACATCGAGCGATTCGAGAAAGCCTCGCCATCTACAATAGTCACTAGCTGCGCAGGCTGCTACAAGACCCTTCGACAAGACTACCCGAAGATTGGAAAGGTTGGGCCGAAGATCGTACACTCGACTCAGTTGGTGCGCGAGCTGATCGACAGTGGAAGGCTGGTCCTGGACAAACGGGTCGAAGGGAAGGTGGCTTTCCATGATCCGTGTCATCTCGGAAGACACAACAAGCTCTACGACGAGCCGAGGAAGATACTGGAGGCCGTCCCTGGACTCGAGCTGGTGGAGATGGAGAGGAACCGTGAGGAGGCAAGGTGTTGTGGCGCGGGAGGCGGGGTCAAGACCGCGTTCCCCGAGCTTGCCCAGAAGATCTCGTTTATGCGGGTTGAGGATGCCGAGAGGACGGGCGCTAGCATCCTGACGACCTCGTGCCCATTCTGCTATCAGAGCTTGAAGGCCGCAATTGATGTAAAAGGGTCGAAGCTGAAGATGATGGACCTGATGGAGCTCGTCAGAGCGGCTTGCTCCTGAGGATGTTTAGTGAAGCGGATCGGGGTGCGTCCCACCTATCGTCACAGGAGCTGGCCCTTTCTTGTCTTCTTTCGCGAGCGTCCCAATCAGCAGGAACGGGATGCAAAGCAGGAAGCATTCCTGGGGCGTGAACCCGACGTACAGCATAACCATCAGGAGACCGATGGTGGACACCCTCCCGAGGTCCAACAGGAACTCCCGCGTTACCGCGGAATCGTTCTTCCTGGTCTCTAGCCTGTCAGTCAGTATCGCGAACATGAACATCGGGAACATGAACGCCGCGAATTCCAGTAGTCCGTTGGCGAAGCCGTACGCGGTCAGCGAATCCGCGAAGTAGACGAGAATTACACAGGGGATCGACGTGAGCGCACTCACCCTGAGGAAGAACACCCTGTTCTGTATCTTGTCCGAGACTTTCCCGAGTATGATGCCCATGATGCCTGCGCTAAGGCCGAAGACCGCGAATAGGGTTCCGAGCTCTATCTCGTCTTGTGAGAACATGAGCGCGACGAGTGTGATGTCGACCCAGAAGACGCCTTCGAACGCTCCTTCTCCGAGCACGGCGACGGTGTTCCTCCTGCCGATGCCCTTCAGCTGGATCTTCATTTCCTGGCCAGAAGGGATATACTTCCTGTACGCGAGCACGACTGCCGCAGTCGCAACAATCATCGCAATCCCCAGTCCGAAGAGCAGCTGGTAGTTGGCGTAACCGATCACGAGCCCTCCGAGGAAGGGAGCTACGAAGGTTGCGAGCGGCCAGATGAAGAACGATACGCCGTACTTGACCCCTCGGTCATTCTTCTCCGTCAGCTGTGTCATGAGCGCGTTGAAAGGAACCCAGAAGAACGGATAGTGTAGGCCGAATGCGAGCCCGACTGCAATCGCTAGGACGTAGCCGTCATTCACGAAAAGGAATAGGGAGTACTCGACGCAAAGGCAAGCGAGGCCGAACAGCATCGCGTTCCTGAGGTCGAACCTGGACCTCCACGACATCCAGAGGCTCGCGAAGATGGCTATGAAGAACCCCAGGCCGAGGTATGTCGGCAAGGACCAGAGGGGCATGTCGAGCTGTGTGTACAAGTATACGATGTTGAACGATGCTGCGAAGGTGTTCCCAAAGGCCAACATGGTCTCGATGCCCATAAGCCCGACGAACGCCCGCTTCGTGTTCATTGGTCTCCGGAAACAGGAGGTTCGGTTTAAACCTTGCCTGGCACTTGGCGCCTTACTCTTTCCTTCCCCAATCCGCCAACTTCAGCTTCTTGTGCCCTCCGGGACCGCCTCTCCGCTCCCTAGCCTTCTGGACGCACTCCTCAGAGTCGCAGACGAACGCGGCGAACAGAAACCTCTTCGCCTGTTTGCCGCAGATCTCGCATTTCTCGTCGCCTTTCATCACTTGGCGAAAGGCTCGACCTCATATCTAAGCTTCCGCCTGCGGGCTTCTCCCTTCCTGGCAACGAGCAACTTGCCTACCTTGGATCGTGAGAGTTCTGAGTAGAATTCGAGGTCCGCCCCGCAAGATGGACACGCGCTCTCTCCATGGCCTCTCTTCACTCCGCATATCGAGCAGGACACGATCTCCTCCAGGCCGGCTGCTGATCGGGGCTTCCCACCTGTGAGCGGCTTAGTCGGTCTTTCGGAAACGAGGTGTTTCGCCAGCTTCACAGGCTCGGATGTGCCTCTCGACATGGAAGTCGGGGGCGGTATCTCGAGTGCCGATCCAACTGCCCTCACGGTCCTCGGCGAAACCCAGACGAACGCCTCGGATGCGTTCGATCTTGAGAACATGAGCAGCCGATCTTTCAGCTCGCTCTCGGTTCCGTCTCTTTCCAGCCCATAGATGCCGCAGAGGATCCGCAGGTCCTCGGGGTCATCGAACAGCATCAGGTCCTCTTCGGGGACCACCTCCACGTGCATGAGCTTGTACAGGATGTAGAAATAGACAAGCAGC
>Ga0214474_1001709_pt1 | contig 10009 bp, 10 predicted proteins | sample RVTome_2_FD_187335 | JGI IMG/M metagenome (GOLD analysis project Ga0214474, IMG submission 187335) | Soil microbial communities from uranium-contaminated site in the Upper Colorado River Basin, Wyoming, United States - RVT95D214 HiSeq ...
TAGTTTCGGGGGGGACCAGCTATGTCCAGTTTAGATTGGCCTTTCACCCCTAGACGCGGATCATCCCAATGATTTGCACCTCAACACGGGTTCGGTCCTCCACCCAGGTTTCCCTGGGCTTCAACCTATCTACGCCTAGATCAACTGGCTTCGGGTCTCTCACAGATGACTACAGGCGAGCCCACCTCGTCCCTGGCCCTTGCGGGCTGCGGACTTGTTGGTTTCCCTTCGGCTGCTTGGATTGTCCAATTAGCCTCGCCATCCATCCGAACTCCCTGGCCCGTTATTCGAAACGGATAATATGACGTTGGTCAGCTCTTGCGAGCTTCGTCCCTTTCACGCCATGTATTACTGTCACCATCTGGTTTCAGGCTCTTTGCACCTCCCGCTAAGGGTACTTTGCAACTTTCGTTCACACTACTACTGCACTATCGGTCTCGGGTCGTATTTAGGGTTGGAAGCAAATGGCTCCCAAATTCTCACGCCATATCCAAGGCGCAATACTCGAGGACATCCAGAATCATCTTTCCATCGGACCCCTACAGGGCTGTCACCCTCTATGGCACGGCATTCCAGCCGATTTCGGGTTAGACAGTTAAGATGTACCGGAGCCTACAACACCACATCTCCGGCCGATTTCTCGGCAGGATTCAGTTTGCCCTTTGCCGCTTTCGATCGCCTTTACTAACGGCATCTCGATTGATTTCTTTTCCTCGGGGTACTAGGATGCTTCGATCCCCCCGGTTCCCCATCCTCACGGATTGCTCCGAAGAGCAGGAAGTCCCATTCGGTTATCACCGGATCAACAGCTCCTTGCGCTTACCCGGCGCATATCGCAGCTTGGCACGACCTTCTTCGGCGCCCGAACCGAGCCATTCCCCAGACGGTTTAATTAGTCGCTAGCACGTCGACTCAGCACACGTCCGTATCACACATGATCGGTATTCACTGGAGCCCGCGTGCCCTTCCCAGCCGCTGCCCCTCAACCATCTTCCCCGAGCCACTAAAAAGTGGTCGAGTGCACTTCCCTCCCACTGCTTATATTAGGGCAGCTGCACGCGTATAAGCGTTGCCCTCGCAGGAACGGGATTCCCTCTATGAGGGGTCTCATATAAAAGCGTTGTCCTGGCGGTGTCTGATGACCAGAGCTTCCGATGGAGCCCGCGTCTCTCCTCTCGCGAACGCACCGAAATGTTGATTTGCGTAAGTTGTGATTGCATCGCGGGATGGGCGCACAAGGATATGACTCCTGTTACTCCAGATGATTCCTCGAAGGATTTGAAGCCAGCTCCACCCGAGGAACTACCTCCACCGCCTCCGCCTGAGCCAGAGGCGCCTGAGCCAGCTCTCGGGAAGCCCTCAGAAGAGGTCTGGATGGAGGACTACGATGAGCTGATCGGGCCGGAGGAGGAGCCGAAGCCTCGGAAGCGAAAGAAGCGGCACTGGGGTGCTATCGTCGTCACTGTCGTGATCATCGTGTTCTTATTGGCCTGGACCTTCCTCAGCCCAGAGATCATGCCTCAGGTGGGTCAGGTCTACACGAACTCCCCGACCTACGCCCGCTGGGGCGATTTCACGGGATACAGGGATATCTGGGCGGGCAACATGACCTGGGCGCTTTCCATAAGCGGACGCTCGCTCGCGGTTGACAACAGCTCTCTCGAGGTCCATGTGCTGTTGACCAAGGTCTATGAGAAACCAGGCAATTGGTTCTTCAGAGGGACGTCGGCTACCCTCAAGAACGTGTCCATCTTCGAAGAGGATGGCACCTACGTCGCGTCGATGAGCAACTGGACAGATGTCGGGTTCGGTCTGATGGCGACTGTTCCCGTGACCTTCCCGACCAACGGCACTTACGACCTCTTCGTCTACGCGAAGTTCACTGTTTACGAAGTGATGAGGATCGGGTTCATCCCGCTCGAAGTCGTCGAGATCGAGGCTGCATATTTCGATGAACCCGTCGTCGTGGAATAGTGGGACACCCGCGTGCTAGCGGAGACTACAGTCATAGTATATTGAGCTCGACAGATGCTAAATATCACGTTGCTCATCCGAAAGCGCAATGACTGAGTTGGAGCTCATCCTCATTAGGCACGGCTTGACCGACTGGAACGAGGGCGGCATCTTCAGAGGTCATGAGGACGTGCGTCTGAACGCATTGGGGGTCGCGCAGGCTGATGCGACTGCCGAGGCCCTCAAGAACCGGGTTTTCGAGGCGATATACTCCAGCCCCCTGAAGCGGTCGTTCGTGACCGCTCGCAGGATTGCGTTGCCTCACGAGATCGACGTGCGGGTCAAGGAGGAGTTCGTAGACGTCAACTACGGCGCGTGGCAGGGGCTCAAGGAGAGCACCGTCCAGCAGAAGTATGCCGCCACGTACGATAAGTGGCTGAAGACGCCCGCCAAGGTCAGATTCCCAGGTGGAGAGAACATGAAGAAAGCGTGGAAGAGGGTGAACTCCGCGCTTCGGGAGCTCCTATTCCTGCACGGCACGGGCACGTTGGTCATCGTCACTCACAGGATCCCTTTGAAGTTCATGACAACTTATCTGCTGGAGAAATCCCCTGACGACTTCTACGAGGTCAAGCACGACCCGTGCGCAATCTCCATCTTCAAGATATCTGGACGAACATACACGCCCGTTCTGTTGAACGATTCGAGCCATCTCTCGAAACTGAGCCTGCCCTCGCCGAAGGATTTCTGAGCTCGCTAGAAGTAGTTCGAGAAGTGGTTGAGGTCCCTAGCCCTGATGCAGTCTGCGTCTGGAAAGACATCTTCCCGGTCCACAAGAACGGCACGAAGTCCAGCTCTCGATGCTCCAAGTATGTCTACCGTGAACTTGTCCCCGACATAGACCGTCCTGCTGGGGGTTGTCCCTGCCGCCTTCACGGCGAGCTCGAAGATCTTCGGGGACGGTTTCCTAGCTCCGACCTCATCTGAGATGATTATGAATTCGAAGTACCCTGTGAGGCCCAGGTTGTCCAGGACCCGCCTGAGCAGTTCAGTCGCGTTCGAGACCATGCCGATTGTGAGGTCCCTCTTCTTCAGGGCTTTCAGTACGGGTTTCGTGTCCGGGTACGCGACCCAGCTCTCTACCTTGGGCGAGAGTTCGTGGAACCGCTCTTCGATCGCCTTCATGAACTTGCTCGCACCGTCATCGATGCCGAGCTCCTTCATGAGGAGATCATCGTATCTCCTCCAGTACCAACTCTCGTCCTTGCCGTCCAGGTGCCCGAAGTCATCGTCGAAGGCCCTGTCAGCTTTGACAAGTGCTTTGGATACGCTCATCTTATCCATCTTGTAACCGTGTTCTGCAAGGACCTTCGAGATGACCTCCTGTCGGGAGGGGCTCATCTCGATCAGTGTGCCGCCCGCATCGAAAATGATGGCGTCGATCTCCTCGGTCATTCGAGGAAGAGTTGGCCGGTCGTCTATCTAAACCTATTGGAGCTAACGGAGCTCACTTCAGGAGTTCCGGTACGTCCGTCGGTATCTTTGCGACCTTGACGCCTGCGGCCTCGAGCGCCTTGATCTTGCTCTCTGCAGTCCCTCTTCCCCTCGCGATGATTGCTCCCGCATGGCCCATGCGCTTTCCCGGGGGCGCCGTCCGCCCTGCTATGTACGCGACGACCGGCTTCGACACGTTGCCCTTGATGTACTCCGCTGCCTCCTCCTCGGAGGTGCCTCCGATCTCTCCGACCAGGACGATCTTCTTAGTCTGTCTATCGGCTTGGAACTTCTCGAGCACGTCAATGAAGTTGGTGCCAGAGACCCTGTCTCCGCCTATGCCAACGCAGGTGGACTGTCCCATCTTCCGCTCGGAGATGGCGTTGACTATCTCATAAGTGAGCGTCCCCGACTTGGAGACCACGCCGATGTTGCCTTTCCTGAATATCATGTTGGGGAGTATGCCCACCTTCGCCTTTCCGGGAGATGCGACACCCGGGCAGTTGGGTCCGATGATTGTCACGCCCCTGCTCTTCGCGACGGACACGATATGAATCGCGTCCATCACGGGCAAGTGCTCGGTGATGATGACCACGGTCTCGATGCCTGCGTATATCGCCTCGAGAGCGGCATCTCTGCAACCAGGTGCGGGCACGAAGACGCATGATGTGTTCGCACCGGTCCCGTCAACCGCGTCCCTGACGGAGTCGAACACTGGTATGTCGTTGACCTTTTCTCCCGCTTTGCCAGGCCTTACCCCGGCCACGACCTGAGTCCCGAAATCGCGCATCGCCTGTGAGTGGTAGACTCCCTGGTATCCGGTGATCCCCTGAATCAGCAGCTTGGTATTGTCGTCGACGATTATCGCCATGTCAGATCACCCTCAGTGATTCCTTCGACGCCAGTTCTGCTGCCTCGCTCAGACCGTATGCCGGGATCATTCCCGCGCTCTTCAGCATCGTTCTTCCGGCTTCCTCGTTGACGCCCTTGATGCGTGCGACGATCGGTGTGCGGATGCCCTTCTCCTCTATGGCTTCGAGGACTCCCTTCGCGACTGTGTCACACTTGGTGATGCCGCCGAAAATGTTGAGAAGGATCACCTTCGGTTTGGCCTCGCTCATCAGAAGCATCGCGCTCTTGACCTTCTCGGGGTCGTCCGTCCCGCCAAGGTCCAAGAAGACCCCGGCCTTTCCACCGAACATGTTGATGCTGTCCAGCGTGGCCATCGTCAAACCAGCGCCATTCGCGATGACTCCGATATTCCCTTCGAGCTGGACGAAGGCGATGTCCAGTCTCTTCGCCTTCTCCTCGAGCGGGGTCATGTCCTCCGGGAGCGACTCGAAATCCTTGTGCCTGAAGAGAGCGTCTGAATCAATGGTCATCTTCGCGTCGCCTGCGATGACCTTCCCATCTCTGGTGATGACGAGCGGGTTGATCTCCGCGAGCTCCACGTCTTCCTTGACGACTAGTTCGTGGAGTTTCGCGCAGATGTCCGCGACATGCTTCGCCTGCTCAGGCTCCAACTTCAAGAAGCTGGCGACATATCTCCCGACGAACGGTTGATAGCCGATGATGGGATCGACCGGCATCATCAGTATTCGGTCGTCGGGGACGGATTCAATATCCATGCCGCCCGAAGCCGAAGCCATGAAGATGAGCGACCTCCTGCTTCGATCAATCGTGATGCTCAGGTACAGTTCCTTGACGACATCGAGCTTCTTCTCGATCAGTACCTGCTTCGTTACGTAGCCCCCAATGTTCATGCCGAGTATGGAAGCTGCGACCTTCTTCGCTTCCCAATAAGTGTCTGCGGGCTTGATCCCCCCTGCCTTCCCGCGGCCCCCGATGAGAACCTGCGCTTTCACCATGACGGGTCCCGGCAGCGACTTGATGTCATCGGGCTTGGAGACGACAAATCCGTCGGGCACGGGTATCCCGTATCTCGCCATGACTTCCTTCGCCTTGTACTCGAGGAGTTTCATGTGCCCACGCTTGCTTCTCGTACCCCTGAGGCGCCTATTTAGACATTCCCGACAGACAGAGAATCAGTGTGCTCATTCCCAAGCGTGGGACTCATATCGAAAGCCTTATCCACACATCATCCAATCATACAGATTGATGGAGCAGGACATTAAGATTGAGACACTAATTGTGATGTCCGTTGCCATCTTCGCAGTTCTAGCAACGGTTGCTTTCCTGGTGCCCTTCGAGGACAACAACACGAAGCTGTTCTTCATATCCCTCGTAACGGTCCTGACAGCGATCAATGTGGTCGGTCTGTTCATGGTGTGGCGCCACACACCGACCATCGTCGACGAGGTCTTCCTGATGACGCCCGCTGGGCTGCTCCTGAAGCACTACACCCGCAGGCTAAGGCCCGACCAGGACACCGACATCTTGGCTGGGATGTTGACCGCGGTCCAGAACTTCGTCAGGGACAGCTTCGACGAAGCCGGAGGGCGGCTCAACGAGATAAGGTTCGAGAACTACGACATCCTGATCTCGCACACCAAGAACGTGGTACTGGCAGCCATCATCTCAACCAAGAAGCCTGAGAAGCTGAGGGTAGAGCTCAAGAATGCGAACGACGACATCGAGAAGGAGTTCGGGGAGAGGCTCAGCCACTGGAGCGGCGACAAGTCGGAGCTGGGCGACGTCGATGTCATCATGAAGAAGTTCCTCTCGGGCAAGTATCACAAGTAGGTCAGTGTGCTCCGAGGCCATTTTAAGAAGGTTTAATTGCCGCTCAGTACATTGCGTAGCTGGATGGAGCTAAAGGAGATACTGAAGAAGGTCGTGCTTCTAGGCGATGGAGGCGTTGGAAAGACCTCGCTCATCGCCCGCTATGTCGTCAACAAGTTCGATGACAAGTACATCGCCACGATAGGCACGAAGGTCTCCAAGAAGGACATCCAGGTGGTCAGGCCAGACCTTATCATCAATCTGAAACTCATGATATGGGACATCCTGGGGCAGAAAGAGTACTCGAAGATCAGAACCTCGAGCATGTCGGGCGCCCAGGGTCTGATCCTAGTAGGTGACCTCTCGCGTCCAGAGACCGTCAGGAGCCTCGAGGATTTCTGGCTCAAGGAGGTCAAACTCAGTGTGGGCAACATACCCACGGTCCTGGTCGGGAACAAGATCGACCTCCTCAAGAAATCGTCCGCGGAGTCGACGATGATCGAGGCGATGGGGCAACGGCTCGGGTTCCCCACATTGCTATGCAGCGCGAAGACGGGACATAACGTCGAGGAGATATTCACGACTCTGGGCGAGATGTTGCTCGTGGGCGTGGCGCCTACGGCTAGGACTCAGCGGGAGAAGCCTCCGCAGTCATTGGCGGAGGTCGTGGATTTCATCGTGCAGGACTTCTGCGCACAGTATGGGGACCTCGAGAAGGCGATGCTGATCGTCCAGCACCAGTTCGAGGAGGCCGGCGTGGACATCAGGAAGCCTGCGAAGGACGCCGTGCTCCACGCGCTCGACGGTTTGGCGAAGGCGGAGGAGCTTACATTAACAAAGAGCGTTGCGCGTGTGAATCTCGAGGAACGGCAACGTATGGTTATTCTCTCCAAAGGTTGAGCGTGTTCTGGGGCGAAAAACAACAGTATCCAGATGTCGGAATTACCTCGATATGTTAAAAGACATAAGCTTTATAAGATGGGCGCTATCCCCTTCTCCGAAATGAAGATCCACTGCCTCGCTGGAGTGGGATACGACTCTAACGTCTATCTCGTTGAGGACGAGGATCCAGTGGTGGTGGACGCAGGCACAGGGATGTTCGCGGACACGACCTTGGAGGAGATGTCCAGGATCGTCCCGCTTCAGAAGATCGGAAGGATCGTGCTCACACACTGTCACTACGATCACCTGGGCGGAGCCGCGAAGTTCCAGAAAGCAACTGGAGGAAGGATATACCTGCACGAGGTAGAGGCTGACCCCATCAAGGCGGGCGAGATCAATCTCGTGATCCCCGAGATGTTCGGGGCAAAGCTCGGCCAGCTGGACATCGAACCCCTGAAGACGGGGATGAGACTGAAGACCGGCTCGGCAGAGTTCGAGGTGCTGCACACGCCGGGGCACTCACCAGGTAGCATCTCGCTCCACGACCCCAAGTCCGCTTCGGCCATCGTCGGCGACACCGTCTTCTGCGACGGAGGCGTCGGCAGGTGGGATCTACCAGGGGGCGACCTGGGACAACTCGTTTCGTCGATTAGGAGGCTGCAGAAGATGCAGCTGAAGAACATCTATCCAGGCCACGGCTCGTATGCTGAGGGTGATGCACCCTACCATCTGAAGCTCGCGGCCAGCTACATAGAAGAGGGCTACTGATGAGAATAATCAAGTGTCCGGACAAGAAGAGCTGCAAGAAGTGCGACCTCAAGGAGAAGGAACTGGATGAGGTGGTCGCCGTACTCAGAGCAGGCGAGCTCGTCATCTTCCCCACGGACACGCTCTACGGCGTCGGCGCAGACCCGTTCAACGAGAACTCCGTGAAGAAGGTTTTCATCGCAAAGAACAGGCCCTTCGACATGGCCCTATCCATCGGCGTTAGCAACGAGAAGATGATGGAGAGCGTCGCCGTGCTGAACGACCCCGCAAGGAAACTCATCAGGGCGTTCCTCCCTGGCCCTCTGACAATCATGCTCACGAAGAAGCCTAGCATACCGGACATGCTCACCGCTGGCTCCAACCAGATCGGGATAAGGATCCCGGACCACCCGCTGGCGATCAGGCTCATAGATAGGTTCGGCCCCATCACCGCCACGAGCGCGAACCTGCATTCTCACCCAGACCCAGTGGAGGCTTCCATGGCCCTGAAGGACCTGAAGGCACACGCGGCCATATGCATCGACTGCGGCAAGACGAAGTTCACGGCCCCGTCCACGATCGTTGATGTCTCGGACGGCCCGGTCGAGATAATCAGGAAGGGCGTCATCTCTCAGGAGCAGATAGAGAATGCCCTCCGTCACTGACGAAGCCCTGAAGAACTACCTACGGGCGGGCGTGATAGCCAAGGAGGCCCGCGAGTACGGTGTGGCTCATGTTCGAGCCGGCCTTACTTCTCTCGAGCTCGTGAACGCGATGGAGTCCCTCATCTTCGAGCGTGGGGCCCGCTGTGCTTTTCCCGTGAACATAGGCGTGAACGAGGTTGCTGCGCACTACACGCCGACCCGGGAGAACAACATCGTCTTCAAAACAGGCGATGTGGTCAAGATAGACGTCGGGGCGCATGTGGACGGCTACGCGGCGGACACCGCCGTCACGGTAGAGGTAGGGACCACAAGGTACGCAGACATGATCAAGAGCGCAGAGGACGCGCTGACGATGGTGATCGAGATGGTCCGACCAGGGACTCCCCTGTCCTCGATCGGGGGAACGGTCTCGCGGACCATACGCGGAGCAGGGTTCAGGCCCGTCGAGAATCTGACTGGTCACAGCATGGAGCGGTTCAATCTGCACGCCGGCCTGAGCATCCCGAACATCGAGACTAAGGACAAATCGGTCGTCGCCGAGGGCATGATACTGGCAATCGAGCCGTTCTCGACTGCAGGATCTGCAGGGAGGGTTGGCGGACGGGGCCGAGGGCCGATCTTTAGGATAATCCGAGACAGAAGGGCTCCTCAAGAGGTCTTGACGCTCTTTGCCAAGATGAAGAACGAGTTCGGTCCCTTCCCATTCGCGGGCAGGTGGTGCGACCGATTGAAACCGGATTCCGAGCCGCTCGTGACGAAGATGTTCCGATTGGGCATGATCATGAGCTACCCCGTGTTGACCGAACTCTCAAACGGAATAGTCGCGCAGGCGGAGCACTCGGTGATAGTCACATCCTCCGGATGTCGCGTCATAACCTGACAGAACAGCGTTCCGGACCATCTCGTTTCTGAACTCATTTATGGCCTCCTCCAGAAGCACAGGCCCTCCACCTTGACCAAAAAAAGTATAGGTGGAGAGGCACGACGAACACCTCTTTTGTGAAAAAGTTGTGGGTGGTTCGAAATTCTGGAGGAAATGGCGAGGTGTGTTGGTAATGCCTCTCCATGGTGGAGATATTGAGCGTCCTCACGCTCTGTATCTATGAATAGCATGCTGTCATTAATGCCTTTCGGTTTCACTAGACATGTCTTGAACTGCGGACCGAACCACGTTTATCAAGAACGAGAACGAAAGTCTTACGAAACAGAAGATCAACCTGCTGGGTGGCGACTTTTCTGCCCCGTCAATACTGGCATTTCGCTACGTATTGTGGAGGGATTCTGCGAATCTTTATTATCTAACCCACCCTAATCCGACCAAAAACGCGAGGGTAGCCAAGCTCGGTCAAAGGCGACAGACTCAAGATCTGTTCCCGCAGGGGTCCCCCGGTTCAAATCCGGGCCCTCGCACATTTTAATTATTGAGTTCTAATTAATGTTCAAATCATAACCAGAGAGAAGACCATGGGGGAGGAAAGCGAAATGGAAATGGTTTGAGTTCACGAGCACAGATTCTTCAGGCTCACAAAGGAGGCCACGGAATATCCCAGTACACTTGGCCTGGGGCGGCTCCTGGATCAGTTATG
>Ga0214474_1001710_pt1 | contig 10005 bp, 8 predicted proteins | sample RVTome_2_FD_187335 | JGI IMG/M metagenome (GOLD analysis project Ga0214474, IMG submission 187335) | Soil microbial communities from uranium-contaminated site in the Upper Colorado River Basin, Wyoming, United States - RVT95D214 HiSeq ...
TTGGGGTCGGTTCGGCGGCAAGGCCGCTCTGGAGGAATTTACAGAACTGCGTTGGATTAGCATGCAGCGCACCCCGCGCAAGTATCCCTTTTAATTTGATTCATCCGGAGAGGACTCATGCCTGGGGATACGTTCATCAGGATAAAGGTTTCACTGTGATCGTTGAGAGGAAGGTTTTTCTTGCCGAGGAGTTTTGTACCGAGAAAGGAGGTGGGGTTTGCAACTCCTAAACGAAGGAGATGGTGGGAGCGCCATTGGCATTGAAATATTTTACTCTTTTGCCAAGGGTCAATAGATAGATAACAAAATTTTGCAAGGAGGCGAGAAATGAATGACCAGGTGAAGTATTTAAAGTTAATAGCGTGCGTCGTTTTATTAGTTTTCTTTACGACATTTCCATTCACTGCTTTTTCTCAGACAAAGGATAAGATCCGTATAGGCACCGCAATCTCTTTGTCGGGCCCGTACGCCCCTGGCGCAGGAATGACCCAGATTCCAAATTATAATATGTGGGTTGAAGAGGTCAATGCGAAGGGTGGGCTATTGATAAAGAAGCTTAACAAACGTCTACCCATAGAGCTCATCACTTATGACGATAAGAGTGATATCGGCACGGCTGTTAAACTGGTTGAGAAATTGATCTTAGAGGATAAGGTTGACCTATTACTACCCCCCTGGGGCACTGCCATGCACTTTGCTATAGCCCCAGTAGCCAATAAATACGGTTACCCTTTAATTGGGCCTACTCTTTCTTCAGAGAAGCTCAGGGAAGTGGCGCATACCATTCCTTACTTCTTTGGTATCTTGAATATGCCCCGTGAGCAAGGGGCCGCCCTCGCCGATCTTGTTGATGAACTGGGAGTGAAGAAAGTGGCATTGATTTACGTTGCAGACGCCTACGGCATAGAGTGGACAGGCAAGGTAGCTCCCGACTTGGGGCTTAAGAAGATTGATGTCGTTATCTTAAAGAGTTATCCCCTTGACGTGAAGGACCTGTCTCCATTATTAAAAACAATCAAGGCCGCGGAGGTCGATGCCGTCCTTTGCATGTCCTATCCCAACGACACCTTTTTGATTACGAAACAGGCGAAGGAGTTTGGATTGAATCCCAAACTCTTCTACCTGGGTGTGGGGGTGGCTTTCCCTGTATATAAACAAATGTTTGGCGGGCCTAACGCAGTGGAGGGGGTTATGGGCGCTGGCGCATGGAATCAGAGGGTTCCCTATCCTGGTGCAAAAGAATACTTTGAAAGACACGTTAAACGATGGAAAACAGAACCTGATCGCTGGGGAAGCGCATTCGCTTATGCATCCCTTCAAATCCTGGAACAGGCCATTGAAAAGGTCGGCAGTATTGATCGAAAAAAGATAAGGGACACCATCGCTACCCAGACATTCCCGACGGTAATAGGCCCGGTGAGGTTTGAAGGTGGATTTAATGTCCAATCCCCAGGCGAGATTGGTCAATGGCAAAATGGAGAGTTTGAAGTCGTAGCGGCCAAAGAGAAGCGTACGGCAAAACCTATATTTCCTAAACCTTCTTGGCCATAGCACACATTCTCTCATTAATGTTTTCAAGCGGGCTGTCTGAAGAGGGAACCCCTTTTTAGACAGCCCGCAAGCTATCAATTCAACAAGTTATTAATGGGTCCATAATTGAATAGACATTGAGTGTCTCTATGAGACCCTCTTACTGGACTCCGGCTGGAGTTTATCCCGATGAAGATCGGGGCCGGAGTGACGAATGGATCTGGGTTCTTTTCCGTCATTCCGGCGAACGCCGGAATCCAGTGACCTGAAGGATGGAATCGAATGTCCAGACAATTATGATCTTATTGGTAAGTACCTCCTCACCCTTTCCCTCTCCCCCGAAATGGGGAGAGGGTGGGATGAGGGGGAAGGGAAAAAAGCAAATTTCTGTACTATCAAGTTACAAAGTATGAATCTAACACTCTTTCTTGATATCCTCATTGGGGGCCTCATGATGGGAGGCCTTTATTCCCTGATCGCTGTGGGGCTTAGCCTTCAATATGGCGTGGCCCGAGTACTGAACGTATCTCATGGTGAATTCATCATGCTTGGGGCCTTTGCCACCTATTCACTCTATATCCTCTTTGGAATCAATCCTCTTCTCTCTCTTGTAATAACCGGTCCTCTTATTTTCATCGTGGGTTTCTTAATTCATAGGACTTTGTTTAAACGTCTCAAAAGGCTATCCCCGACCATGGATGCGTTTGAGGGTAGCTCCCTCTTAGCCTCTTTTGGCCTTCTCTTCATCATTCAAAATGTTGCCCTACTGACATGGGGTTCCGACATTAAAGGATATTCTTATTTATCTAAAACAGTCAATTTTCTCGGAGCCGTGTACGCCGCCAATCGACTCGTCGCCCTTCTTTTCGCCATCCTCATAGGGATAATCTTCTATTATTTTCTCAAGCGCACCCGCGTGGGAAAGGCGATCCGGGCAGCCGCCCAGGATGTGACAACTGCCCAACTCATGGGGGTGAATATCAATTTCGTGCTGGGTTTATGTTTTGGCCTGGGGGCTTTGATGGCTGGTATCGCTGGTTCACTGACGAGCATGATGTTTGAAATCACACCGCTGATAGGTTTTCCTTATACGATCATTGCCATCATAGCGGTTGTTTTGGGTGGATTGGGTAATATCTTAGGTAGTTTAATAGGAGGTTTAATACTTGGCCTCATTGGGAACATTGTGATGTACATACATCCAGGTCTATCCTTGATTGCATACTATATCATCTTCCTTCTTTTGCTTCTAATAAAGCCAACAGGTATTTTTGGAAAGTAAGAAGAATGAACTGTATGAGAAGAACTATTTCTAAGAAGATTTTTTATCTCATGTTATTCTCTCTAATCTTCATTTTAATGGTAATAATGCCCTCCTATGTCTCGCCCTATACCATCATTCTATTGAATAGCATCTTTATGTACATAATCTTAACGGTAAGCTGGGCGTTGTTCTCCGGGCCTACCCATTACCTCTCACTTGCCTCAGCCGCATTTTTTGGACTCGGCATATATGTCTCGGCGATTCTGGGAGATAAGCTGCCCTTGCTTGTGGTGATTGGCTTGGGTGGTCTTATCAGTTTCTTACTCGCCCTTTTGGTGGGCCTCTCAAGCCTTAGGTTGAGGGGGATGTATTTTACCATATTTACTTTTGGACTCAGCGAGCTCATTCGACACTCTGTCCAGTGGTGGGAGGTGAATAAGACAGGAACAGTAGGAAGATGGGTGGTCGCAGTAGATCATATGACTGTCTATTACGTTATGCTGGGGATTCTTTTGATCACGCTGGTTGTTGCCTATCTTATAAGACATTCTAAATATGGGCTTGCTTTGTTGAGTATCGGCGAATCCGAGGAAGCCGCTGAACACATTGGCATCAATATAAATGCTATGAAGATGATCACCTTTGCCATCAGCACTTTTTTCATGGGAGCAACAGGAGCCATCATGGCGACACGATGGAGCTATATCGATCCTTCGATTGCTTTCAATCCCCTCTTTTCTTTTATGCCGGTTTTAATGGCCATCTTTGGTGGTGTCGGAAATATCTTTGGTCAGATCTTAGGTGCTGGTGTGCTTACGCTTTTAGCAGACGTTCTGTTAACCAAATTTCCTTATTACTATATGCTCTTGTATGGAATGATCTTAGTCGTTGTTGTCTTGTTCCTACCTAAAGGACTAACAGGATTAAAGGAAGAGGTAAAGAGGTGGCGGGAGGGAGGTTCAGTAAACCCCGTTAGAAAGGACGGGCCCCGCCCTGAATAAGGAGCTGATGCGATTTATTATATCATCCCCGTCATAAATGGTGGGGCTGTCTAACGGGGTAAAGTAATATGCAAATCTTAGAAGGAAGGGAGGTGAAGAAGTACTTTGGAGGGTTAGCAGCAGTCAGCAATGTTGATTTTCACATTGATCAAGGTGAAATCGTAGGGTTGATTGGCCCAAACGGAGCTGGCAAAACAACCCTTTTTAACTTGATGTCCGGCTCTCTTGTTCCTACATCAGGGGTAATAAGATTTAAAGGTGAAAAAATTACTGGCCTAAGGCCACATCAAATTTGTAAGAGGGGAATGGCAAGGACTTTTCAGTTTGTAAAACTTTTTGGAAATATGACCGTTCTTGAAAATATCTTATTGGGATCATTATTCGGCTCCCCAACCGGTATGCATGAAGTGAATGCCAAGAGGGAGTCCCTGGAGTTATTGGAGTTTGTGGGGTTATCAGCTATGGAAGGGAGTCTGGCTAAGGATTTAACCGTGGCTAACCAGAAACGTGTTGAAGTGGCCAGAGCTTTAGCAACGAAGCCAGAGTTATTATTGCTCGATGAAGTCATGGCGGGTTTAACCCCAACGGAGGTCGGTTCGGCAATAGAATTGATAAAAAAAATAGGCAGTAGGGGAATTACGGTTTTTATGATCGAACATGTCATGAAAGCGATAATGACCGTATCGGATCGCATCATTGTGCTCCACCATGGAGAAAAGATCGCTGAGGGTATACCTGAGGAAATCGCTACAAACCCAAAGGTGATTGAAATCTATTTAGGAACATAGGTCTATGCTGGAAATTAATAAAATCAATACGTTCCATGGAAAGGTCAGGGCCTTATGGGATATTTCTCTAAGAGTAGCTGAGAAAGAAATTGTGGCCTTAGTGGGCGGTAATGGATCGGGTAAGACAACGATGCTTTACAGCATATCCGGTCTACTCCCTCCAGCTTCAGGGACGATACATTCCCTTGGCAAAAGAATAGATGGGATGCCACCTCATCAGATTGTTAAATTAGGTATTTGTTATATCCCGGAGGGAGGGAAACCATTCCCAGATATGACGGTGCGCGAAAATTTGGAAATGGGCGCCTACATTTATGAAACATGGAAGAGGAAAGAAGAAACAATTGATCAAGTTTATCATCTTTTCCCCATACTCAAAGAGAGGGCAGGTCAATTGGCAAACACTTTGAGTGGTGGTGAGAGGCAGATGTTGGCCATGGGACGAGGGTTGATGTCGAGGCCAAAACTGTGCATGTTTGACGAACCATCCTACGGACTTGCACCGGTGTTGGTAAAGGAATTTTTTGGTATCATCAAGACCCTGCGTGAACAGGGGGTAACGATTTTGTTAGTGGAACAAAATGTTCGAAATGCCCTCGAGATATCGGACCGAGCCTACATCTTAGAAAACGGAGGTGTAGTCTTAGAGGGGAAAAGTGGAGAGCTTCTACAAAACGGCCATATCAAGAAGGCCTATCTGGGATTGTAGATTTTTCGTAAACCAAGATAACGGCTTCAGCGACTTCCCTGATCTTTTTGTTCTTATTCATACTCATATTCTGTATTTTTCGGAAGGCTTCTTGCTCTGAGAGCTTCTCGTGTTCCATCAAGAGCCCCTTCGCCTTGTTGATCAATTTGCTCAGTTCGATGGTCTCTTTCAGCGTAGCATTTTCTTCCTGGAGGACTTTGAATTCATTAAAATGAGCAAGGGCCAGTTGAATGGCTGGCTCCAGGACAGCGGACCGAAAGGGCTTAACGACATAAGCTTTGGTCCCGAGTTTGACTGCTTTTTCAACAAGGTCTTTTTGGCTGAAAGCAGTGAGAATGATGACAGGATATAATTTCTGTTCATTGATTTTGCTCAAAGCTTCTAAACCGTCCATGACCGGCATTTTAATGTCCAAAAAAACCAGATCAGGGTCAAGCTCCTTTATTTTTCGAACAGCCTCCTCTCCTGTGGTCGCTTCGCCCACTACCTCATGTCCCATTTCGGACAGCATTTCTCGAAGGTCGATGCGAATGATGGATTCGTCATCAGCAATAAAAATTCTCAAACGTTTCATAAAACCATCTCACTGAATGGACAGTCAATGACGGGGAAAAATGAATTTTGCATTAAGGCCTCGTTCCATATTCTCGAAGAAAAAATCACCCGCAAATTCATTCTTGGCTATTGTCGAGATTAATTGAAGCCCGAGACCATTGTGTTTCTTTATATCAAAGTTTTCGGGTAGGCCTTTGCCGTTATCGCGTACAGAGAGCAAAACCTTTCCGTTTTCCTCTGTCAAAGAAATCCGGATCTCACCTTTGGTCATCCCCTGAATCCCATGCTTCAGAGCATTGTTCAGCAATTCGTTAAGAATTAAAGCCAGGTTCGTAGCCTGCTGAGAGGATAGCATGAGAATGGGTGCCCCTTCAATCAAAACCTTCACCTCTTGATCGGTGCCCGTCATTTCTTGGATTACAAGTTTGGAGAGAGTCTGAACAAGTGTTGCGGCATCGACGTGGCCAATATTCTTTTCACAGAGAGTCTCATGGACCAGAGCAATGCTCATGATCCGCCGAATACTATTTCCGATAACCTCTCTCAATGCATCATCTTGAATCCTTCTCCTCTGGAGGTTGAGAAGACTTGCAATGATCTGGAGATTATTTTTCACTCGATGATGTATTTCTCTGACGAGGGTGGAGCTTTTTTCCAATTCGTAAATTTCAATCATGGCTGCCAAGTTAATAGATAGATGCTTCAGGAATTCGATCCTGGGATGAACATCGTCTTTACTACCAGAAAAAGAAAGAATGAGTACCCCTTTGAGTTGTTCTTTGAACACCAATGGAACCCCCAAGAAGAAGCCCTTCGCAACTTCTTTTTCTTGAATTTGCATTGATTGAACCACTTGGCTCACCAAATCAGAATGGTCCAGATTTTGGTCGTCGAAATCTGATTCTTCACAACGGGGTTTTAGATTGCCTCTATCCAGCCAGAGAGAAAACAGCTCTGCTCCCATATATCGTTTGATTTCAAGGGAGATCTTGACCAGAACTGTTCTATAATCCTGTGCAATCACAATTTCCCGTGCAATATTGTGAAGGGTTTCAAATTCTTTCGTCTGGTCTCTTAATTTCTCATCCATCAAAAAACGATGAATCCCCATCGCGAGAAGGCCGCAAATACTTGAAGCGATATCGAGACTCTTCATTCTTATTTTCCCGCAAAGCTCGACGTATCCAAGATGTTCTCCTAAACTCATCAAAGGCAGTCTGATCACATTTCTTCTGAGAGGCCCTTTTGCACTATTAAGGGGATCTCCTTTCATCCCGTCAAATTTCAGTTTACAATTGACTTCCCTGGCTCCGGTCAAGTTCTTGATGCTTTGAGAAATGTCATTTAGCTGCTTCTTCCAATTATGATTTTCAAACTTCACTTCATTGGCTTGTCTAAACGCACATAACTCAATGACTTTACGTTTGAGTTGAAGATCGATGTTCCTTAAAAGATTGGCATTTCTCCTCGCTGTGATCGCAGATTTATCCAGGTCATTCGATATGACAAGGGCGACAATAGATTGGTTACAATAAATGGGTAGACCCTCGTCTGTAATACCATATTCTCCAAAGCTCAGAAAACCGCTGAGGGGAGTTGAACGTCCTTGCCTAATAATTCCTTTCATCTCTTCATCGGCAGTCAAATTGTTCAAATGATGCCTCAGAGAGCACGAAAATACAACAATGGCAGCAGGATCCTTAAAATGACCTATTTCCATAGCCTTCCCAACCGCCTCGTGAGCAGCCATCCCTGTTTTATCTGGGTCTATCTCCATCAAGGTAATTGCTTCCATGGATTCCATGCTGGGTGCAAATTGTATGGAACCGTCTTCTAATACTCGTTCGGGGACTAAGAGGTGATGTTGTCCATATGCGTCCGCATTGCCGAAGGGCATACGTGAGAACCAAATGGGTGTCCGTTTGAGTTCCTCAGGCTTTAGGCCCATGAGTCGGGCGCATGCCTCGACTGCGGGTTGATCATCCAGTTCATAAACAACGTGCCCCTGCGCACAGGTGACGACGGCACGGTTACGAGTCGGTCGAAATCCATGGGCAACTCCTATTCCAAAAAGAAGATCGGTCTCAACGACGGCTAATACCACCGCATCCTCATATACTTTTCCATTTGCTATCTGGTAATTCCGAAGAGAGGGGTCAGAAGAGCTCGAACTCCCACCCACGATGGGGATACGTCCAAGGGTGCGTCGTCTTAGAAAAGTATGAATTTCATGGCTTAAAGAAGGCTGATTTAAGGTCATACCAGGTGAGAAGAGAAGGGTAAAGACAGGGGAGATGCCTGAAGAGGGATGAGAAAAGTAGTAAGGACGGCCTAAGTTCTGTTCTCCGTGAAAATAGGCCGCCGTCTCTCCTTTCGGCAGGGCCTTGAGGGCCGCCCTTTCCCAGTCTATGCTAACCCCTTCACCCACACCCACTTCGACAGAGAGATGAGGTGAGGCAAAGATAGTGACTACCACCGAGTCGGATGCCGGTGTTTGGCAGATTTCTCTTACGCCGGAGGTTCCAACCATGGGACAGTCACCCGTTACCGAGGCGACCCCGTGGGTTACCTGAGGAATGTCGAATTTCGTGGAAGAGAATAAAAGAACGAGAGTGGGTTTATATTTTTTTATTTTCGACAAGGCTTGTGAAGCAGCCTCGAAACCTGCCCGGTAGGAATCATTGCCATACGCAATCCCTGTTCCGACTTCAATATATTTTCTCATTCCACCCTGAATTTGAATCTTATCTTAATGAACACTTTAGGGGCATTTTCAAGCCATGGTTACCTAAAATTTCTTTGCGGTAAAGACTGCTCCCCCCTTTTAACAGGCAAGATCAGAATCGAAATTCTAAGGAAAAAACACCTCTGTTAATTTTGAAGTATTGATTGTCAACCGATGCGGAAATAGCTTCTGGCCAAGATATTATCTTTTCTTTTAAGCCCTGTCAAGATATGGAATTCTGTATTCGGTCTTTACTCACGAGAACCTTAAACAAGGAACAGCTACCCCATTTCTTTTGCTGACACAAAACAATTGACATTACCCCTTGTATAACTCCCATTGGATGACAATCTTTTAGGATATCACCCAGGCTCAATTGAATTTCTTGCCGCTCAATCTCCCCTTCTGCTTGGAGGGCGAGGGTGTGCCTGCTTGCGGGTAGGCAATGTCATCGGAATAAACAAAATCTGTAGCACCTTCATTTATTGAGGGCGAAGTGGGTTAATAGTTTTGTATTTTATACAAACGCATTAAATAAAGTGACATCACCCTCTCCCTAACCCTCCCCCCTTGAGGGGGAGGGATGGGGAGAGGGTATAAAGATTTATTGCGTTTGTATTAGTATTACAATGAACTACACGGCGACCTATGTACGAAGTACAATGGGGATTATTATTACCGCTGTTGGAACCCATAAAGAAGTCCTTGGAGAATAAATAAGTTTCCTGAGGCCTCCTCTCTTGACCCGCAGTGAAATCGTATTCCTTATTGTGTGTCTTTAATAAATATTCGGGGCTTGGTTTTTGATATTTTGTGTTTGGATTTCGATATTAGGATTTTGAATTCTTTGAATCAGGCTTTCACAATTTTCTTCTTCCATTGTTTCATTCCCTTCGTTACATTTCGGGTATCAATAACAAGAGGAGCGAGCCTGACAATCCTTTGATAATCAATACTATGGTCTGTTACAACGACAGCGGCATCGATTCTGCGAAGTAGTTGTTCCGTGAGAGGGGAGGAATTCAATCTAAATGAGTATTTTCTAAAAGAGGGAAGGGATGGGATATAGGGATCATGGTAGAGGATGACTGCCCCTTTTTTCTGGAGGAGATTCATGATGGACAGGGCAGGGGATTCCCTGGCATCGTCCACATCTTTTTTATAGGCGACTCCCAGGATCAAGATCTTTGCTCTTTTTATGCTTTTTCCCCTTGCATTAAGGGCATCTTGAATCTTGGCGACCACATAATAGGGAACGTGAACATTGATCTCTCCCGCCAAGAAAATAAATCTTGTTGTAAAATCGTATTCTCGAGCTTTCCAGGAGAGATAATAAGGATCGATAGGAATACAGTGACCTCCCATTCCAGGACCCGGGTAAAAGGGTGAAAATCCAAAAGGTTTGGTGCTGGCGGCTTCGATGACTTCCCAAA
>Ga0214474_1001711_pt1 | contig 10001 bp, 8 predicted proteins | sample RVTome_2_FD_187335 | JGI IMG/M metagenome (GOLD analysis project Ga0214474, IMG submission 187335) | Soil microbial communities from uranium-contaminated site in the Upper Colorado River Basin, Wyoming, United States - RVT95D214 HiSeq ...
CTTGACAGCGCTTCGAACAATGAGTAAATTATAAATCAAAATGGAGGAATTTCTTGCTAGACAAATCAATTCTTCTGAGTTTGAAGGAGATAGCGGGCAAGGGAAGTCTGGAGATCATCTCTGAACGGGTCTATGTCCTCCCTTCGGATAAAAGCAAGGTAAAGGACATAATCCATTTCGCCCAAAGTAAGGGGCTGAAGATCCTGCCAATAGGCAAGGAAACCAAAGTGGTTTACGATGGTCTCCTGAAGGGGGACGAAATCATTCTTAAGATGGACAGCTTCAGCGCCATAAAACAGATCGTTGCTGAAGACCTTTATATCATAGTGGGTGCAGGGTATGATTTAAGCCGCCTAAATGACAAATTACTATCTTATAATCTTTTCTTTCCGTTCGGCTTAGATGGAATAAAAGGGACTTTGGCTGGAGCAGTTGCCAGTGGTCTGGTGGCTGGAAATGGAGACCAGAGAATACAGATAAAAGATTATGTGCTAAGTCTGGAAATTATTGACGGGGACGGTGAGGCCTTAAGTATCGGCGCCAATGTGTTCAAGAGTGTGGCAGGGTACGATACTACCCGACTTTTCGTTGGCTCCTGGGGAAGTTTGGGGGTAATCACCGAGGTTGGTTTGAGATTGGTTCCGCTCAATCGGAAGAAGGAATTTGAGAATATGAAATTTCTTTCTCCAAGAAGAATGGGGTTAAACAAAACTTCAAAAGATTATAATACGGTCTTAAGTCTGCGCCTGAAAGAAGCCCTTGACCCCAAGGAAATTTTCTTATCTTTATAGGTAATTTAAGACCGCTGAAAAAGTCGGACAAGGGAAATGCTTTATGGAGTGTCAAGTCTCAAGATCCTGGTGACTTTAGCAGTTCGACTTCGCTCACCGTCCTGAACTTGTTGAAGGACGAAGTCGAACTGTCAACACCGTGAGTTCATCGAATGGTCGAAGGATCGAACCCGTTTGATATATGATACACGGTGTGGGATATGGTTCAACAAGGGCTTCGACTGAGTCCTTCGACGGTGAGCCGCTCAAGACGGTCGAACCGCTCAGCCGAACGTCTTCACCATCTCTTCGAGCCCGAGCCTTCCTTCGACACTGAGGCTCAGGACGAAGTGCAGAGCCGAAGGCCTGAGCAAGGTCGAAGGAAATTCCCACACCTACGATATGTTATATTCGTAGCACAGGGAATTCATCCCTGTGCGGGTTATTTCTGGTTGGTTCGGGAATTATCACCAGGAGCTAATTTATGTATTGTTGTCAATCATGGGTAACACCTCCTTAATATATTTTTGGTTACTTAGGGCAATTCACTACCCTCAATATTATAAAAGAGTGTTACCCATGTACGATAACAAAAGAAAGCTTCCTTTCCATTTTTTTGTAGCGTACAAATTTAGAAAGTGTTATATTCTCTACATAATACAATACCAATAATTGATTTTCCTATAAACACATCAACCAAATGATTCATATCAAAGGATAGAAAAAACATTTCCTAATTGTTTATGTGTAATCAGTGGAGTTGTAATTAAAATTCAATATCCTAGTTTAGTCAGTCGATAACATAATAACGTAAGATGCAAACTTTATTTGCAGAATAAAACCAATGGAAAGAAAGAATTTCGCCATAACTGGTGTGGCAGGATATGTCGCTCCACGCCATCTGAAAGCGATAAAAGAAACCGGAAATCAACTGATTGCAGCAGTTGACCCGCATGATGCAGTGGGGATTTTGGATAAACACTTCGAATATGTACGCTTCTTCACTGAATTTGAACGATTCGATCGGCATATTGAAAAACTACGCCGACAAAACGAAGAAGGACGTGTGCACTATGTCAGCATCTGCTCACCTAATTACCTGCACGATGCCCATGCCCGTTTTGCTCTGCGGGTCGGCGCTAACGTTATTTGCGAAAAACCAGTAGTGCTAAACCCTTGGAATATAGATGCGCTTCAAGAATTGGAGCAGGAAAGCGGTAAAAGAGTATTTACGGTCCTTCAATTGCGAGTACACCCTTCTTTGATCGCACTCAAAGAGAAGCTAAACGAAGAATCACAAGACTACAAAAGAGATATCCAACTTACCTATATTACCCCCCGCGGACTTTGGTATCTTGTCTCTTGGAAGGGTCAGCTTGAGCGCTCTGGCGGGCTGGCAACTAATATCGGCATCCATCTTTTTGATTTATTGATATGGTTATTTGGTAAAGTTGAGCATAGCGAAGTCCATATTACCACTCCGACCAAGACTGCTGGGTATTTGGAACTTTCAAATGCCCGGGTGAAATGGTTCCTCTCTATAGACGGGGAGGATTTACCGAATAAACTTAAAAAAGATAATAAGGCTACCTTTCGTTCAATTATCATTGATGGAGAGGAAGTGGAGTTCTCTGAAGGTTTCACGGACTTGCATACAATAACTTATCGTGAGACCCTTGCGGGTAGAGGATTTAGCCTTGAGGATGCCAGACCATCTATCATCTTAGCCCATGACATAAGAAATGCTAAAGCAATCGGCAGAAGTCCCAATTCACATCCATTCGTAATAAATTCTAAATAAGTTTTTTAGATCCCCGCAGTCAATTGGCGGTAACGGACAAACTTGCATTTATGTTTTTGCATAACCTCGCATAGGTTCCAGAAACCCCTGATACTGTGGGTCAGGCGATCCATCTTGGTGGCGACCATAATATCAGCCCTACCTTATCTTATAGGACTTATTAGTTCTGAAAGACCTGGCCTGAGCTTTCCCCATCCATTTCTCATCTTCTTTTTCCATAGATGATACATAGGTTGAATGTCATTATTCGGCACACTCATAGGTTAATTCAAAGTTACTATATGTCTTGTCCCAAAAGTCAAGCCTTTTTCTGCCTTCCACATAATATGCAGTCAATTACATAGATTGTGTGGGTTGCTTCATAGTTTTATTAATACCATATAGATTCTTTACTCCGAAACAGCAATAGCTAATATTCCGGGGAACGATATCGCAATCTCCAGTGAAGCCTACAAATTAAAAAGATGCAATATTAAAATCCTTTACCCTATTACCTGAATTTCATACGTTGTGCAATTTGTTGCACGCTTTATCCGTCATCTCCTGTAAGTTTTTTGGTTTTTTTCATGTTATAGCGGTCAATCATTGTTATAATATTTTGTACCCCTTAGGGATAAAAGGAGAGACACCGTGGGAATTATTATCAATTACTACCTTGAGTATGGCACGGATTTTGCTATCCAGTCTAGATTACTACTTGACATTTAGGGAATTTTAATTATTTTACAAAAAAACTTTAAGCTAGTGAAAACGTTTCCTGTCGCTTTTTCTAATCCGCTAAGAAAGCGACTTTTCTATTTTGTCAAGAAAAACCGGGAAAGGAGCACGGATGACTTATTTGGTAACCGGGGGAGCAGGATTCATTGGCTCCAACATTGTGGAGGAATTGGTCCGAAAGGGAGAAAAGGTCAAAGTCTTAGATAACTTCTCCTCTGGAAGAAGGAATAATATTGCCCATCTCTTGGATAAGATAGAGGTGGTTGAAGGCGATGTCAGGGATTTCTGGACAGTTATACAGGCAACCAAAGGGGTAGATTATATCTTACATCAAGCAGCCCTGCCTTCGGTCCAAAGGTCGGTCAATAACCCCTTGACTTCGAATGAAGTCAATATCAACGGCACCCTCAATTTGTTGGAAGCTGCTAAGGAATACGGGATAAAACGTTTCATTTATGCCTCCTCCTCTTCGGTTTATGGGGATACGCCCACATTGCCTAAAATAGAGGATATGCCGCCCAAGCCGCTTTCCCCTTATGCTATTACCAAGTTAGCTGGAGAAGAATACTGTCAGACATTTTCTAAGCTTTATGATTTGCCTACAGTATGCTTAAGATATTTTAATGTTTTTGGAACAAGACAGGACCCAACCTCGCAATATTCAGCCGTGATACCGAAGTTCATCAGATTACTTTTAGATAAAAAGACCCCGGTCATTTATGGAGATGGGGAACAGTCACGCGATTTCACCTTTGTAAAGAATGTAGTAGAGGCTAACATTTTGGCCTGCCAGTCCGATATTTCCAAAGGTGAGGTGATAAATATTGCCTGTGGAGAGAGCTTCTCTTTAAATCAGTTGGTTTCTCTTTTAAATGAAATAATTGGGACAAATATCAAACCAGAATATGCCCAAGCCAAGCCCGGAGATGTGAAGCACTCTTTGGCAGATGTCTCCAAGGCAAAGAAGGTTTTAGGATATGAACCGAAAATGTCGTTTGCTGAAGGAATGAAGAAAACAGTGGAGTGGTTCAGAAACCAAAGAGAGGGATGATTGCAGGTTTATCTAATAGATCAGTTTGATGTTTTTTTGAAATCGAAAGGGCAGTGGAACTAGCTTTTAGAGAAACCAAAAAGTAAGACTCAATAACTTCTATCAAGGGGAATTATGTCTAAAAGATTGGGACTATCGCAGATAAAATCGGGATTGAATACCTTAAAACAACTGACTAAAAGGGAGATTAAATATCACCTCGTCAAGCCCACTAACTTGCTTTTGTTTTTAACCTATGGCTGTACCTCCCGCTGCAAAACTTGCACCATCTGGAGGAAAGGACGTTTGCCTGGAGAGTTGTCCCTGGACCAATGGAAAAGATTCATTGATGAGGTAGTCCCTTTAGGCATGATTAACGTCGAGCTTCTTGGTGGGGAGGCGCTTCTTAGGCCAGATGTTCTTTTCGGTTTGACCGAACATATAACTTTGTATGGAATTGAAAAGGATGTGGTTACTAATGGTAGCTTGATTGATGAGGACATGGCAGATAGACTAAGCCAATCAAGCTTAGACAAAATATACGTCTCAGTGGATGGCGTGGGGGCGAATCATGACCGGGTCAGGGGCGTGCCTGGATTGTTCGATAAGGTCAAAAGCGGAGTGGAATATATAATGAAAGCTCGAGGGAACAAAGAATGTCCCACTCTGGTTTGCAATTGCACGGTATCTAAATGGAACGTGCATAATTTCGATGAGGTCTTCGACTTCGCCTACAATTCTGGATTTGATCAGGTGCATTTCGAATATGCCGGCGAGTTTCCCCCACATAGTTTGGAGAAATCTAAAATAGACGGTTTGATTCCCAATCCCAACTATGTTTGGCAGGACTCGTCCATTTTGGTAAAAGAAGAGGAAGCCAAAATCTTGAAACAAAAGATAGAAAATATAAGAGAGAGGGCCAGAAAGTTAGATAATTTCTATGTTGCTACCAAAAACATAGATTCGCTTAGCATAAAAGACCTAACCGATGGCATTTTCCCTCATAAAAAATGTTATGTCTGTCGTTATTTGATCTCAATTGACCCCTACGGAAACGTTATGGTTTGTCCCTTTTTTGGCAACTACTTCACGGGTAATATCACCACCGAGAAATTCTCTTCGATTTGGAATAATGCCAGGCATCAAAAATTTATTCGGCTGCAAGGACAGGGAAAGCTGGAGATGTGCCGCTATTGTATACTCAGCGTGGAGAGAAATTATACATTTTGGCAGAATGCTATTAGAACTTACAGGGCGTTTAAAAACAGACATGGAGGATATTATATCATTGGAAAAAAGAAAAAGATGGTTTGACAAAGCGAGGAGAATCTGGCGGGAAAAGGGTATCTTTGGACTTTTGCGGACGGGTTTTTTGATATTGTTTCAAGCGTTTTTTGAGAGCAACAGCGCTATTTGGTTTGAGAGAGATTTGAGTCAACCGATTAAAAAGTTTGAAGCTAAGATTCCTTTGACCTTTGTGTCTGACTCTCCGCAAAGGGGATTAGCTTGGTTTAGAAGTTTCGAGCTTTCGTACTTGGTTCATCCTAAGGAAATACAAACCGGTATAGAAGAGAAACATTATTTTTTCTATGTGCATAAGAATGATGGTGAAATAGTAGGTGGGCGGTGGGTTGGTTATGGTAAGGTTTATATAGGTGACTTCGAGGGCGTTGTCAATTTTCCCGAGGGGATAGCCTTTAACTATAATGTCTATGTTCCTCCTGCGATGAGGGGATTGGGCATCGCTAGCTATCTTATAAGTTGCTCTATTCTTTTCTTAAAGCACAAAGGTTATAAGAAAGTTATGTGCCACATCCCTAAATGGAACAAAGCCTCCATCAAGGCAGTCACTCGTTGCGGTTTTAAGGAGATAAAATATGTTAGGTTCTTCAGATTATTTAGCTTCAAATTTACTGTGCCGAGCTTGAATAAGATAATAAAGTAATTTATTATGCGATTTAATTACATTTTAATAATCATAATCTTGCTCTTGGGCTTTGCCATCGGACTAACATTGAAGGAAGAGCAGGTGGACCTCGATAGCTGGCGTAAGAACAAAGTCGGTCTCCAGTTGGAATATGTAAGTGATACTATGAAGACGTTCCCTTCAGTTTTGGAGATAAACTACTTTGAAAGACAAGAAGACATATACAATCTTTTTGTTTCATCTAAGAGATCGAGAGTCCAAAGAAGCGAAGAACAAAGAACCCAAGGACAATATTCAGCCGAAATAGTTTTTGGGACAACCTGGGAGGAGATAACCTTGGTCTATTTTCCTGAAGGATGGAGTAAGTACCGATATTTAGAACTTGATATATATAATCCCCAGGATAACCTCTTAGACTTACAATTTAGAATAGGTGATTACTTTGACTCTAGAAGCTTCTATCTTAGTTCCCAAAAGTTCAAAAGGGAGATAGGGCTAAAGAAGGGATGGAATCGGCTCGAATTTAGTGTGAAAGAAATAAGCGAAAAGATAAATATAAACTCCTCCCACAAGACCATACACTTGAGCTTTTTTCCCCAGCCAGGGGAAAAGGTCTATATGGATAACCTGAGGTTGATCAGATGACAAAGAAGATAGTAACCATTTTTTTGATTTGTTTGATAGTAGTTGAAATAGGGTTTTTCTTTTATTGGCAGACCACTAAGATAGTGATTCACGCTCAAACAATAAAAGACACTCGGCTGGCCGATTTCTTCGACAGTCTAAAAGTGGTGCAGATATCCGATTTGCATATCGACCGATTTGGTAGTCGTGAACGGGAGTTGACAAGTTTAATAGAAAAGATAAATCCTCATTTGATATTCATAACCGGCGACTTCATAAAAAGAAATTCTGGCATAGATTCAGCCTTAAGAGTTGTAGAGAGGATGACCAAGGGCAGGAAAGTGATTGCCATCTTAGGAAATAGCGACCATCGGCGTGGGAATCAAAAGATAGATACGGATAGGTTAATCACGGGATTAGAGAAAACCGGTGTGCACGTTTTAGTCAACAGAAGCATGAGATTAAAGCTTGGAGTTGATTCAGTCTTTATAATTGGTTTAGATGACAATTACTTGTGGAAAGATGATTTCTTCAAAGCAACAGCAAACTTACCTAAAGAAGCGAAAAAGATACTGCTGGCTCATTCGCCGGATATCGTCACCAAGGTTAGGTTAGATGACATAAACTTAGTTCTTTCAGGCCATACCCATGGTAGCCAGATAAGACTCCCTTTGGTTGGGGCCGTTTATGCCAATCGAGTTTGCAACTCGGTTTTCAAGTTCGTCTCTGGGCTATACCACTATCAGGGTACAAGGCTTTATGTGAATCGAGGAATTGGAACAACTTCTCTTCCTTTAAGGTTTTTATGCAAACCCGAGATAACCATTTTCAAGTTTGAAAAAAGGCAATAGACGTTCAAAGAGGTAAAAAGCTATCAAATTGCCATAGTAAAAGATCTCTTCAGCAGAGCTGAATCTTGCAAATATGATATGGATGGAGAAGGTGATTCCTATGAGCTGGAATGGTGTCGGAAAATCCGTAAATACATGACTGTCACGCTCGGAAACTGCAATATCAAAGGAAGGACAGTAATGTTTGCAAAAAACATGGTTTTACGCTTCCTGCGGAACCTGAAGGGCATTCTCGGCAACAATAGCGGGGTAGAAAAGCCGTGAAAGACCTGATCAAGAAACTGTTTTTTCTTTCCGGATATCATAGACTGCACCGGCGGCTCTGTTCGGCTTCCGATAGGCGACTGATTATAATAATGTACCATGACCTTATCGAGGACGAAGGGGCCACTGATCGTACTGAGTTCTGGGGAGGTAAGCCTACCCGCTCCCAATTCGCTGCACACTTGAAGGCATTGACAGGATTTTGCCGGGTCATCTCAATGGAGGAGGCAATTAATGAAATCACCAAGCATGGCGAGCTAGTTGAGGATTCGGCAGCGATCACGTTTGATGATGGCTATGCCTCAGCTTATACAATTGCTTTTCCGCTGTTAAAAGAGTATAATGTCCCGGCAACTGTTTTTCCCCTGACCGACTGGATTGACAAGAAAATGACCTTGTGGTGGGAAGAGCTTGCCGCCATGTTCGATGCCGCCGATTTTGGGGCCGTGGATGTTCCCCAGATATGCCGGTTACTGGAGCTTGATCCGACTAATGATAAGTCAGCAAGACAGTCTGATAGGGAAGGTTTGAAAAGAAGATTTCGAGAGAGAATTGGGACAGCCTTCAGAGATAAAGCAGAGGATGAACTTCGACAGTTGATGAATAAACTGAAGAGTGTTCTGATCAAAAACGATAACTGGCTTCCCGCTGAAACAAAGCCAATGACCTGGACAGAGATAGGAGAGATGGCAGAGGCCGGCATTAGGTTCGGTGCCCATACTTGCACGCATATCAATCTCAAGTACGCCAAGCGAGATCTGATCGAAAAGGAGATTGTCAAATCAAAACAGAAGATAGAACACAATGTAAACCGGGAAGTAAAGGGCTTTGCTTATCCCTATGGGCAGGATCTGGCTGCCTATGGCAAGGTTGAACCGATCTTGCGTCGATTAGGCTTTGCTTATGCTTGCATTGGATGCCCCGGTGCTAATAACAGCCAGTCTAATCCGTTCTTTCTTCGCCGGAATACGCTACCATCAGCAACATCAAAAGCGCTACTGGGCGGTATCCTTGGCCAACAGATTATCGAGATAAATACTAACCCTATCTGAGATACGGCCACAAGCTAATGAAATGCCGATGCTGATTATTTTGGTCCGAATGAATTCAAAGAACAAATGTGTGATGTTGTCACGATCGGAATAGGAAAGCAAGACCATGACGTCATTCAAACTAAAGGTTGGAATACCGTAAAGCAAAACAAGGAGTTCATCTATACCTGAAGTGACTGTTGTAATACCAACGTATAACTCAGCCGAGTTTTTTGATGAAGCTCTGCAAGGTGTTTTTAACCAGACTATTAGCGATTATGAGATAATAGTTGTTGATGATAGTTCCACGGACCAGGCCAAACAGGTAATTGATAGATATAGTAACAAGATCAGATGCATCTTTCAGAAAAATACTGCGTCAGCCAAAAAGATTGGCACATAAGAATAATAAAGAAGGGTTCACATCTTAACCCGTCAGTTTTAAGGACCTTGAATGAAGAAGGTATTAATAATTGCATATGATTTTCCTCCAGCTCGTACTAGTGGCGTTTATCGGCCATTAAGATTTGCCAGATATTTACCGGAATATGGCTGGCAGCCTGTAATCCTTACCGTAAAAAATTACCCTAAGGAAACTCTTGAGGAGTCGCTTCTAGGCAAACTCTCACCTGACATAACAATCTATCGTGCCTATTCTTTGGAATTGAAAAGATTTGAGAATTGGGTGTTTAATAAGTTTTTTAAAGAAAGGGCACAGCAATCGTCAATAAACAATGTAACCAACCATAAAGAAATAAGAAAAAGAAAAATAATTACGCCCTTAATAAAGAGATGTATTTTTTCTCCCCTTAGTCGGTTCGCTCACAATTTTATTTACACTCCAGATGATAAAATAGGCTGGGTGCCTCTGGCGGTTTATGAGGGAGTTAAAGCCATCAAACGAGAGGGGATTGATCTAATATTTTCAACCTCACCTCCAGAAACTAACCACATTGTCGGATTGTGGCTGAAACGACTCACCCATA
>Ga0214474_1001712_pt1 | contig 10000 bp, 5 predicted proteins | sample RVTome_2_FD_187335 | JGI IMG/M metagenome (GOLD analysis project Ga0214474, IMG submission 187335) | Soil microbial communities from uranium-contaminated site in the Upper Colorado River Basin, Wyoming, United States - RVT95D214 HiSeq ...
ATCGGTTATCGTCGAAAGGGAAAGCTCCTCCAGGACGACATCGACTCCTTCAAGGGCGTATCCAGCTTTCCTCACCTGGCCCTGGATGCGGCCATGTTCCACGGCCTGGGAATAGATCGGAAATAAAAAAATGAACACCCCTAGTAAGACTCTTTTCCCCATCTTTTGTTTTACCTCTTTACCAAAATAGTGGAAATTCCAGGACTTGTTGGCCCGGGTGATGATCAGCACGGCGATGATCCCCATCAGAAACAGATACGAAGGTATCTTCAGAGTCTGCCACAGGATGACTCCGGCGGTCAGAAAGAACAGAAACACATAACCCGCCGGCCATAAGCGGCCTTCGTCTTTTTTGCTCATTTTACAATTCCTATAGAACCAATGGAAATGATAGTATTTTTAGCAAGCTGAAAAAGTCAAGCCTTTAAATGGCTTCTATTCGCACGGTGAGTTAAAACTAGGACGGGACTGTGCCCAAAAATATCGAAAACTATCGAAGTGGTGGGATAGATGCTTTTTAATCAAACATATAATGCCGCCGTACACCAGGGGCCAGAGTCAAAAGGACGAGAGCAATACCCCATATAAAATACAAAACATGAAGCAATCCCACTGACCAACGCCCCTAGCCCCAGAAGAATTCGCAGAAGAATCAATATCCATACCAGCAGCGGCCGAGTCTGAACGGTGCTTTTCATCAGGAAGCATGAATTGTTTACGATAATTCCTCAATCAATGATTTCGCCTCTTTGAGGTCCGGCCTGTCAAAACCTTCTGTGAACCAGCCGTAAATGCTCTCGAGGAGCTTTTTGGCTTCGCCCCCTTTTCCTTGCTTTTTAAACAACCGACCGAGGCTGATGGCCGTTCGCAACTCGAACGATTTTGCCATCTGCCGGCGGGCCACGGCCAGAGACTGCTCGAAGCAGATTTCGGCCTCTTTTTCCAATGCGGTCAGGCCGTCTCTCTCCGCTTTCCTGATCAGGAGCTCACCCTTGAGACGGTAAAGCTCTGCCTCATAATAACGCTCGCCCCCTCTCTCGACCTCGGCCAGCGCCTGGGACATAAATTCCAGGCCTTTCTCTACGTCTCCCGCCATTCCGTAGGCCTCGGCGAGGCTGCCGAGCAGATCGGTAAGGGTAAATCGGACGCCGGTTGCCTGATAAAGGTCCAAGGCTTGACGAAGCTTGGTTAGGCCTTCTTCAACCCGCCCTTGATGGGCTGATACCCAGCCTAATTTGAATATCCCAACGCCTACGAAGAATAAAAAACCCTTTTCTTCTGCGAGCGCAGCCAGTTCCTTGCCTCTTTCTTCGAGTGTTCCGACGTCTCGACGGAGCAGATGAAATAAGGTATCCAAAGCAAGAGCAGCAGCCAAACTAAACGGGTGGCCAACCTGGCGGGCCACAACGAGCATTTTTCGACTCTGCTCAAGGGCTTGGTCCTGGTATCCTAAGCACCATAAAACGCTCGCCGTGCTGCACAAACTGATTAGGCCGGGGTCCTGTCCGTAGATAAATGCCAAATGCGCGTGCTCCTGGCGGCTGTAAAAAGCATTCATGTGTTCGAGGTGTTCCAAAGCGGATGACAATCTCCCGATGATAAAGGAAAGAGTACCATGCAGGGTGTGGGTCACGGCCAGACTCAGCGGATCATCGGCCTTCTGAGCCAGGTTCATCATATGTTCGGTGAACTCGAGGGCTGTGGCATGTTCGGCCCGCAGCCAATGATAATTGGCCAGAAAATAAAGCGCATAGATAACATGCGGCGACTCCCCCACCTTTTGACAGAGATCCTTCATCCTTCCATAGGTCGATGAGACCTCGGGCGCTCCATATCCATGAATCGCCTGCTGCGAGGCAGCCAGGGGTATCTGAAAGGAGAGCTCATGCAGGTCGCGCTCCAGAGAGGGGGGTATGGTCCTGAGGATTTCCAGCGCTTTCCCGAAATGGGCTATCGCCTCGGCATAAGCCGATAGATGCAGGGCTCTGGTTCCTGCTTTGGCAAAATATCCCATGGCTTTGGGCAGTATTCCCGCTTCCTGGAAGTGCCTGGCCAGTTGGACCGAGATCTCTTCCGCCTGCTCCCCATACAGGGTTTCCAGGATATTCCCCACTTCCTCGTGGAGGTGAGTCCGTTCCACTTCATCCAGGCCGTTATAAAGAAACTTCTGGAACAGGCTATTCTGGAAAACATATAGAGAAAGACGCTGATTCCCCAAATTCCGGACGCCCTTGGCGGAGACCAGATGGTGGCGCTTTTCCAGCTCATTGCTCAAGACCTTGATCAATTCCCGGACTTCCTCTTTCCGCGTCCGCGCGACAACCTCCGCCGTGAATTCCTGGCCCTCGACACTGGCCAGGGTTAAGACATCACGCATCTTTTCCGTCAACCGGCTGATCCGTTCCATGATGACCGCATCTATGCGGGAAGGGAGCTTGTGCCAGTCAAATGCCCGTCCCTCAACCCAGCGGCCTTCCCGGTCCTTGACCAGCATCCCCTGTTCCTGCATGGCCCGCAGCAGCTCAACGGTGAATAAGGGTTGTCCTTTCGTCTGGGTAGAGAGCGTCTCGCGAAACACTTTGCCGAGTTTATTGGGCTCAGAATCCAGATAGGCATCCACGAACTCGTGGCCGTCCGATTTCTCCAAGTCCAATTCAATTTCTCCGAAATCCCGCTTGAATTCATGGAGAACGGGCACGATCGGATGGCGCTTCTCCTCCCTCCCCACCGCGACTTCAGTCGGCCGGAAGGAGCCGACAACGAGAATCCGATGGCCCTTGATCTGACGGCCGATATGGAATAGCAGGCTGGCCGACCCCTCATCGACCCACTGCAAGTCTTCCAGAATGAGAAGCAGCGGCTTTTCTCTCGATAAAGCCTGAATCACTCGCGTATACTGCTCGAAGAGATGGCTCTGCTGGAGAGTCAAGTCTGCCGGAAGAGCGGATTTCCGCTCAACGAACTTTTTCAGCCGAGCTTGCCAATCCGTCCATCCGGGCGAAAAGGTGGATGCCCGGGAGACAAGCGAGCCTCCGGGAGTGAAGATATTGATCAGGTCTGCTCCATTTTCCAGAATGGCTTTGACCGATGACGGGAGAAGATTCCAGAGGCGAAGAGCGTTTTCCTTCGAAATGACTCCGGCCGCATATTTCGCTTCGACCTCTCCGCTTAGGAGACCCAGGATCTCGAGGAAGGGAAGGTAAGGATCTCCGGCGCCTGTCTGGGCGTTGCACTTGCCGCCGGCCACGATGAGATCGGAGTATGACTCTTGAGCCCGACGGCAGAACTCTTGGATAAGGGCTGTTTTGCCGCTCCCGGCTTCGCCCGTCACAAAAAGCACCCGTCCTTTGCCGAGAAGGACGGTCGCGAGGGAGTCAGTCAATCTATCCAGCTCCAATTCGCGCGCCACGAAGACCGGGCGCGCCGGCTCCGCTTCTTCTTCCTTTGTCTCGAAAAAGGGAGGGAGATGCGGCCCTTTGGGAGCAGCTGCGATAACTAGGCCTTTCCCGATGCTGTCGAGCTCAAAAATCAGTCCTTCGATATCTTGATACCTTTTCCCTGGATCCTTCTCCAAGCACTTTAAGATCAGATGATTCATTCCGTCAGAGATCTGGGAATTTATGGCTTGCGGGTCCAGAGGAATTTGGTTGATGTGTCCCAACGCTATGCTCATGGAAGAATCACCCGCAAAGGGCACCTGACCGGTCAACATTTCATAGAGGACCACTCCCAGGGAATAAATGTCGGAGCGCGCGTCGGCCTCTCGGCCTTCCGCTTGTTCAGGGCTCATGTATTCAGGTGTTCCGATGATCGTTCCGGCTTCGGTTTGGCCTTTTGTCTCGATCGAGCGGGCGATCCCGAAGTCCATGACTCTGGCATTCCCCTCCGTGTCGATCATGATGTTTTGCGGCTTCAAATCGCGGTGAGTGACTCCCAAATGATGCGCCTCTCTGAGCCCCTCACAAACCTGTTTCGCTATGGCCGCCGCCTTTCCCTCGGGCAGCTTTCCTATTCTTCTGATGAAGCTTTTTAAATTCTCGCCGGGGACGAACTCCATGGTGATGAAAGAGACTCCCTCATGTTCCATCAGCTCATACATGCGGGCGATATTCTTGTGGATGATTCGCCGCGCCAGCTTCAGTTCGTTGGCGAACCGCTCGACGATTTTTCGGTCCGACGCAATCTCTTTTTTCAGGAACTTGATCGCCACTTCCTCATTCAATTTCTTGTCGATGGCCCGATAGACCCTTCCCATACCGCCTGTGCCGAGTTCCTCGATAATTTCATACCGGTCCGCGAAAAGAGTTCCCCGGGTCAGCTTTTCCCTGGGTGTTTCAAGGGTCCTGGTGACAGCCGGCAGCCCGACAGAGGTGAGCGGCGTGGCGCATTCTCTACAATATTTGGAATCGGCGGGGTTTTCAGTCTGGCAACTCGGACATTTCCTAGATGATGACATAGTTGTTTATAATTTGATAACAAGATAAACATGTTCTCAAGAATAGTCAATTTCAATCCCTTGATTGCCCCTGTCCTAAAAATGGAGAATTCTTGCGTCCCCGGACCAGATTGTCTACAATGGGGGCGAAAACGATGTTCCATTTCCTTTATGATGCCTACAACGGCTATCGGTCAAGGCTGGACGACATCCTGCTCGTCCACGAATTCCTGGAAGAAGTCCCCCTCAAGCTCGGCGTCAAGACCGTCATGCCGCCATTTGTCCTGCCCTACTACAACGGAGTTGTTCCCGAAGACTGCGGGATCAGCGCCTTCGTCTTCCTCGCCGGCGGTCACTTCACGCTTCACACCTTCTCCTACCGGGGCGCCTTCTTCGTCGATTTTCTCTGTCCCCAGGACTTCGACCGGAAGCGGCTGCATTCTCTGATCGACGACGTCTTTCCTGCGGAGAGAAAATTCGAGAATTATGTCAACAGGACGGCGGGCGAGCGGCTGGTCCGGCCGGCCATGGACCCCAAGAAGGATTTCGGCCCGCACCTCCTGTTCGACATCGACGACTACGCAGGTCCCGATACCATGGACGGGATTTTCGCCTACTTGGACCGGCTGCCTTCGAAGGTCGGCATGACTCCCATCATCCGGCCCTACGTAGTCAAGAACCGGTTTGCCAGACAGGAAGTCGTTTCCGGCATGACCATGATCGCTGAGAGCCACATCGCCCTGCACGTGTTCAAGGAGAGCCGGAAGGCCTGCTTCGACCTTTTTTCCTGCAGCTTCTTCGACACCGCGAAGGTCCCGCGGGAGATTAAGAAGGAGCTCCAAGGCCGGATCGTCCACGAGACGCTCGTCTCCCGCGGCAGCAAGTACAAGAAATACGGCGAGAGCGCGGCCCAGAAGGTCAAGTTTTCTCGCGCCTGGCTGGACACTGTTTTCTCCGGACGCAGCAAGATCTGATTCCCGTCAAGGCTCCTAAGATTATTTCTTTGAATAGACAGCCTCACCGTTTATAAAGACCTTTTCCACCCAAGTTTTGACGTTCAAGGGATACCCGTCCAGGATAATTACGTCCGCGTCTTTTCCCGGTTCCAGGCTTCCCACCCTGTCGGCGACTCCGAGTATCTGGGCGGCATTGATGGTGACTGCCTTGAGAGCCTCTTCATCGGGAAGGTCGAAGCCCGTGGCCAGGCCCGCCTCGAGCAGGAGCCATTTGCCCTGGACGGCGTCACCGAACCCCCCAAACCCGAACCCGTAGCTGGCGATGGCAACCTTGACGCCCGCCTTGGACAGGATGGCGGCGTTGTGCTCGTCCATCACCCGGAGGAGCTCCGGGGTGGAGCTGACTTCCCCGCCGCTCACAAAGGGGTGGGAGGTCGGTCCGAGGACGACGGGGATTTTCTTAGCGGCCAGTAGGTCTTTGACAAGATAAGCGGTAAGCCCGGAGTCGATGATGAGGTCGATCTGGAACTCCTCGGCGATCCGGATGGCCGTCCGGAGGTCGTCGACGAGGTCGGCTTCGACGCGAGCCGGTATTTCTCTGTGCAGAAGCTTCACCAGGGCTTCCATATTCAGGTCTCGGGACGGCCTCGGCGTTTTCTTCTTCTCCTCTTCCGCCTTTGAATCATAGGCCTTTTGAGCGCGGTCGTATTCCTGGGCGTCAATCAGACTTTTGCGGATAAGGGCGGCGATGCTCATCCTGGTCACCGGAGATTTCTGCGCCTCCCCGAACGCGGCCTTGGGAGGGTCGCCGATGGCCATGTCGATAGCCGCCGGCTCGCGGAGGATAAGGCTGTCGAAATCCCGGCCAGAAGTCTTGACCACCGCACCCTGCCCTCCGATCACCTGCCGGTCTCCGGGGGCGATATAGACGGTGGTCACCCCGCCGCCCAGGAGCTCTTTGTCGGGTTCGACTCCCCCTTTTCCCTGCATGAACTTCCCAAAGGGGTAATAGGCCTGGATGATCCTGTTCTGAGGGGTCACGGGGTTCGTTAGATCGTTGAGGTCGAACGGCCGGACGCCGAAATAAGTCATCGCATCGACGATCCCCGGCATGATGTACTTTCCCGCGGCCTCGATGATGACGGCATCCGCAGGTATCTTGACCTCGCTTCCCACGGCCTGGATTTTCTCGCCCTTGATCAGGACGACGCCGTTGGGAATGGACTTCCCCGCCATAGTCAGGACGGTGCCGCCTTTGATGGCGATGGCCTTTTCTGCGGTCCCAGAAGGCAGGGCCAGGGCACCGAGGAATGCCATGAACAGCCAGGTCATCCGAAAAGGTTTATTCTTAATGATCATCTGGGTTCCTCCCGTTCTATTCCAAACCTAGGGCTTGCTCTCATCTAAAGACCGGTCATAGGCCAGGACTCCGTCGATAAAAACCAGGTCGACCCTAGATTGGAGTTCCTGCCAGGGGCCGTTGAGCACGACGAGGTCTGCGTCCTTGCCTTTTTCGATGCTGCCGACACGAGTGTTGATCATGGCCAGCTCCGCGGGGTTTATGGTGATCGCCCTTAAAGCGGCCTCCTCGGAGAGGCCGTAGCGAATGGAGAGGATGGCGCAGAGGCGGAGCCACTTCTCCTGGGTGACAGGGTGGTCCGTGTGGAGCGCAATCTTCACGCCCGCCTTCTCGAGGACGGCGTTCCCTCTCATCAGGTCCTCACCAAGAGGGATCCTCATGACGAGAGGCAGGCAGACGCAGCCGACGCCCCGTTTGGCGATCTCCTCGGCAATCTTGTAGGCTTCAGTGCTGTGCTCGAAAGTCAGCTCGAACCCGAATTCGTCCTTGAGCTTGAGAAAAGAAAGCATATCGTTGGCGAAATGGACGTGGCAGCGGATGCGCTCCTCTCTGTTGAGGACCTTGACCAAGGCCTCTAAAGCAAGGTCGCGCTTGGGCGGCGGCTCTTTCTTGTCTCCGGCCTCATACCGATCCCACGTTTCCTTATACTCACGGGCCTTGAGGAGCGAGTTCCGGATGGCCTGGACGTGGGAGAGGTTTCTGGCGTTTATCGCCATCTTGACTTCCCCCGCCTCCTTGATAATTCTCTTCTGGAGATCGGCGCCGAACGTTTTGATCGTGACGGACTGCCCGCCGATCCTCTCGCCGCTCCCCGGCCCGGTGACGAGGGTCACGACTCCGCCCTTGACGGCCTCGCTCCAGTCGGGTGAGTCGAGATACAGGGCATCGAGCGCCCGGTTCTCGGGCCCGATAGGCTGGGGGAATTCGTTTATGTCGGAATCGAAAAATCCGAGATGGGAATGGATATCGATGAGACCGGGGATAATGGCTTTCCCGGAGACATCAATGATCTTGGCGCCCGACGGAATCTTGACATCCGGTCCGAAGGCGGTGATTTTACCGTTCTCGACGAGAATAACGGCGTTCTCGATCCGGGAGCTTGATGCCGGATAGACGGTCGCTCCCTTGAGCGCAAACCTGCTTTGGCCGGCGGGAGCGGCAAACTCGACCTGGAAAAGAAGGACCAGGGGGATTAACAGCGGGAGTGCTCTTCGCAGCATTCTCATTCTCTAAACCTCCTCAAGACGTAGCATGAGCGTCATAATACAGGGCGGCTGCGCCCAGGATGGCGATCTGGGGCTGGTCCGAGACCTCGATGACGATCCGTTCGAGTGTTTTATGATACGGGAAAACCTTCATCCTCTCCCGCATCGCTTTCTCAAAAAAGAGTAAGTCCCGGGAGACGGACCCGCCGAGGATAATGGCCTCCGGGTCCACAGCCAGCATGATGATCATCAGGGCGTCCCCGAGATGGGCGCCGAACCGTTCGAAAATGTCCAGCGCCTCCCGGTCTCCCCTCCCGGCCCGGGAATGGACCTCCTCCCCTCTGACTCCGAAAGTCCTCGTGAAATACTGCCCGCTCGCATAGTGCTCCAGGATCGAGTCCTTGTAAGGGATCATGCCGAACTCACCGGCGCCGCAGTTAGGACCGCTGTAGAGGCGGCCGTTGAGGATGATCCCGGCGCCCAAACCGGTGCCGACAATCAGGCCGACGAGATGCCGGAACTTCATCCCTTTCCCGAAATACTTCTCTCCAACGGAGAAGCAGTTAGCGTCGTTGTTGACGTAGACGGGCCGTCCAAAGCGTCTTTCCAGGATCTCCTTGACCCTGACCTCTTTCCACGACGGGATGTTCTGGACGTCATAGACGATCCCTTTTTCCACGTCCACGACACTCGGCACTCCGACTCCTATCCCGGCCACACCCGGGTCGAAGACTTGTTCGACCGCCCCGATGACCTCGTCAATAACCTGCTGCTCTGATCCCTGGGCGCTCACCGCGGCGGAGACGTGGCGGACGATCCGGCCGTCCTCCACCCGGCCGATGCCGACCTTGGTGCCGCCGAGGTCGATGCCGATGATCGCTTCCCTGGCCATGGCCTTCATGCTTCCGCTTTCTTCTTCCTCAGGCTGATCGTGGCATTGGTGATCAGCGGCCGGGCCCAGAACCCGATGCTCAAAATGTAGGCCAGGGTCAGGTACAGGGACATCATACCGATGCGCAGGCCCAGGCGATCACCCAGCCAGCCGATGGCGAGCGGCACAAGGGCCCCCCCGATAATACCGGTGACCAAAATGCCCGAGAAGGAACCGTGGTGTTTGTCCAGAGAGTTGAGGGCCAGGGAAAAGATGATCGACCACATCACCGAGGCGCAGAACCCCATCAAGGGAAAGGCGATGATCGCCACCGGGCCGGGTCCGAACAGGGCGCAGCTCAGAGTGACAAACGCCGCGGCGGCAAAACCGATTAAGACACGGCGGCTGTCGAAGAGCTTGAGCAGGACCAGACCGAGCAGGCAGCCGGCGGTCATCAGGCCCCAGAACAGGGAGACCGTCGAGGCTCCCTTGGTCTGGGGATCGATCCCGTGGTAAGTGGACAGGAACTTCGAGATCCAGTTGGCCACCCCTTGTTCGGTGCCGACGTAAGCGAAAATGCCCAGGAAATAGAGGATGACGATCTTTTTTCGGAAGAGCTCTTTGTAGACGGCCCAGGCCCCGGCCCGCTCCTCCTCTTTGAGCTCGACCTTGGGCAGCCGGACCGCCGCGATGATGACCACCATGGCCAACGTGACCAGGGAAAAAACCCAGTACAGGGAGACCCAGGGAAGCGTGTCCGGCACCACCTTCCTCAGGATCTCCAGTGGCGGATTGCTCCTGCCCGAGGACTTGGGCAGGTTGAGTACCAGGTAAGAAAAAACCTTCGGACTCAAGAACGAGGCCAGCCCAAAGACGAGCTGGGCGAAGACGGAATTGAAGGCAAAATGCTCCTCTCCTCCAGCCACCCGCAGCAGCGGGTTGATGGCCACCTGGAGCATGGCCATCCCGATCCCGATCAGGAAAAGCGAGGTCAAGGCGACGGAAAACCGGGGCACAGAACCAAAAAAGAGAGCCCCCACCAAGGCAATGAGGAAAGCCGCCAGCATGACCCGTTTTTCCCTGTAGCGCTCGACCAGCATCCCGGCCGGGATCGACATCACCCCATAGGCCACGAAGAACGAAAAGGGCAGGAACCCGGCCAGGGTCAAGCTC
>Ga0214474_1001713_pt1 | contig 9994 bp, 13 predicted proteins | sample RVTome_2_FD_187335 | JGI IMG/M metagenome (GOLD analysis project Ga0214474, IMG submission 187335) | Soil microbial communities from uranium-contaminated site in the Upper Colorado River Basin, Wyoming, United States - RVT95D214 HiSeq ...
CTAAAAACAGGTGGGGCTAATACAGAAGTTGGAGTTGACATTGTATCAACAGGGGTATGGGTTGATTGGCGATTCCAGATAGATAAATCAGGAGGAGAGGCTGCTGCTGTTGTTGAAGTATTTAAAGATAATGTTTCTCAAGGAACGGTTGATTGCGACTATGAAGTTGCTTCCTCAAATGGGCTCATTCAAGCGGCATTACGAGGGTACTTAACTGATAACCTTGTTTGTCATATTGATTACTTGAGAATTGCAACAGGATTAGGCAAAATACAAACTCCACAATGTCTTATACTTTAAAAAAGAAAAGGAGAAAATAAATGGCATCGGTGCTAATTCAACAGGATCAGGACTACATTCAGGATGTGAGGGAATCCGCCTCTAAGTTAATCCAAATAGCAAATTTAGGGATCATCCTAAACACAAGTTGGAATAACTGTTTTGGTGGGTCTGGAAGATTGGTGGCTGAGAGTTTCGGTGATACAGGATTAGTTAAGGCCGATATTGAAGCCGCCATGAACGCCTTGGCAGGACTAACAACATTGATATCTGCCAGCCGCCCTGCCTTGGAAAAGGTTTTTGATCCTGCGTATAATAGGGCATAATATGTCTAGCTCATTACAAACACTTAGAAACCTCATACAAGTAAACATAGGTAACAGAGACGACACCGACGCTATACTGGTGATGAATGCAGCTATAAACTACTCAGCACTTCTAGCTGCCCTTGTATTTGATCCACCTGAGCTAAAGAAGTCGGCCACATCAACATTAGCTATAGGTCAGGACTCATTAGGTCTTACTAGTCTAACAAATCTTCTTGATGTAATCACGCTATATAACGTTACTGACAGTTTCACCATGTGGTTTTTTCCATTTGAGCAGTGGCACACCATTGTACCAAGCACTGTTGGACTGACGAAGTATTACACAATCTATGGTGAAACACTCTACTTCAGGGATGTACCAACTGCAGATAAAGTTTTAAGAATGTTTCACAGTAACTACCCAAGTGCTTTGGTTAACCTAGGTGATACACTAAGCTTTGATCATCACGATTCTTATATAATTAGTCTAGCAAGTGCTATTTGCTTCGCAGCATTCGAAGAAGCAGAGGGAGCTTCGATGTGGAAAGACATAGCCAGTGCTGCGGGCTCATCGTTAATGTTGGGAGCAAGAGCTAGACAAGTTATTGCTGGTCGTGAGGCCTTACTTGAGAATGCGATCACTCAAGCACAAGGAGGTAAGTAGTGGGAACAGTATTCAGTGAACTCAAAAGAAAAGTCTTATTGAGGTTTGGGTCGAAGGTAGATGGACAGACAGAGCTTGCAGTTATAGAGGCTATAAACGAAGCACATAAGGTAATAGCTTCTATAAAGGACTTTGATGAGCTAATGACTCTTGATACTACGCATGCTTTTACTGTGATCAGCCAGAAGCTTTATCACATCGAAACCGATCTAGCTCTTGTCAGACCTAAGGATATTTACTCGATAAGATATATAGATGGTGTGAACAGTCGTAAATTAATATTCGTCCCGTTCAGACAGCTTGATGAGAAAATTCCTTACACTGAACAATTCGCCATAGGTAGGCCGAGTTTTTATACTCAAAGAGGTATGTATATTGAGCTATTCCGCATACCTGATGCTGTGAAGTCTTTATACATTCAACACAGCCAATGGCCTGCAGTCCTAACCAATCCAACTGATCAGACACCTTATCTTGACATTGATCATGTGATAATCGCTTTGTCTATTGACATGGCTGCTGCGATTATTGAAGGGTCGAGTGGTAGCACAGACTGGCCATCTAGAGCGAAGCAACTATTTGGAGTAGCTTTGAGCGAAGAGGACACAAGGCCTGATGTTACCTTCATAGCTCAGCCTTTCAGAACTGAAGAGCAGAGGTTCAGTGGCGAACCTTGGAATGATGCGTTTGTTAAGAAGTACCCATAATAAAGGAGACGAGAATGCCAGAGTGGTTGATGTCTGTATTAGTAAGTGTTGTGATTGTTGGCTTGGTAAGTGTTTTATATAAAAACACAAGAGGAGCTATGATGACAAAGCTAGAGCATACAAAGATATGCAAAGCAAACTCAACAGCCTGGCAGAAGTTTGTTGAGAAGCAAACAGAACAGTTAAAGGAGTACTTCGACTTGAAGATAGAGAATGTTGTAATGAAAGAGCTAAGAAAGCTCAACAACGGAGGTGGAAGAAATGCCTAGTGTAACTTGGGATACTGCATTTGAAGCCTCTCCTGCTGACACTGATGAAGCAAAGTATGGTGCCTTGAAGATAAGGCAGCTTAAAGTTGCCATCAGCGAAAGAGGAGAGCTTGAGCTTAACTGGAAGACTGGCACTCAGCCCTTTGGCAAGGCAGGTAAGCTAGCTGCTGTGTTTCACGGCACAACTACTGAGATAAATGCTTTGACTGGTATGACAACGAACTCACAAGCTTTTGACACAACGTTGAATGTGCCAAAGAGGTATACAGGATCTGAATGGGTTGCTGTTAGTATTGATCATGGCACCTTCGCAGGTCTTTCTGATGATGACCATCCGCAGTATCTTAATCTAACCAAAGCAAGTCAAACGTTGACTGAAAATCTTCTTGTTACTGCTAGTAAGACGATTGATGGCAGGGACATAAGCGCTGATGGGATAGTTCTAGATGCTCTTGCAGCTGGAACTGCAGTCGCTTTCGGTTCTTGGGTAACAAAAGTAGCTGCTACTTCTTACCTAGCTGCTACAGACGGATTTTTGGTAGTTGCCCTCTATAGCTTGACTCAAAACTGCACAAGGTATGCTACTGGGTATACTGATGCTAATAGTCCGCCTACAACTATTAGATGCACGGCTTCTGGCATTTCAGTGATAGACTCGGATACTGAAAATTATGGCTCTTTTACAATGCCAGTGAAGAAGGGTGACTACTATAGAGTAGTTGTAACTGGTGGTGGACCTTATACTATAGCTATAAACTGGATACCATTAGGAAGTTAAAATGACATTAAAGTCAGTAAGGGATCTTACCATACCTTTAGTTCCTGAAGAGGATGAGGGTATAAAAGACTCTGAGAGAGTTCTTAGATGGAGGAAAGCTCACCTCAGTGTTTCGAAGCAGGCTCATGCAGATGTTTGTGACGACTTGGAAGCTATTGATGTAAGAGCTACTACCCTTGAGGCTAGTGTTACTACCCTTGAGGGAAAGGTTACTGATCTTGAAGCTATAGATCACACACAGAATACAGATCAGTACCTTGACTATGGAGGTGCTAATCAGGCCGCTGTTGTTGATGTAAAAAGCTCAGTTGATCTTAAACATGCTGAGGATCACGCATCTAGGCATAAAACAGGCGGAGCTGATATACTTTATGTTCCAAGGACGTTTATTTGGTTTATTGAAGCGGTCACAGTAGGTACAGAACGGGGGCCGACTTTCCGATCAAAGAGAGCTTTGACAATTGAGGATGTAGAGCTGCATGTTAAGACGGCACCAACTGGAGCAAGCTTAATCGTTGATATTAAAGTAGATGGTACTACAATATTTAGTACAAGGCCAGAAATAGACGCTAGTGGTACAACAGAGGATGATAATCATGCTTTCAGCACAACAGCAATTGCTGCTGGGAAAGAGATTATAATGAACGTTGATCAAATTGGTTCAACACTACCTGGAGAGGATCTGACTGTACAGTTGCATTGTAAAGAGGCGGTGATTTAGTATAATGGGTGAACTAGGAACTGTAGGATCAGATATAGGAGGAAGTACTGCTTATATGGTTACTGGATATACAGCTATAAATGAATATGCTGGACAGTATAAGGGGATGGTAAAGACAGTTGATTTAAGAGTAAGAACAGCAGGTACTTTTAAGATAAAGATCTTCCATTACGTTGCGCCTAATCTTGTTTTCATTGCTGAGACCTCACATTACTTTGATGCAGGGTTGCAGCTTGGCATTCCAATAACATTGCCTATCGAAAAAGACTATCTTATAGGTAATTACTCAGCAGATGGAACAACCTACTGCAGCGATGGTGGCACTGGTTCGCTGCATCGCAAGCTAGGTGATATTGTTACCACTACTCCATTATCTGAGTGGGGACTTTATATAAACAACCTTAATATAGTAGGGCATATCTTCGGCAGAGACTTTGGCTGTGTTGTGTAAACAAGAGGATAAATGAAAAAACAAGCCTATCCAGTAACTAGACTAACAGGTGGTCAGGATGTCAGTGTAGATGCTATCTTTCTAACTGATCAGAGCTCGCCTTATCTACGTAATGTACGCTTCAGTAAAGGCATGATCAAGAAAGGTTTAGGCAAAAGAACATTCGGCACTGGTTTACCTCTTGAGGGTACTGTTATGTACATTGACACCTTCATGACAAGTGGCACAGTAAACAATTTAATGTGTACGCCAAAATGGATTTACAAATATGACTCAACTACTGATACATACACGAAGAAGAACTCGCAAGTAACTACAGGAGCCATTGCTTTAACCTTCGTAGCTTCAACAAAGAAGATTACTAGAGGCTCAGGCTCTTTCGTGACTGACGGATTCACCTCGGGGACTATTATAACTACAAATGCTACACTTAACCCAGGACCTTTCACTGCTGTTACTGTAGCGGCTTTAGAGATAGTAGTTACTGAAACAGTAGTTGATGAAGGTCCTGTGACGAAGACAGCAACTGGGGTTGTACCTCTCACAGGTGATGAGGATTACCAGTTCAGTTCTGTGATGCTGCAAGATGCCGCTGGTGCTGACCTTTATGCCTTAACAAACGGCAAGGATTATATCCAGAAATATGACGGCGGATCCGGCAACCTTGCTAACCTTGCTGGCTGGGTTACAGCTGAGATTACTGGTAAGAGACTTGCTAGTCATTCTTCGAGACTAGTCGTCGGGCATACAATTGAATCAGGGACTATCTGCCCAAGAAGAGTTAGATGGTCAATCTCAGGTGATGTAGAAGATTGCACTGGTACTGGGTCTGGCTTCGTCGATCTTGTTGAAACATCAGACTGGATTGTGGCAGTTATGGTGCTCAAGGGTAAGCTTTATGTTATTAAGGAGAAGTCAATCTGGGAGCTTGTTTATGTAGGCGGAACAAAAATATACAGGCCAGAGCTAAGGATTGGTGGTATAGGCACTTATTCTCCAAACTCAGTTGCTAATTTAGGTGAGGAGATCATCTTTTATGGCTTTGATAATATATACTTATACGATGGGATTAATCCTGTTCCTATAGCCAAGAACATTCATCCTCATCTTTATGCCACTGAGACTAAGATAGTCAATAGTGAGAAGGTAAACAGATCTCCTGGAGTGTATATTGAAGAGCTAGGAGTATATGCTTTATGCTTACCAACACAAGGTGATGTGCCTGATTTACTTGCTGAGTACTACTTTGAAGAGAAGTCCTGGACGCTTAGAAACAGAAGTGTAACTGCGTTTGGTTATTATACTGTGCCTAGTGGGGATAAGTGGTCTGAGCTGACTGGTACTTGGGCTGCACAGACTTGGACGTGGATGGAGAGGACATTACAGTCAGGTGCTCCTACTGTGTTGATGGGAGACTCTGATGGTTATGTGTACGAAGATAACCGGATTACAAAGTCTACTGAGCCTATGTGTGTAGACACGAAGGATTGGATATTTGGTCATGCTGAGAGGATTGTTGAGTTCAGAGCTGAAGTCAAAGGCGGACCTTTTACTTGCTCCTATTCTCTCGATGGTGGAGAGTCTTGGAGCGGAACTAAGACCTTTGCAGTAAGTAGTAGTTGGCAAGAATGTGTTTGGTTTCTTAATTTAACCACACAGAAGTTCAGAGTAAGACTTGAGTCGTCTGCTGAGGACTTTGACATCATATGGATGGAGCCCTGGTACATACCTCGTCAGAGGAGTAAGGGGATAGCAACGTCGTGAAAGACTTTGATATTAGTAAGATGAAGTCTCTTATTAACGTGCCATTCGGAAGTGTACCAAAAGAGCTTATTGAATGTATACACAAAGGTGCTTACCCTCCTACTTACGAAGAGTGGCAGTATTGGAGCCCTTATTTTGATAAGATGTCTTGCTACTTTAACATCGCTTTACTCGATGAAGAACGTAAGATGATAGCCTTTCAATACGGCACATGGGGACCGTGTGGTGAGGGTATGCATGTTATTAGGGTTATTATACATCCAGAGTATCGTGAGAATAGTATGGAGATATTCAAGAGAGGTTTTACAAGTGTAAAGAAGCTTGCAAAAGAGTTGGGTATGATGCGAGTGTATTATGTTACAAGTATATGGCAGCATTTCTTGGATAAGCTACCAGAGTATTTAGAAGAGTCTAACGCGAAGGTGTTGGAGGTGATAAATGTTTGATGTGCTTGGGTTTCTAGGTAAAATAGGATTTGATGTACCAAACTCATTAGCTTATAGTATAGCCTTTATATCAGGTCAGAGCTCGACAGCAAAGTCTAGTCCAGTAAAGGTAGGTATGTGGTCGCCAGAGCAGACATCAATCTCTAGTCCTCTTGCTGAAGCTATAAGGGCGGGTATAGTAAGTGGAGTGCCTACATATCCAAAGGCATTGTCTGTACCAAGGACTGCTGAGGAAGAGGCTTACTTCTCACAAGTACCTGGAATAGCAGAGAGTATAGCCACAGCTAGAGCTAAGCTAGGACAGCCTGCTTATCAAGTAACACCAGAGACGACTGAGCAGTATTACCAGAATACTATAAAGGCTCCTATGATGAAGGATTGGCAAGAGATTGTCGAGCCGATGACAAGAGAAGCCTTTGCAGGACCTGGGTACTGGGGGTCTGCTAGAGCTCAAGCTCAGGTGAAAGGAGCTACTGATCTGGCAACTGAGCTTGGTAGTAAAAGAGCAGAGCTGTATTATGCTGATGAGCAAGCTAGAAGGGCAGCTGCAGAAGCAGCAGCAGGTAGAGAGGCTACAGGTACGTTGCCTTATGCTCAAGGTGAGGCAGAAGTATTAGGCTCCGCTGGTCAATATGCCAGGCAGATAGAACAGGAGAAGGTACTTGCTGACTTCTCTAGATGGTTGTCTGGCGAGACAGTTGAGGGAATAACTCCAACGCAGTATAATCCTTACATCCAGCTAGCTATGAGCTTCCTTGGTCTGGAGCCTTATGCTCTAGGCACGAAAGGTACTTCATCGAGCTGGGGCTTTGGTATTATGTCAGGGTAAAAGGAGAAGATAAAGATGAATGGTCAGGATAATCCAAACGCTTACGATTCGCACATGCAAAACATTTTTGCTTCATCACTAGCAGCGTCAAGAGCTAAAGCTAAGAAGAAGTGGCATGTGGAAGGGCAGGAAGATGATATAGCTAGTTCTATCATGCAGGGAATAGACACAGCAAGGGGTCTCGGTGGAGAGTTTAAGAAGCAAGCCAAGATGAAGGCGTTTGGTATGCTAAAAAGTCTTATCGGGTTATAGGAGATAAACTATGGCAGGAACTGATTATGGTCAATTACTCGCACAGATGATTGCTCAGGCTAGACCTCAGGCAGTACAAACTGGTGGTGGAAGACGTATTGCTTCTGGAGCGCCGCTGCAGAGCACTGAGAGATCCACAAATGTTGGCGTGCAAATTCCAAGTCCTGAGAAGCTTGAAGGTTATAAGAGATTCTTCAAGGGTGAGCCTCCACGTGAGACAATGCTTGCTGAGGCAGAGGCTGCATATACTGTTTACTCAAAAGTTTATAATGATGACCCACAAAGAGCTGAGAGTTATATGAGTAGCCCTACACAGCAGAAGAAAATAGAGCAGTGGTCTAATGCTGGTTTTGGTAAGGCGTATCAGAGAGAAGATGGTATATGGTCTTTCGTGCCTGGACCACCTCCAACGATGGAAGAGGTGAAGGCTAAGCTTAGTAGAGTTATGGAAATGCGAGAGCAGCAAGGTGTATCAGATGCTAATGTTGCTCCAGGTGCTGAGGCAGGGCCGAGTACACCAGCCCCTGCACCACAAGCGCAGACACTTTCACCACAACAGCAAAGGTTTATAGGCGCGGGCGTGCAGACACCAGCCGAAGCATTAACTGCTGAGGAGCCGACTAGAAGAGCTTATATAAGTGGTGCAAGTGAGGTTGCAAGAGCAGGTGTTAGAGATCAAGCAAGAGTAGAGGATTCAAGACTGAGACAGCAAGCAGATAGAAACTACGCTGCTGAGAAGCTTAACTGGGAGCAGAAGAGTATTTTGTCAAAAGCTGATGAGAAGTCGAGGTTTTCTAACACACAAGACCTTGAAGCTATAACAACAGGTCGTATTTATGATGTGTTACAGTTTCCAGACTCAGCCCGGGCTGCTGCACCTGCTATAGCTCATTATGCAAGTGTTGTTGATAGGGATATGCATACACCTTTAAAGGGTGGAAGCTCTAGCAAGGATCAAATAGCTAGAAGGCGCTACAATGTTAACTCTTTGACAAACATGTTAACGACCTCAAACCAGCCACCTGGTAGGCTACATCTTAAACTATACGATTGGATGAAGTATGCTGGGTATAATATGGCAACAGAAGAGGGTATGTATGAGGTGTACAGCATTCTGAGAAGCACTGGAATTAGTGATGAGGACATCAAGCGCTTGTTTAAAGCCAAGCCTAAGGCCAAACCTGGTAAGACAACTGGCACATCAGGCAATTGGTAAAGCACAGGAGATAAATAATGCCCAAGATAAGCATAAAGCCTTTATTTAAACTCTCAAAGGCTCAATGGCAGCATGTTATGAGTAGAGTCTTAGAGAAAGAAGGTGGGAAGCTAACTCCAAGAGGTGGAGAGTTCATAATGGATAAATTCGCTCCGCCTGTGGAGAAGGAGATAGGTACGTTGAGAAGCAAGGTGCCTATGTTTGAAGGTGCAACAGAAGATGAGATGAAGACAATTACAGAAAGACTTCCTATTGGTGAGGCTAGAGCTAAGTATCTCTCTTCACCTGGGCAGTACATGTCACCAGGACCAGTAGGTCCTTCAGCAAAGGTGTTGAGGCAGGTACAACCTGGATCCTCAGAAGAGCTTGCTTCAGGATTGGCTTATGAGAAGTTAAGAGAATCCCCGTTGATTCCTCGAGAGTTATCTAGAGGAATGAGTGTGATTAAAAGAGACATACCCGAGCTAGCTGGTCGTGAAGCTACTTCTGAACGTGCACAGTTAGCTGCTGTTGCAGAACAGCTTTGGAAAGACGCTGTTGGTGGTGGTAGGTCTATGGGTGGGAAGATGTTTGAGAACTTAAGAAACTCAAGTAGGCAGAGGTCGCATATAAAGAACGCGAAGGATTACTTCATCAGTTCATTTGTCAGATGGAAGCAGGACGCTACTGGTTTCAAAAGAGCTTATCCAAGAGAAGCTAAGATACTCGAACAGGTTTGGGGGGAGTTTGAAGCGTCGCTGCCGCTTGGGCAGGGGATGTGATGGCTGGTGCAGAAGGTATGGCCAAGGGTATAGCTAAGGCTAGGAGGATATATAGGCTGCTGAATGTTCCTGCTAAGGAGTTTGCTCCAGTCTCACACAAAATAGCAGACGAGACAGTTGCAAGTATGTCTGAACTTGAGCCTCGTGGTATCTACTTTGCTGATAAACTTAAAGACATACCTACTTTGTTAGCACCAGGAGTAAAGACAAAGGACACCAAGGAAGCTGTGAGGCTTATAAAAAAGCACTTTTCTCCAGGTAGCACGGTGTCTAGCAAAGTTGTTAGAGCCGAGCTACAGCCAGGCGCTAGAGTCCTTGAAGTAACTTCGCCTGAAGAGTGGCATAAAGTCATCACAGAGTTTAGAAGTGCTGGCTCTAGTAGAGATAGTGATTGGCTGGGTGACGTTGAAGAGCCTTTGAGTAATAGATTTACGAGGTGGCTTCGCAAGAACTATGATGCTGTAAGATTCCCTGACACAGCTGCTAATCAGCCAGGCATCACACAGACTGTACTGCTCAACCCTGGTAAGGCTACTGGTAAGATTCGCC
>Ga0214474_1001715_pt1 | contig 9992 bp, 9 predicted proteins | sample RVTome_2_FD_187335 | JGI IMG/M metagenome (GOLD analysis project Ga0214474, IMG submission 187335) | Soil microbial communities from uranium-contaminated site in the Upper Colorado River Basin, Wyoming, United States - RVT95D214 HiSeq ...
CCAGGACTTCATGAAGAACACGAAGGGGTTCTCGGGGAGAAGGGTGGTGGCATCGTTGGGCAAGATCGATGACAGCGTCCAGTCATACCTTCAGAACCTGGGCGTGCATTACTGGGGACGGGAGGAGATCGAGCACGAGCTCGGCAACCTGCAGCTCGAGACCGTCAGCAGCACGAAGGGCGGGAGCCTCATCGATGAGATCATCTCGGACGACATGCCGCAGAGACCAACAGAACCGCACGACCACTCCATACCGGTCATAGTCGAGAGCTCTGAGGAGAAGGCGGAACGCATAGTGAAGCCGAACTTCGGGCTCGACGACGTGAAGCACCTCGCCAGACACGAGATAAAGGGGTACAAGTACGAGCTCGAGCTGGTCCCGCACTACCTGTTCCATTTCCTGTTGAACATGCCTGACGGGGAGCAGAAGGCCGGCATCGCTGCGGTGAACGCCCTCACTAGCCATGTCGAGACCTGGAGATGGGGATTCGAGCTGGTCGATTCCATCGACTTCACGCACTCCAAGCGGGAGCCAAAGATCGATTACGAGAAGGCGATGCAGCTAGCCCAGGACATGATAGGACGCGAGCTCAAATCGCACACCGAGACGGTCAAGGACTTCGGTCATTCGGAGATCATCGAGCGGAAGAAGACAGGCAAGGACGCCATGGTCATTGAGTCCAAAGGGCTGGTCTATCTGCCCGTATGGTGTGTCGAGGGGACGAGCGGGGCGATGATAGTGAACTCCTCCAGCGGCAAGATAATAAGCGAGCACCTGCACGGCGAAGCGAAGCCTCCGGAGACTAGGCAAGACTGAGCTTCTTCAGACGCTCCATGATGCCGTGCCAGTGCGTGCCTTTCCAGTAAACCTTGCCGCACTTGGAGCATTTCCAGAATCTGTCGTTGTTCGCGAAGGCACCTTCAGGTACGAGCTCCTTCGCTTCCTCCTTGGCAAGATCTTGCAGTTCTCCGTTACAGGTCGAACAGCGGATCATGTCGTCGTTGAATTTCAGGCCATAGCGCACGGTGACAGCTTTCAACTGCGAGTCGAGGTCGTCCGGCTCGACGAGCAGAGCGCCTGGCTCCTTACCCAGCTCCTTGTCCCTCGTCAGCACGAACCTGCTCTCGGCCCGGGCGAGCTTCACTATCGACTGGTCGTCGAGCTCCTTGTTGTAGACTGTGTCGTAGCCCATCATCCGCAGCCACCTCGCGAGTGAACCCAGCATGTGGTCGGCTACGAACTTCGGACTGGCAACCGGATCTGTCATCGTAATACCTCGTAAGTCACGAGCACACCGTTTCCGAGGGCTCTGACGCTCTTGAGCACCAGGCCGACGATTGACTTCTCGTCGGGTGCTCCTGGCCCTCCCGCTGGCGTCGGGGACTCATCCCCTCCGATGACCATGCTCCCGATGAATATGTTGACCTCGTCTGCGAGCCTGGATTCCAGGAAGGACCATATCACGCGCGAGCCCCCCTCAACCAGAAGGGTCTTCACTCCTCGCTTCTGGAGCTCTTTCAGGAGCTTCCGCAGATCGATATCCTTCTTGCCGCATCTGATGACCTCGGCATCACTGAAGGTCTTCCTGCAGCGTTCGTTGGTGACGATGAGAGTTCGCGATTCGTCGTTCAGGACCTTAGCATCCTTCGGGGTCCTGCCATACGAGTCGAGCACGATCCTCAGAGGCTGTCTCGGCTTCTTGACGTACTTGGAGTTCACCGTCAACTTCGGATCGTCGGCCAGCACCGTCTCTATGCCCACGAGGATGGCGTCGCATTTGTTCCTTAGCTGGTGGACTCTCCTCCGATCGTCCTCGTTCGAAATCTTTGTCTGCTTCCTCGTCCTGAGGGCTATCTTCCCGTCGGCGGACATCGCGCAGTTGACGATGACCTTTATCGCCATCGAGGGTTAGCATGGCCCAGACGGGTAAGAACCTTTCGGACCAGTTCGCCGGTTTAAGAAAAGAAGCGTCCCGGGGTTGTCTCCGGAACATACTTGGGTTGGGGACAAGTGCGAGAATCAGCTCAACATGTATGCTCAGTCGTCTTGCCATGTCAGCTGTGTCATGGACCACAAGCCCTTCGCGGTCCAATGGAATTTGAGTCAGTATTCTAGTTACGCCAACGGTACTCACATAGGCTCACGGAGTAGTCGCATGACGATGTTGTTAGAGCAGGTCGAATGGGCCGCCAGACGACGAGGACTCGGCTAGCCAGATGTTGGAAGCGCCCCACCCAAGACTTATAAGCGGTCTATCTTATTTGGGCAACCGATGGACAGGAACGACATAAGAATCCACGAGTTCAAGAGGATCGACCTCAAAGGGGCCACGATCATCGACGGCTTCCCCAGCGTGGGTCTGGTGAGCTCGATCGCCGCCAACTATCTGATCAAGATCCTTGACATGGAGCATGTCGGCATAATGGACTCAGTTCACTTCCCCACGGTTTCTCTGATCAGGGAGGCGAAGCCACTCAGCCCCGTCAGAATCTACGCAGGCAAGAAGGAGAAGAGCGGAGACCAGATAGTCGCATTCATATCTGAGTTCCAGGCGCCCCCGAACCTCATCAGACCTATATCCTACACGCTCGTCGACTGGGCCATCGAACAGAAGTGCAAGATGATAGTGTCCCCGGAGGGGCTCGTTGTGGACCCCGAGCTAAGGGACAGCGCCGAGATATCCGACGTCGTATTCGGCATAGCGAGCACCCAGCGCGCCAGGGAGTTGCTGAAACAACACGGCATCCAGTCTTTCGAAGAGGGAATAATATCCGGCGTCGCGGGCGTGCTCCTGAACGAGGGGAGGAAGCGGGACTTCGATGTCATGACATTGCTGGCAGAGGCCCATCCTGACTTCCCCGATGCCAAGGCCGCTGCATTGGTCCTTGAGGCGATCGACGAGATATTGCTCGGGATCGAGTTCGACGCCAAGCCGCTCTTCGAGGAGGCCCAGAGGATCGAGGAGCACATCAGGGAGATCCAGAAGCAGGCTGTGACGAAGAAGGACGAGAAGGGCGCGCCAAGGCCGAGCATGTACGGTTAGAGAGTCGCGACCTCGAAGAGTCCGTCAGTTTCCACGATTTCGAACTTCTTGCCGAGAAACGCCTCGACCACTTCCATGTTCGTCTTCGCATGGCTCGTGATCTCCTCTGCGACGACTCTGCACCTGCCCTTCGCGAGGGCCATGTACGGCAGAATCTGGTCCAGCATGTGTTCGTCCACCGTCGCGCGTGACGAAACGGTCTCTTGGAGGTCGTTCGCGCAGTTCTCCCCGAGAACTTCGGACCTCACACCCCTCTCACCGAGCGCTGAAGCTCCCAGGGTGGTGTTCTCGCACACCGCGGCGAGGACGATGCCAGCCCCCGTGCTGTGCCCCTTCCTATGGTCGGATTCCACCCTGGCCTCCTTGAGCTCGAGCATGCTCTTCAGGGCCGCGTGCTTCATCCTCGTGGCGACGTTCTCTGGCAGGTTCTGGACATAAGCGATCCCCTCGACCCTCAGCACCTTCCCCTGGATACCGATGTCGACGGCGGAGAGTCCGCCTTCAGGCGAGACCTCGGCCAGGACCTCTCCACCACCCTCGGGGTAGAAACCCCGGGCGACAATGCTGAGATCACAAGACGGGCCGAACAATCGGAGCATCGGAATGTGCACCAAGCGCATGTAGTCGACCGGGGGAGACCATCTCACGTCAGTGCCCCCCTTGATGGTCATTACGACCCTGGATCGGGACACGACTGCAGGTATGAGGCAGCTCTGAAGGACCAGCGAGATGCTGCCTGCGGTGCCGACATCGAACTCGTATTCACCCCCGACGAGCTGCCCAGGTCTGAAGACGATTTCCTTCGAACCTGGATACAAATCGTCGACCTCCGCGTCCGCGATCTTCGCGACAGCCTCTATGCTCGTCACGTGAGAGGGGGCCAACCCGGGATTCGGCCTGTTGGCCCTGATGTTCCTGATCTTAACTGGCTGCGTAGTAACTGCGGAAAGGGCGATTGAAGTCCGCAGGATCTGTCCTCCGCCCTCACCCTTCGAGCCGTCTATCTCTATCATTTCGCTCCGGTCCCCGACCCGGGATAGCGCTTCTTGATGGCAGTCACGAGGAAGAAATACACCATCATGACCACGGCGAAAGCTATCAGCGCGGCTGCCAGATATAGCAGCCATGAGGGCGCCTTGTCCTCGCCGCTGACAGCTATTATCGCCAACCCTAGGCTCTCAGCGATGAACGCACCGAAGCCAAGGGCGAACGAGTAGAGTCCCATGGTCGCGCCGTAGCAATTCTTGTCCGAAGAGTCAGCCATCATGGCAAGGGCCGCGGGCACGAAGGCGCCTGCACCCAGGCCCATGAGGCCCAGCGGTATCATCCCGATGATCCTGAAGTGGTAATCCCCCAGGCTGTCCTTGTAGAACGCCGCGTCAGGGAAGAAGAGCAGCATCACAACGATGCCGAAGATGCTGAAGACGCCGTAGGCCATGACGGGTATCCTTCCGACTATGTCGGACACCTTGCCCCAGAACGGCTGGAGCAGACCTAGCACGATACCAGCGGCACCGAACATCAGGCCGATGGCGCTCCCTGTCATGCCCGCATCGAGCATGATCCTTGGCAGGTATGTGATTGCCAGGCCGAGCAGGATGGCGATGATGAGCCAGATGGGGAACATCAGTCTGATCTCTCTGATCTTGAACACCCGCTTCAGGCTGTCGAGATTGGCGTAGTGTTCGGACTTCATCCTAGCGGGTTCCTTGTGCACGAGCTTCTGGAGCAACAATGCAGAGATTGCCAGCAAGCCTGCAATGAAGAGGAAGCCTGCGGTTGATCCTGCAAGGTCTATCAGGAAACCCCCGGCTACGGCACCGACGATGTAGCCGAGGAACGTGGAGTAGTCGAACCATCCCATCTGCCGGCCGCGGTCGCAGGTGTCTGCGTGGTCGGCTATCATCGCGATTGCGGGCGCGACGGTCGCGGCCGCGCCTATGCCGTGGATTCCGTGCAAGGTCGCGAGATACCATACATTGTTGGATAGCGTGTAGAACACGACGATTACTGCCGCGAGAGCGGTGCCAGCGACGATGACGACCTTCCTTCCGATCCTGTCGCTCAGTATCCCGAAGTAGTTCGCAGTGACCATCTCTGCGAACGGGTATGGTACGGCGACTATCGCCACGTTCAGCAAGCTGTTCTCCGTGGGCACATAGTCAGCAATCAACAGCAGGAGCGCCCCGAAAGCAGTCCTTAGAATGAATGTCGAGATGTAAAGCACCCTGAGGTGCCAGGGCGTTCTGATACCTCTGCCCTTGAAGATCCTGAGCATCGACGCGGAGTCAGTTTTCCAGCGTACTTAATCCTTTTGGGGGCGCCATCAGGCAAATGAAGTCCCGTAAATGGGAGAGCCTCGGAATCCTTTAAGTATGCCGCGTTCATAGGCCGAGCCGGTGCCCAAGCCTTGGTACATCTAGCAGTCGTTGCCGTACTCATCGCTTCCCTGGCAATCATTCTGATCAGCTGCGAGGTCTTCACGAACGGAGTCGAGTGGCTCGGGCTGCGCCTCGGGCTAGCCGAGACTGCGACCGGGAGCGTACTCGCTGCCGTGGGCACCGCGATGCCTGAGACTATCATCCCACTCATAGCGATATTCCTTGGCACTGCAGAGCAGGGAGAGGAGATCGGCGAGGGGGCAATCCTCGGAGCCCCCTTCATGCTCGGAACCCTTGCGATGTTCATCGGTGGAGTCACGATCATGTACGCCTATAGGAAGGGCAGGCGCGCTAGCCATCTCGCCATCCGCCGAGACCACGCGGAACGGGACATCAAGTACTTCCTCACCATGTATCTCGTCGCCCTTTTCGCTGGTCTGCTCGGCGTGTTCTTCGATTTCGATAGGACATATGTCAACTGGGGACTGGCATTCCTGTTGCTGGCCGCATACGGAGTGTACCTGCACCGGACGCTCAAGGACGAGGCGGAGGAGAAAGGGAACTCGTGTCCCGCGCTGTATGTGTGCCGAGTATGCACAGTCAACCCTGCGAAGGGCAACCTGGGGTTCGTGCTGATACTCCTGCAGGTGGCAGCCGCACTGTTGGGCATCATCATCGGAGCCAAGTTCTTCGTGACTGAGGTGGAGGAGGTTTCCCTCGCGGTCGGCATCTCGCCTATGATACTCGCGTTCCTCATAGCGCCCATCGCGACGGAGCTGCCAGAGAAATTCAACAGCGTGATCTGGTACCTGCGCTCAAAGGACACCCTCGCGTTCGGGAACATCACCGGGGCGATGGTGTTCCAGAGCAGCTTCCCCGTCAGCATAGGGCTCTTGTTCACGGACTGGAAGCTGGCGCCGATAAATATCGCGAGCATCGTGATTGCGCTCGCCGCATCTGGATGGATGTTGCTGTCACTCAGGCACAAGGGCGGCATAAGTTACAGGGACATGCTCCTGTCCGGTTCGCTATACGCCATCTACATCGTGATGTTGATTGTCTTCGGAACCGGAGAATCTGCCTAGTAGCTATGCTACTAGATCCTTCGACGTCTGGCTCGGCCCACGTTCCGAAAAGCTATAAGTATAGACAAAGCCAATTAGCGCTCCGGATGGGATGCAGCTGATTCTCTCTAGGTCAGAGAGCATCTTCTCCGTCCTCAGGGACGTGTTGGCAGGATGGTCACGGAAGCCGAACTGATGTTCCAGCTGGGCGCGATAATGCTCCTCGCCTTCATAGCGGCGACCATGGCTGGGAAGCTGAACCAGTCCGTCATGATCGGCTACATCATAATCGGCGTGTTCATCGGGCCGAAGATAAGCATCGAGATGTTCGGCCTCGAGTACAACGGCCTCATAACAGACACGAGCTTCATCGAGATCATGTCGAGCATCGGCCTCGTCATGCTGATGTTCTTCGTCGGGCTAGAGTTCTCCTTCACCAAGTTGAAGAAGACGCGCACGCCCGCAATCATACTTGCCGTCATTGACACCAGCGTCGGGCTGTTCGTGGGGTTCGTGTTCGCATCTTTCCTCGGGTGGCCACTCATCGATTCGCTGTTCCTCGCGGGCGTTGTTGCCATGAGCAGCACGAGCATCGCCATGAAGGTCCTGTTCGACCTCAAGAGGATGTCAAGCCCGGAAGTCGAGTTCCTGATTGGACTCGTTGTCGTCGAGACATTCATCGCAATGGTGATCCTGGCGATTGCGAGTGGGATGATCGTGGAGCCCGCCGCGAACCCGGTTGGCTATGGCCAGCTCATAATCGGCATAGTCGCGTTCTACGGTTTCTTCGTCTGGATGGCAATGTGGGCAGTTCCTCGCGTCGTCAAGTTCTTCAACAACATAGAGAACGACGAGCTCTTCATCCTGTTCGTGCTGGGAGTGGTGTTCCTGACCTCCGGCGTCGCCGCCATCATGAACGTCCCCCCGATAATCGGCGCTTTCTTCATCGGCATGATCCTGGCGGAGAGCAAGGTCACGTTGAGGGTTCAGGCCAAGCTGGAGTCCTTCAAGGACGCCTTCGTGGCGATCTTCTTCACGTCATTCGGCATGATGATAGACCCGGCCATGTTCGACGATGTCCTGTGGATGGTCCTCTTGGCAGTTCCGATAGTCCTCCTTTACGAGGCTTTCGTGATGTCCGGGATATCGTACTTCCTCGGGTTCTCTTCCAGGGCCTCAGCCACGATCGGCACAAGCATGAGCGGCAGGGGAGTGGAGTCCATACTCTTTGCCAGCGTCGGGAGCAGGGTCCAAGGAACGACAATGGGCGCGCAGCTTAACCCGTTCGCTGGCATTTTCTGCTTCGTCATGAGCGCCATCACGCCGCCCCTCGTGAAGCACTCAGCAGCGTTCGCCAATGTGCTTTCGAAGGTGGTCCCGAAATCGATCAGGTTCTCCAGCTCCGTCGTGTCGAGAACCCTGGGCAAGATAGTCCTCCCATCCAACCTCAAGATATTCAAAGGAGCACGGATGACCGGGGTCTTGCTGGCGGCGTTTGTGGGTTCCTGTGTTGCGATCCTGCTCACAGGAGGACTCCTGCACGTGCTCGCGGTGTTCGTCGGAGCGGCGATAACAGCGGCTGCGCTCTTCATAGTCAGGGACGAAATCCTGGAGGTCGCCAGGCATGTGAACTACTCGAACATCGGAGTGGCGACGAACGACAAGGGCGTCATCGTCCACCTCGTTTCGGGGATCATCTTCGGGGCCTTGGTTGCCGTCCTTGTCATTGTCTCCAGCTGGATCTACATGTGGCAGTTTTCGGTCATCACGGCCCTGGCCTATGTCGTCTATGTGGTCGTGCTCATGGTATGGTCCTTCAGGCGCCTCTACGTGGCAGGCTATGAGCATCCCCAGAAGGTCTACCACGTCCCGATGGTGTCGGCCGATCCCCCAGAGCCCGAAGCTGACATCCCGAAGCCTGTCTACGGTACCGTCAGGGCGGTGTCCGGTGATATTCGCCTCTGATCTCTCCGGCGCAGGACAACCTCCTCCCTCGTAATCACGGCATGACCCAATGATTGTTCGCAGTCGCGCCAACAGCTTATCGCAAGCCAGTACTAGCGCTTGTGCGAGAGGTACTTCTTGCGGTGCTCCTCGATTTCCGCGATGCACTTATCAGCGTACCTGCACCAGTCGAAGCAGCTTGGCCGCTTCTCCCTCGCGACTAGCCCTCCGCAGAAGTAGCAGACCATCGATTGCTCGTTGGTGAATATCTCAACTTCCTTGCCGCATTGCGGGCACATGATCGGCTCTGGGATGGGCTGCGAGAGCCAGCCGGATCCGGGGCAATGGGAAAACAAGTCTTCGATCCTCCTGAGCCTTGGCAGTTTCCAGGCGCCCTGAGCTTAATATCATTGTCCCAAAAAGCCGCCACGGGGCTCCTGCACACAGATGGGGCGAAAAGTATCTGTCGCGGGAACAGTATCCGAAGTTTGCATGGGATTCAACACGCGAAAGCTGACACCCGCTCTCGGTCTACTTGCAGTCGCATGGTTCCTGGCGATGTATTCAGTCGCCATGTCTCTTGACTCAGTCTACGTGTTCGGAGAGAACTACCTCAGTGACCTCGGAGTCGGGGAGGGCGCATGGGCGTTCAACTCAGGTGTGATCGGGGCGGGTGTACTGTTCATCCTGTTCGGCAGATCGGCCGTCGCACCGGCTCTCGGCAGAGGGCGTGTCCAGAAGGTCGCCGTGTCGTTGTTGGTGTTGGCCGCGGCATTCCTCGTCTGTGTTGGGATATTCACCGAGGATGCGGGTGACCTGCACGGAATCGTGTCCTACGGGTTCTTCCTGACCATGCTCGTTGCTCTCGGAGTCCTGACATGGTCCCTCATGACATCGAAGGCCCTCGGACGGTCGGGGGCCTATACCACGCTGGCAGTCTTCATCTTCGGGATCGCCTTGTTGCCCATGGGCGGAGACCCGCTCTCCGAGACCCTCGCCGTGCTCGGGATGGTAGGATGGGGGGCGCTCCTTTCCGCGTTGCTGCTCCTGAAGGAGCATGGCAGACGCATCCCATGAGCCCCTACGCGACCGTCGTTTTCAGAGAACGGTTTGGTTCTGTAAATCATCGGGTGTGGTCGTTGGGACCACCCCCTCGATGCTATTCGTTCCATTCGGCTCCGACCGTGCGGCCATCGCTGGCTCGTATAGGATCATCATCACGTCATGCTGGAACGCGCCGGGGTCGAACCGTAGACCCCCTGCCGTCATGTTGAAGACGGCTGGTGGCAGCAGGCTGTGGCTCGCCGACGGCACCTGGATTGGCGCGTCAAAGCGAGCGCACGCGACACGCGCGCCCATTCGGGAATCAGGTATCCTCCCACATGTCGAGCGCGATCTGCTGCTGTTCATCGGACCGACGATGTCGACCCGGTTGTCTGCCTTTTGTGGCATCGGAGAGTCAACAGCATGACGGATTCTTCACGCTTTGTGCTACATGTACCGCCCGAATTCAGACAGAACCGAACGGTTTTAAGCAGCGAGGACATTCCCAGCGCCGG
>Ga0214474_1001717_pt1 | contig 9985 bp, 8 predicted proteins | sample RVTome_2_FD_187335 | JGI IMG/M metagenome (GOLD analysis project Ga0214474, IMG submission 187335) | Soil microbial communities from uranium-contaminated site in the Upper Colorado River Basin, Wyoming, United States - RVT95D214 HiSeq ...
CGTGAAACCAGAGGAAGCAGGACAGATGTTTCGCCGATTCAGTACCTTTGACATCATCCTCCACTTTACCATGATGGTGACTTTCATCGGCCTTGTTCTGACAGGAATTCCATTAAAGTTCTCCCATGCCCCATGGGCCAGCGGGTTAATGCGTCTTATGGGAGGAGCCTATCATGCGGGACTCATCCATCGAATTTGTGCTGCCATCACCTTCGCCTATTTTGGAGTAACCCTTGGTTACATCGTCTATTTCCTCTTTTACAAGAAAATACCGGGAAACCCAAATCCTCTGTTCAGGCTCTTTGGCCCAGACTCTCTCTGCCCTCGTTGGAAAGATATCGAAGACATCATCGGCACGATCCGCTGGTTCTTTAATAAAGGCCCCAGACCAAGTTATGATCGATGGACCTATTGGGAGAAATTTGACTTTCTCGCAGTATTCTGGGGAATGTTTGCCATTGGACTTTCAGGATTGATGCTCTGGTTTCCGGAATACTTCGCCATCTTTTTGCCAGGTTGGATTTTTAATATTGCTACCATTGTCCATTCGGATGAGGCTTTGCTAGCCTCGGGTTTCATTTTTACGGTCCATCTCTTCAACACCCATCTCAGACCTTCGAAGTTCCCGATCGATACGGTGATTTTTACAGGAAAGTTACCCAAATATGAAATGATAGAAGAGCGACAAGTACAGTATGAAAGAATGCTCACTCAGGGCAGAGTGGAGACATATCGAGAGAAATATCCCAATGTGTGGGTAGATCTCTTTTCAACAATCTTTGGATTTGCAATGCTAGCAATAGGGCTTCTCTGCATCTTCCTGATTGTATGGCAATTTCTGGGATAAAACCCAAAATGACAACGAATCGAACGAATTTTTCATTCGGTAAATTCGGTTTCATTCGTGAAATTCGTCATCTCGTAATTTTGCAGCCGATCTTTTCAAGGTAGGCAAGGTAATTGAAGGTTGGACTTTGATCTTTGGTGTGGCAATTTCGGCAGACACCGAGTGTCACTTTTCTTTCTATCCCTCCCTTTCCAGGATGTCCCTTCCCTATCCCGTGGCAAGCCTCACACTGAACCCCTCGAAGGTAGAAGGGGACTTCGTCCACGGTGGTAAACTCTTCGATTTTACCATAACCCGTAGAGTGACAGATCAGGCATTCCTCCTGAGAATACTTCGGGGAAGTGGCGATCGTCTGTGTGGCCTTCGCATGTTTGGTCTTCAGCCAATTTCTGTAATTCAATTCATGGCATCGTTTGCAAGAGATCGCCCCGACCAGAGGGCTTTCTTTGGGAATGCGAGCGATGATCTCCTTTTCAGGCAATTCTTTTTCTGGTAAGGGTGCCTCTTTTGGCTTGTATAGCTTTGCGGATTCCGCACGGTAATCTTCCACCCTTTTTACGATCTGGGGATCATCCTTTACGGAGAGTTGGACGGGAACAGCGGTATGTTTGTAGAAATTCTTATCTTCTAAAGCGAGGAGCGTCTTCTCCAATTCGTTCTGTTTCGATTCCAGGAATTTCAATTCTTTTAACTTCACCTCCTCCTCTTTTCCCGATTTTGCGATATCTGATTTGATCTGCATCGATCGGGTAATCAACCTCTCCAATCTCTTCTCCATGTCGTCCCGTTCGCGGGAAATCAGGAATTTTATGGGTTTTTTAGTATCGGCTAAGGTATAATCAATCCGGCCCAGATATCCTCCCCTCGGCTCCAATCGATAAATGGGGACCTCATTCACTCTATCTTTCACTGCCCTCGTGGATTCTCCACCCCCTCCCAGAATTACGTCGATTTGAGGATTTTCCCTGGCCAGTTTCTTATCCTTTGATTCGCCCAATTGAGAGAGAAGAACAATCAGGTCACAATTTCCGCTGAGGCTTTTGGTCAGAGTTTTTGACGTTGGTATCGGGTCGCGAATGACCAACCCGGGTTCTTTCTCTCGAAGGGTTGGGTTGAAGATATCATCTAAAAGTCCAAATATCCCGATCTTTAGTCCTGCAATCTCTTTGATCACAAAGGGTTTGAAAATTCCTTTCTCTGTCCCCTTATCCACCAGATTGGCTGAGATGAAAGAGAATTTTCCCTTCCGGGCCACATCCGTGAGGAATCTCAGTCCCATCATCAAATCCTTTTCGCCTACATTTACAGCATCGTATCCCATTTCATTATAGGACTGGATGAGGAGATCGATACGCAGGAAGGCATCTCTTCGTTTGGTTTCCGTCTGCGGAGGTTTTCGAAAAAGGAGGTTCCCCGTATCGAGGAGGAGGATTTTCTTCCCCTCGTTTCTCGTTTGATGAATGATCGTTCCTTTCTTGGCGACACCGCCAAGGGGGCTCCTGAATCACCCGCAGGGTTCGACCTCGCCCATGACATCGTTTGTGTAGATGATGCTGAATTGGGCTTTGGGTGCAGATGAGAGAGGGGTATTATCGTAGAGGATGATCATTAAAGCGGCCGTTAAAAAGGAAAGAAGTCTTTTAATCTTCAATGGGCTCCTCCGTTGGCTTTTCAATCATCATTGACGCAATGTTTCATCCGTTATCTATAAGCCCTGAAGTAAAAGGCAGTTTGAAATCAATGATTTTATTTGGTAAAATTAATTCAAAAGGCGTTCCCATATCATCATCCATGAGCATGAAAAGTATTATTCTTTTATTTATCTTTGGCATTCTCTTCCTCACTCAAGGAGCCCTGTCAATGGAGAAAGACACAGGGCAACAGATAATTATAGAACAAGAACAACGAGTCAAGCAGTGGCGAAAAGAAAAAGATCAATTTTTTAAAACCCATGATCGTTCTCCGCTTTCTCCTTCTGAGAGAAGGAGTTTCAATGGTTTGAAATATTATCATTTCAATTCTCAATATGTCTTTTATGGTCAGATTGAGCGCTTTATTCTTAATATCAATAACCCAAAATATTATGCCACCTTCCCCACCAATAAAGGGACCAACAAACGTTATGTCCGATATGGAAAGTTTCATTTCATGATAGATGGAAAGAAATATACGGTCGAAATTTATAAATCCATTTTAAGTGACACCCTTTTCATTCCCTTTAAAGATAAAACGAACGGAATAGAAACTTATGAAGGGGGAAGGTATATGGATGCTGAAATTCTTCCCGGTTATAAAATGATTATAGATTTCAATATGGCCTATAACCCTTCTTGTGTCTACAACGATAAATTCGTCTGTATCCTTCCGCCTCAAGAAAATGTACTTAATGCTCCCATCCGAGCTGGCGAAAAAAATTCAAATCTTCTTAATAAAAGATAGAAGAATCGACCTCCTATCGGAAACGCTTCTCTCCGGCATGAATGGGAATATCCAGCCAGTTCTCTTGAGTTGCAAAGGGGCAGAGATATTTTTCACTGTATTCGCAGAAAGGATTATAGGCCCGATTGAAATCAATCAACACCTTTCCTCCGGGCATCGGTTCGATATAGAGATAACGTCCCTCCGAATAGGTCTCTTTTCCAGAGGTCTTGTCTCTAAAAGGAAGAAAGAACTCCCCACCTCCCAGGGGTCTGCAGATCTGAAGGGCATATTCTTTCCCTTCCCATTTAAATTGGAACTTGCCATACTTCACATACTTTTTTTCTCTCCCCTTGTTGGTAGGAACGTTTACGTAGATAGGTTTCGGTTCTGCGGGATAGCGTCCAATGACACCGACCATCGCATATTTAAGGTCGATGGGGTAGTAGACAAGACCCTTAAACTTCTTACGATCCAATTCCTTCAAAGGGGAACGGGAGTCCTCCCTAAAGAACTGATCCCTATTCGATCGGAAGGCCTTGAGCTTCTCCTCCCTTCGCTCCATCGGGTCATCCCCATCATGAGAGAAAAGATCAACGCTTAACCCTAAAATGACGAGACAAAGAAATCCAACCGTAAGGAGGATTCTCTTTTGAAAACTTGAAAGCAGATTCACAGCGGCTCCTCTCTAACGGGCAGCTCCTGTGCCTTTTTAGTCTTTCTTGAAAGGGCAGGCAGAACCATGACGGCTAAGATTAGTAATCCAATAGCCATTTTAGCCGCGGGCTCCGGATGGATGTTTTAAGAAAAAACAAAAGAATCAGTGGAAATCTTTAAATAGGTTCAGTCTAAAATCCCACCCGAATGGCCAGCCTTTCCAGAATTAGTTTAATAAAACTTTGTCGCTAAAATCAACCTTTTAATGGCTTGAATTTTTCTCTTGAAATAATTTTTAGAAAATGGTAGAAAAATCCAACCTCAGGGGTGGGGTTTTCATCAGGAACGTAACTCAATTGAGTATTTCCCTGTCCTAATTATATTCTGAAAAAATTAGAAGGGTATCATTAGGATATTGGACCTCTTCGAGAAAGGGAAAGGTGCAGGGTTATGAAGACGGGGACCAAAATTGTACTCATATCGATAGGCGCAGTGGTGATCGCCATGTTGCTCTTTGTTATCTATCAGATGACGGCTTTCTATCACTACAAGTCAACGGTGCTCGATCGGTTTCCTGTGGAGCCTCCCTCTAAGGAAGAGAAGAGGTTTTTCGAGGTAGAGCAGGAGAGAAAAGAGCAGGTGATCGAGCTGGCAAAGAAGTATGCCAGAGAGAAGGACGAACTCTATGGAGATACACAAAACCTGGCCGAGAAAGTGAAGGGGGATGTGAAAATCATCGGATGGAATGCGGACAGGGCCATTCATGCCGGCGATCTATACGATTCCGAAAAATTCGGTGCCAGGCTATTAGATGATTTCAAAAGATCGATGGAAATCATTAAAAGCGGATTGATCAAACTGAAAAATCTGGGTTTTCTGGTGGAGGGAAGTCCTGCTTCCGAACTGCTCTTTGAAGGTGATCCCAAATATTTTGCTTCCAGGATCATGAGGCTCAAAGAGGAGTATGTCTCCATCCAGTTTTATCTCTCGCCTCGAGGTAAGGGGATTGTCAAGGTAAAAGACCTCTCTGGAGAGGCGAAGAAGGTGGTGGATGATGTCGACAAAGAGATAGAAAAGGCATCGGGCGTCATGAAGCATTTTTACCACTACGGTGACTCCATGTATTTTGTGAGTTTCCGTTATCAAACCCAGGACGATCGAATTAAGAATAGAACTCAGGGATGGTTTTTCGAAGTCGATCTCGACTCCAAAACCGTGAGGGATGCCAGCGTCGACAAAGACCTCAGCAAGAAGTATCAGATGCCTCCAAAGGTAAAATAAGTTCAGAAGGAGAAATTTTCATGAAAAAAGAAGTGAGATGGGGAATGGTCATCGATCTCAGAAGATGTGTGGGATGTCATTCCTGCCAGGTGGCCTGCAAAGCAGAACATGAGGTGCCCCTCGGCGTCTGGAGAATTTGGGTGAAGGTCGTTCAAAAGGGGACATACCCGGAGATGGCCACGGTCTCCTTACCCTGGGATTGCCCTTATTGTGAGCGGCCTGAAGAGGCAAGATATCCCCGCATGCAGACCCTTTTCTTACCCTGGTTGTGCAATCATTGTGAACGCCCTATCTGCAATACAGTATGCCCCGTAGGAGCTGCCTATCAGCGGGAAGATGGTATCGTCATGATCGATCCCCACCGCTGTATAGGATGCAACTACTGCCGAGCCGCCTGTCCTTATAATGTGAGATTTGCAAACCCGATCACTGGGATGCTCCAGAAGTGCGATTTTTGCGTTCACCGGGTTGATTCAGGTCTACCACCGGCCTGCGTCGAGGCATGCCCAACGAATGCGATGGTCTTTGGGAATTTGAAAGACCCAAGCAGCAAGGTGTCCCAGCTGCTTTCAAAGGAGAAAATTCAGGTTCTCAAAAAGGAAATGGCCACCTATCCCCAGGTCTATTACATTGGCCTGGATAAGGATGTGGCCGATCCTCTGAAGGGATGGGAAAAACACTACTATCATAGAGAATTCGAGAAACTATAATTCAAAAAGGGAAGATTATGGAAGTCCAACTCCTCTACAACGTGTTTCATCATGAAGCGGTCAGCATGTTGATTGCCATCTATTTTCATATCGTCGGGCTCCATGCAGGGTGCTCGATCGTGTCTATCACAGCCACCCTCCTTGGCAAGTCGGAGTATAAACCCGTGGCTAAGATTGGGGCGATCTTCGTCATCATCCTCTTTTCCATTTCTCCCATCTTTCTCCTGACCGATCTCTTTCAACCCCTCCGCTTCTGGTACCTCTTTCTCTATTTTAATCCAACCTCTCCTCTGAGTTGGGGAACTTTTATCCTCTGCGCTTACCCCATCTTCACCGGAATTTACATCTACTTTCTATTTAAAGGAAATGTGAGATGGTCAAAGATTTTCGGAGTCATCAGTCTCCCTACCGCTATTGGTGTTCACGGATATACAGGTTTCGTCCTGGGTTTTGCAAAAGCCAGGGTTTTATGGAACACCGCGGTGATGCCTTCCTATTTTTTAGCCTCGGCAATGATTTCAGGAATGGCTTTTATGCTCATTGTCGCCCTGATTCGCTATCGGTTTACTTATAACGAGAAGACATTAGAGGAAAGGGAAAAAGATCTTAACATCATTGATCTTCTTGCGAAATGGATGGCGGGGTTTATGATCCTAAATGTTTTCTATGTGTTTTGTGATCTTACGGTGATGTATTATCACACGGAGGATGCCTTTGAGACGGTCGAGCTTGTTCGCCTTGGTAAATTCAGCTTTCTCTATATTTGGGTGGATAATGTCTTGGGGAATATTGTCCCCGCTCTCATCATCCTTTTCAGGAAGACACGGAGGTCACATCTTCTATTATTGATTGCTGCGATACTGGCCTCCATCGGTGTCTTCATTATGAGATATGTGATGGTTTTTGGAGGTCAATATGTTCCTTTAAGCTGATGGGAGGAAAGTGGGAATGATACGTCGAGAATTCTTGAAATTATGCCTTGGGAGTATACCGGCATTTCTATTTCACCATTATCTTGGACTCTCTGCCTTTGCTAAGGAGGCATGGGGGGGAAAACAGGTCTCACGCCATACTAAGAAACCCCTGAAGGGGATACCGAGCCTTTGCCAGCTCTGTCCGGCCCGTTGCGGGATCATCGGCTACCTAGAAGGAGATCAGCTGGTGAAGATTGGAGGAAATCCCAAACATCCCAATAACCTTGGAAAACTCTGTTCGAGAGGATTGGCCGGTGTCAATTTGGCCTATGATCCTGATCGAATTGCTTCACCGATGATGAGAAGGGGAGAGCGAGGAAAAGGGCAATGGGAAAAGATCTCTTGGGAGAAGGCGTATAGCGAGATTGCTGCAAGGCTGAAAACAATATACCAGAGCGGAGGGAAGGAAAGTTTCGTCTTTCAATCAGAACATGAGCCTAATGGTATCATCAGGCAGTTTTTGGAGGCCTTTGGTAAACCCCTCATGATCAATGAGGATAGCCTTAATTTTGGCAACAGAGATTGGGGGCAATGGCTGACCTGGGGAGAGGAACGGGGGGTCCCTGATGTGGCGAACAGCCACTACGTCCTCAACTTTGGCTCCAATTGCTATGAGACCCATGAATCCTACACGGGTTTCATCGGAAGATTGATCGAAGGCCGATTCCAAAAGAAGGCCAAGCTGGTGACGTTCGATGTAAGGCTTTCCCACACCGCGGGCAACAGCGATGAGTGGTTTCCTATCACGCCGGGGACAGATGGGGTCGTAGGCTTAGCCATGGCTAACCTCATTGTCAATGATAAACTTCACGATCAACAATTTGTCCAGAGATGGCTGAATATGCCTACCTCTCAACTGGCCCAGTACCTTTCAAAATACACACCTGAGATGGCGGAGAAAATCAGCGGGATTGCAGCAGCCGATATCGAAAGAATTGCCCGGGAATTTGCGATCAATCAGCCTGCTGTGGCCATTTCCGGTCGAGGTGTGAGCAGCCATTTCAATGGGGTTTACAATGAGAGGTCTATCTTTCTTTTGAATGCCATCATGGGAAACATCGATATCCCTGGAGGATACTGTTTTCCAAGGACGTACCGCTTGAACGGAGCGGGTCCAAGTCCATTCGACCTTGAAAAAGGCCAATTAAATCCGCAGAAGTTTATCTCTTTGGTGAAACGGGGAAAATTAACTCCCAAGATGTACTTCATTTATGAATCGAATCCCGCTTATGCCAACCCTGAGAGCGGTCTGACGTCCGAGGTATTGAAAGATGAAAGATTGATTCCTTACCTTGTCGTGGCCGATAGCTACATGACCGAAACTGCCATGTTCGCTGACCTTGTCCTTCCCGTTGCCACCTACCTCGAGAGCTGGGGGATCGATTCATCTCCGGCATTGGACCTGGTTCCTTTTGTTGCTCTTCAGCAGCCCACCATCCATCCCTATGCGAAGTCGGTTCCCATGTCCGATATTTGCATCGAACTCGCCCAGAGGATCGGAGGAGGACTTCGGCGAAATTTCCGGTTCAACTCCACGGAGGAATACATCAAGAAAGCGATCTCAGCTATTCCTAAGATAGAAAGTGCGGGAGGGTTGTCGTATTTGAAAGAGAACGGAGTCTGGTTCGATAAGAATGAGAAAGTGAGGTACAGAGCCTACGAATCCAAAGGGTTCAAGACCCCTTCAGGAAAGATTGAGATCCATTCGGAGAGATTGAGGACAAAGGGATTCCAGCCTCTTCCTACGTATGAGCCCATTCCAGGTCATGGAGACCTTAAGGGTAAGTTTGTTCTGGTCACGTATGAACCGAATGTGATGGGGTCGAGGACAGCCAATTTTAAGTGGCTCGCCGAGATCAAACATCACAATTTCGCCTGGATCAACAGAGATGTTGCTAAAACGCTCCACATCGAAGAAGGGGATCGTGTCAAAATTGCCACCAAAATCGGATCCTTCGTCATAGAGGCTCGATTAACCTTCGGCATCCATCCCCGAGTTGTCGCCATGGAAAGGAATTTAGGCCACTTGGGATTTGGAAACATTGCTCGTGCAAGAAAATTCAGGAGTCATGACCCCAACACCAAACTGGTGTGGTGGGAAAAGGAGGGCAATGGCATCTCTCCCAACACGATCCTGTCGGGGAGTTCGGATCCGATTGGAGGGGGGGAAGCCTGGAACGATACCCTGGTGATGATTTCAAAGGCCTAAAGGAAGTGAACGATGAAAAGATTGAGCACGATCAAATGGTTGGTGGCACAGTTCAATGTTAAGAACATAAAGGTCCTTTTAAAATCCAAGTGGGTGATTTTCGGTGTGGGACCCCTCGTCACGTTAATAGGAGTGGCGTTGGTCATCTGGGTGGGGCACACATTAACTGCTCATCCTGCGATCTGTCTTTCATGCCATGCCCGACAGACAAGCACCTCCATGTGGTCACCCTCTCAAATCCATCCAAAAAGTGTCACTTGTGTAAATTGTCATGCCAAAATGGGCCAATTGTTTCCCCGGGACTTTTTCGCCGATCAACAGGTCAATGATAACTGTCTTGGTTGCCACAGACATGTCGCTCAGAAGGAGATAGAAGAAGCCCACCACATGAAGATTGCTCATAAGCTCCACGTGGAAGAGTCGAAGCTGATGTGTATCGACTGCCACAGAAACATCGCGCATGAAAAAATGGAGGTCGGAACGAACCGACCCCGCAGGTTAACCTGTACCGAATGTCATGAGGAGGCGATTTCTGGAGGACCTGAATCCTGCACGAAATGTCATACGAAGGTTCCTGTTAAATCCACTTTATAATCTTAGAGAAAGATTAAATATGAAGCAACTCTCTAAGATCTCGGCTGGAGTCATCCATTTTTTTTCTCAGAGGAAAAAGAAGGCGCTAGTGGGCCTTCTTTTTTTACTTTTAGCCATCTTGCTTATAGGGATGTTCCGCTATACAGAAAACCCTTCATTTTGTGGTCTGTGTCACAACATGAAGGAATATGTCGATTCTTGGAAGACATCCTCTCATAACCAAGTCACCTGTCTGAATTGTCACCACAGGCCAGGCATGGTAAATTATCTCAGCGGTAAGTGGGTGGATTTCCAA
>Ga0214474_1001719_pt1 | contig 9978 bp, 17 predicted proteins | sample RVTome_2_FD_187335 | JGI IMG/M metagenome (GOLD analysis project Ga0214474, IMG submission 187335) | Soil microbial communities from uranium-contaminated site in the Upper Colorado River Basin, Wyoming, United States - RVT95D214 HiSeq ...
TTTAGGATCTCGTTGTTAAGCCTGGTGAGCTCTCCCTGGTTTTTGTTGAGGTACTTAATGGCCTCAGTGTTACGGCCCACCTCCCGGGCTATGTCATAGCTGGCCTGGGCCACCATGAAGGTGGGGAGCCCTCCCTGATAGAAGGCCATGAGCTCATGAACCGGCCTAAGATCCGTGGCCCGGATCTCACGCCTCACCCCATAATCCTTATTATAAATTTTCTCCAGGTTACCCTGAAAATCTCTAAGAGTGAGGGCCTTAACCCCATCCATGGCCACACTAAAACGATCATGTAAAAACTCGGCCTGTCGGACCAGAAAAAGGGCGGGCCTCTCAGGGTCCACGGGGCCCTCCTCAGGGATCACGATCCCGCACCTGGCCAGGACACATTTAACCAGGCCATAACAGAACATGAAACCGTAAAAATCCAGGCCCAGGGCGGCCTTAATGCTCCAGGTGATCTTATTCCTTTTCAGGCCAAACCTTAAGCGTAGAATCACCAGGCCCTCATCCCCCTGAGGCGGCCCCTGAAATTCATAGAGGTGCTGATATTCCCGCCCATCAAATTTGACCAGGCCCATGGCCTCGAGGCGCTTAAGCCGGGCCGGAGTGAGGGCCGGGCTCGGGTGGGCCACCGCTAGAAAATTCTGGATCCGTGGACTCCCCACCCCATCCCTGGGAGTGATCGAGTAAAGGCCGGGCCCCACCCTCTCAAGGAGGCCCAGGCGGCTTAACTCTGAGAGGCGGGCCCTTGTGCTGGAGCCCTTAAAATGGAGGCTTTTAGCTATGGAGAAGGGAGATAACGGGTTCTCTTGGTACCTCATGAACTCCAGGATCTTCTCTTTCATGTTGGCCAGGCCGCACCACCTCCCTGATTATCCCATGGTAAACGATCCGAGCTTTTCCGATCACGTGAGGCGGCCGTGGGCCTCTCGATAACGTCTCTTATATTTAGAATCGGGATCCTCCACAAGGAGCCCGGCCGCTATGAAGTGGAGCCAGATCTCATGAGAGATCCCATCTAGGATCACCTGAGCCTCACCCAGGCTAATATCCCGGGCCAGGCCCTTCTCCCCTACGTCTCTGAGCATAGCGGCCACGTGTAGCGTTATTAAATTCTGGAGGGCCCGGCCATTAACGGAGGCCTGGAGTCTCTGAGACTTACGGCCCAGATAACCCACATAGGAGATCCAGGCCCCGACTAGAATAAGGGCCGCACCGATTAAAGCGGCCTTCTCCAGGGCGTCTAAGCTCCCCCACCACTCGAGACGCCACGTAATGGCGCCCAGGGCCACCAGGGTTATGGTGAGGCCTATCAGAATCACCACGGCCCGAGACTCCACGGGATCGGCCATTACCGGCGCCTCCCTGGCCTATCCGCAAAGAAGGCCACACCTATAAGATCATAAAATGAGACATAGAGCCACGTAAGGGAGGCCACGGGCCCGGGTAGATCCTGGGCTCGAGCCCACAGGTAAACAGGGCCATGGCTCGAGTGAGGGATCCGGATCTCTGTAATAATCCACACATCGAGGGCCCCGTTAAACCGGGCCCACTCCTTAAGGGCCTCGAGCTCCCCGATCTCGATCCTGATCCCGCTTACCTGGGTGCCCCGGACACCCGATTTTTTAGACTTAGAAAAGGGCCAAATACTCTTAACCTCTATCGCGGCCTTACGGCCCTCCTTAACGGCTATGAGATCGGGCTCCCCGCCCGTGCCCGAGGTGTCCTCGAGGCTGAAACCCATATCCATGAGTATAGCGGCCACCCTATACTCTGCGTCTTTTCCCTCAGAGTATCGGGCCTCGTTGGATAGGCTCTCATCAATCATAAGCTACATATCTCCACAAATTAACCCCTTCAAACCATATAAAAAACCATGGTTCACATTAAGGGAGCTTAACGGCTTCTCCAGGAGGCCTCAGGAGCTCTTTAACCCGGGTTAATCGAGATCCTAGCCTGAGGAGGTGGCCACTTCCCCGGGCGGGCCATAAGCGGCCTCCATGACGTCCAGATCCTCGAGAACATGATCACAATTACAGGCCACCACGATCAGGGGCCGCTTAAGGCGGATCCCCTGGCCCGCATTAAGGAGCCACTGGAGGCACCCGATTTTAACGGGCCACGGACAATTAGCACAGATCAAGAACTAGCACCGGCCTAGCCTCAAGAATAAATTACGGGGATAAGCTCCCGGGCGAACATGATCGCGGAAGTGAGAAAGAGCACGGCCAGGATCCTTAGGAACCAGTCGAACCCAAAGGGTAGGCCATAGTTATGGGAGGAGGTTAACAGGCCCCAATACCACTCCACGAATTGGAGCCAATCAAACTCCCCGCCCTCATTAAGGGGTTTACCTACCGTGAATGTGAGGATCCCCGTCTCATAGACGGCCCGGGTCATGTTGTTAAGATCGGGTGGGATCGTTGTGACCAGGGCGATTAGGCCCGCCTGAACAATATCGATCCGGGTCCAATTATACTCAGGGTTAAAGGCCGCCACCAGGGAGGAGTTAACCACATGTATTTGAGGGCCGCCTGAAATATCCACCGCCTGAATCACTCCACCCATCGAAAAATAGTTATCCGTGAGATCCCCGATCGTCTCCTCGATCAGGGAGGGCACCTTAAAATCCAGCCTAGCCTCGGATAAAAAGGGCTTATACCACTCGGCCCGGATCACACTCGAGGAGGTGTTAAAATCCACGCCTCCACCGTTAAACGTCACATTATGAGACTCCCCCGAGCTCAGTAAGATCCCCGCATTAAGCAGATCCTCATAATCCAGGGCTATATCCAAGACGCCTGGAGGAGAAGCCGAGAAGCCCACAAAGGCGTAAGCCATAACTGGAAAAGTGAGGTTAAAAATGAGGCTGAAAATAAAGAGCCTGGCGATCGAGTCATTCAAGGCCTAGAGCCTCCCGGACCCGGCCAGGGCCACCCACAAGGAAACGATCAGGGCGATAACGGACCCCAGGAACATGGGAAACCACCCCACAAAGGTAAAGAAGATTATCCCGAGCATCCCCGTGATCGGAATAACCACCCGAGCCTCCCGCCCTCGAGTAGCTATGGCCACCACCACGATCAGGCTGATCGTGAATAGTAGAGCCAGGATCACGCCCGCCTCGGTTAAGGTAACGCCCATGCCTAAAGCCACCAGGGTTAACCATCCATCCCATAACATCTAGATCCCATTAAAAGAAGGGGGGCCCTAGTTTAAAAAATTAGATGTATTGAAGATATAGGAGGAGGGAGGCCCCCACGGCCACGAGGAGAAGCACCGGGGCTATGAGGCCGAGATCCTTCTTATAGGCCATGAATAAAACCGGGCCTATTATCGCGGCCATTCCCGTGATCGTGAGGTAGAGGATCACCTGGTACCTGGTGAAAATTTCATCTTCCGTCCATCCTGGAGGAGTAGGATCCTCAGGATCCGGGGGCCCTCCCAGATCATCAATGTAGCCCGTAGCCTCATCGAGATCATCGAAATAATCGATCAGGGAGCCATTAAGGTAAACATAGACCCCGTAGTTACCAAAGGGATCCCGAGGCGTCATAATCATGTTAGCTGAAGAGTCGTGCTCAAAGATCTTGTGGCGGGCCACGCCCAGGGGCACCGTGAACCCTCCAGGCTCAAATACCTCATAAATCGTGTAGGAGGGGCTATCTAATTCCAGGGAGCAGAAATACTTACGATCAGAGTCGATCCCCAGGCCTGAAATATCGGGGAGAGGGGCCTTAAAGATCTCTCCCACGAGGAAATGATAACCGGGTGACAGGTAGACATAATCATAGCGGGTTACGGTGGAGTAAGGGGCCGTGCTGATCTCCTTGTGCCACCTCTCGTTACGCCTGGTTTGAACGCCCACCATGTCCACCTTAAGATCCTCAGGGTAGAGCTCGTTAAGGACCGCAGTTGAAGTTGATTGGGTACTAACCACGCTTAGCCGGATCGTATAACCGAACCAGTCGGGCCATGAATCATAGGCGGCCCCTTTCTCATAGAGGGCCGCGTACTGATCTGAGGTACCGCTATAATCCAGTGTTTGAAGCACGGCCACCAGGTTACTGTTTTGTTGGCTCCATAATAGATCCCCGTCACCGATCCCCGCTAGATAACCATTAGTCATGGTAAATTTATTTGACCACACTCCCCCAATTCTCTGTTTAAACATAAAGTGCATGGTCGAAGAGGTGGTTCCACCCGTGATCATGATGTATAAATTATCTGTGTCAAAATCACAGGCCAGATCAACGTCTCGGATCTCCCAGGTGGCCGAGATCACGTTAACAGGATCGGGTCCTGAGTCGGTGCCCAGATCATAATAACAATAACGGGCCTCCAGGCCAGTGGCGATCTGAATCAAAATGTGGATCCTCATGAGATCCGGGTTAAAAACCATCATGTAGGCCGTGGGGTAATTCGTGGATCCCGTCCACGTGAATTGGTGCATGAGCTCCCAGGTGGCGCCCCTGTCCTGGGATCTCCTTAGGTTAACCTGTCTCGAGGAGCCCGGATCTGTGAGGATCCAGTAATCCCCGCCTATTTCTATGAAGGGATCCCGGACACAGTAACCCCCGGCTACCTGTAAATCCATGTGCTCGGGTAAAACGTGTTTGTCGGTGACGTTGAGGTAGTAGCTCCCCACATACTCAGACCACAGATAATCGTAGGAGATTAAAAACTGTGTACTGTTTGAAGTGTCCTGGAGGATGAAAGCCCGGGAACCAGGGAACCCCTCGTAAATATCATAGCCCTTGTAGGTTTGAAGGTAGTCCAGCCAGTCCTCAGGGGTGCCTGGAGGCACGTTATAGGCCAGATCCAGGCTCGGGAATTGGGCCGGGCTCCACTCGTTGGAGGAAATATAACGGGTCACAGTCTCACCGGCGCCCAGGACAATAAAACACATGCTGGCCCCTGAGCTCCACCACTGGTGAGCTAGGAGCTCATTCACTATGGCCGTAACATCGAATATATAGAATCCACCCGATACAATGGCCGAGACGTTTATGTTGACATGGGCCGAGGTGAGGGGCCCGTAAATTAATTGGGCCGAGCTCTCCAAGGTGCCCGCCTCCAGGTAGTCCTCATATCCGTAAACCGTAACCGTCTCGTTAGCCCCACCCGAGAACTCGAGGGTAAAATACAGGGTGATGTTAGCCTGGCTTACCACCGTGTAGCCGGCCAGGGCGATCTCGGGAAAAACGATCCCGGTCCAGGTGTCGGTGCCGGCCTTCTTGATCGGGATGAAAAGATCAGAGTCATAGAAGGCTCCAACGCGGGTAGCGTAACACATATCCCCGGGCACCTCGGCCCGGGGCTTATATTGTGCTGTATCCGCCATGGCCAGGGGAGCCATGAGGACGGGGAGAATTAGGATCAGGGCCACCATGAAGGCTTTAGAGCTCATGGATTAATCAAGCTCCAGGGATGATTTTATCTTTTCCATGGAGTGGAGAACTAGGCCCTTTTTATGATTAAGGCCTTACAGTCCTCGAGGGCCGGGTATGCTTCAATGATCACCCAGGATCCGTTAACTATCCCCGCGGCCTCCCTCAGGGCCTCGGGGAGGACCACCCGCCCCTTATCGTCCACCCATTTAGTTTCACGGGCCAGAGCATATTTTTTAACCACTAATCCCACCAATGGGAATTATGGCCGGTCCTGGATAAGGTTTTAGATTCGGCCCTCGAGGCCTCCCAGGCCCGGCTTAACCAGGTTTAAAGCCTAACCTGGTGAGCTGGCCACACTCATTAACTCTAGTTAGTTGAGGCCTTGGAGCTTAAAAAAATAAAAAATTTTTAGTGGATAGTGACTAGCCCATATCATGGAACTGGGCATAGACGGCCGCGGCGCCGATCCCTAGTATGATGAACACCCACATGAGGGGCACCAGATTTATGATGGTACGGGCGATCCCCGTGGCGTTAACCACTATGTCCTCCACAGTGGTTAGTACAATGGGCGTGAGGCTCAGGCCAAGGAGCATCAACAGGAATGTGTTAAAGAGATCGCCCATGTTGGCCTTAGCCGGGCGGGATCTGAGGCCGATCCGAATCACGTAAACCCAGGCCGGGTTTTTTCCTAGGATCAATGTTGACCGATATTAATTGACATCTATCAATATTTAAATTATATCGAGTTAGCGCCTAAAAAGGGAGGCGAAACCCCACCCCAGGACAATAAACCCCGTTATGAGGATCAGGCTTGGAGCCCAGGCCGCCAACCAACCATAAAACAGGTTTGAAGGGTGAGCCGCCACCAGGGCCTCGGCCTTCTCAGTTAGGGAGCTCATGGAGAAAAAGACCACCATAAAGTAGCACACGGCGAAATAGATCCGGCCTCGGCCTCGGGTCATGGTGGCGCCCTCATCTCTGAGTTTAAATCCCGCCCGTAGCTTTTACCTTTTTCCTCACGATCCTTAATCTGTCTTAACATCTCGGCCCGCATGGCCTCCCTCACCATAAGCGCGTATTTCTTCCGGATCGGGCCGTACTCATCATAAAGGTCCTGGGCCAGCCTACATGAGAACTCATCATAGAATCGCTTACGGACCCGCCTAGATTTGAGATCAGGCGTCTTAAATGGATAATAGGCCGTGGCCTCCCTGGCCCACCGTTTAGAGGGAGGGAGGGCGCCCAGGTGGGCCGTGCCCCCATCCCGCTTAGTGATCTTGATCCAATAAGCCCCCGGCATGGTCCCTATTTTACTGAGGATCCATTCAGGGGTAGGAGAGGTTAAGATCACACATTTAATATCGGTGCCTATCACGTTGAAGTATCTCTGAACCTCCACAAGGAGAGGATCGGACCATTTGAGAGAAAAGAGCCAGCACCCCGCATCATCCCAGGTATAGCACGGGATCGGGCCCTCCAGGGAGGCCCACCGCTTAATCACCTCTGAGGGCTCCCATCCCATGAATCGCCGGAACGTCTCAAGGGCCGAGTAGCCCTTAAGGTAGTCATAGACCTGGTGCATGACTTTCAGAGCATAGGCCGACTTACCAATTCTAGGAGTGCCGTAGATTATGGCCAGGATAAAGTCATCATTGAACCAGGCATTAATGATCAGTCGGGCTAACTCTGAGGTGGGCTCATCTCCAGGGCTCCAGCCAGGTGACAGCTTAGGCATTTTTCCTTATCTCCCTCCCCACCCCTGATTAACCGTCTCCCCCGTATAAGACCTTCAACCATCAACCGACACCCGGAGGAGGTTAACTAATTGATCACACGAAAAAAGGAGCCCGCCCCGCCCTCCCCCGGCCCTCGAGCCCGCTAAAACCCTAACCATTTAATATTAGGTTACATAATATTAAGCGGGCCCCTCGAGGGGCCGACTGGAGATAAGAAGTTGAAACCCGAGAAGCTGGAGAGGCTGAACGCCTCCCAGATCGACGAACTCAGTAAGATCCTAGGGGTAGAGGCTACCACGATCAAGGAGGCCTTTAATTTTTATTTCCCCGGCGCTGATTACGCCATGGAGGAGGGCCTTAATAGCATGGAGAAAAACCGAGCCCTCCTCATGTATTCAGGTTTTAAGTTGGGCTACCTGGCCGCCATAACCTACCTGGCCAAAACGACAAAATGGGAGGAGGTCCTGGGTTATCTCAAGAATCTGGAGGAGAGCGGGACCCCATGACCGTTGAGGGTGGCCACCTGATCCCTGAGGAGAAGGTACCCCAACCGAGGAAGCCAGGGCGCCCTCCCAGAAGGGAAAGATCCGATCCGGCGCCCGTGGCGCCCGAGTGGGAGGAATATAGGCCCACAATCCTGGGCCGAGGCCTCAAGGAAGGCGTAAGCATAACTAAGGGCGGGATCATGATCTCGGCCTCATTGGCTGGCCACTTCAAGGCGTCTAAAATCCGGATCATGTTCTCCCTGGCCAGGGCCAGGGTGGGCCTCATGGAGGCCGAGGCCGAGGGCTATACGGCCACCCGACAACCGGGTAGCGGGATAATGATCAACTGTAAGGGAGCCATTAAGAGCCTCCACCTTAAAACCGGCCGCTACCCGGCCACGTGGGACCCACAGATCGCCATACTGATCATCGAGGAGGCCATGACCCAATGAGTGACGATCTGGCCGTGATCTGTGCTCAAATCGAGGAGGCCCTGAGGGAGCCCCTGGGAGAGGCTAAGGCTACGGAATTGGCCGCCCTCCTCTATGATCTGGTCGTTGAGACTCGATCCGAGGCCGTGAGTCATGTTCAGGATCTCATGATCCCCGACGCCCTGATCCCGATTAAGGAGGCCCTGGCCGAACACAGGCATCTATCCACCGGTGAGCCCGCCATACGCATAAAGGAAGCCCTGGAGAGATGGTTAAAATGAGTGAAGATTTTGAGTCGACTAAAAGAGCCAGGCATGAGGCCCGCCTGAGCATGGCCACCTATCTGGAGGAGGTGGAGAAGGGATTAACCACGGCCCTGGGAGTTAGCCGCTTCTTTTTGAATGACCCCGAGACTAGCCAGGTTAACCACCTCCTCAATCAGATCACTACCCTTAAAGAAATGCTGAGAGGCCACCTTAGGAGGGCTCCCTAATTGGCCAATATTGTGGACCCTGAGGCCCAATATAGGGCCGCCATATCCAACCTGGAGGAGGCTATAGCTGATCTGTGCCTCAAGGCCAACCACGGCCACAGCCTTAAGGCCACCATGGAGGCTCGAAAAGACGCGAGAATAATCACCCACTGGATCGAGGAGGCCGTGGAGTATAAGGTGGCCACCCTCAGGCTCGATATTCTCAGGGAGATCCACCGAATAGCGGAGGCCTGATCACGTACACCGACATACATGAGGAGCCCCTGGTTAAGCGCCTCCTCGAGCAAAAGGATAGTGTGGCCATGCTGGCCAGGGCCCACCTCCAGGGCTCCCTCGAGGGCGCCGGGCCCGCCTACTCCCTGGCCACCCAGATCCTCCAGATAGTGGAGGGTGAAGGGTGGGCCGTAAGCCTCCCCCAGGTGGCCATAGGGGCCAGGATCATGGTTGCCAGGGAGGCCATAACCCAATTTAGAAAAGGCCTCCACCTCGAGGAGGCCGCCATGGAGGCCCTGAATCGTAAGGGGCCCTGGCCATACAGCTATAAAGTTGATCTTAGGCCCCAGACTTACGGGTTTATCGGGCTCCTCGATTATATCAGCACCGGCGATCCCGCTAAGATCCTGGATCCCGCCCTGAGGAGTGCGGTTAAAAGAACGTTGAAGGCCTGGCCCCAGATAGTAAAGGAGGCCTTAAAATGACCTGGTGGTATTACGTAGAAAGTTACTGGTGCATAGTGGCCTGGATCATGGGCCTAATCGTGGGCCTGGCGATCGGCTACCTGGCGGGGGTGCATGACTCAAAATGAGTGAGGCCTTAAAGGAGATCGTGAAGAAAATTACCGAGCTAAATAATGAGATCTGGGTTAAACTGGCCTCCCTCGAGGTTCATAACCCTAGTTTATTCGCTATCCACACCCGGTTAACGGCCATTGAACTGAGTTTAACCGGTTATGTGGCCACCCTCGAGAACCAGGAAAAGGCCCGGGCGGCCTGGATTAAGGCCTGTGAAGGGGAGGGATCTAGTGTCTAATCTCTCCACCACCAAGATCTCCCGCACCCCGCCCTATGCTGACACCGAGGTAAGATGGGATCGCACCCGCCAACAAATCGAGGACATGATCCGAGACTATGGGGCCGTGGGCATATCCTGGGCCAGCTATCGAGGAGACGATATTTTACAATTCGTGATCGAGGCCGAGATCCGAGGCGTGAGAAAGGAACTCGGGATCCAGGTAAACGTGCCTAAGATCCTAAAGACCATCAACAAAAAGGGCCAGGGCCGGGTTCATGTGTGGAACCAGGATCAGAGTTACCGGCTTCTCTACTGGTTCATAAAGTCTAAGCTCGAGGCCGTGGCCTATGGCCTCACCTCAGTTGAAAGGGAGTTTATGAGTGAGATCCTGGTTAAGCTCCCTGGAGGGGCCACCACCGTAGG
>Ga0214474_1001720_pt1 | contig 9971 bp, 9 predicted proteins | sample RVTome_2_FD_187335 | JGI IMG/M metagenome (GOLD analysis project Ga0214474, IMG submission 187335) | Soil microbial communities from uranium-contaminated site in the Upper Colorado River Basin, Wyoming, United States - RVT95D214 HiSeq ...
TGTCGCCCGCCCTCTGGCCGAGGATGAGCTTCATCTTGGTGCCGTAGTAATCTTCGAAGGTGGGGTGCCAGTCCATGTGGTTCAGGGAGATGTTGAGGAAGGCCGCCACGCGGGCCCGAAATTCTTCGATGTAATAAAGCTGGAAGCTCGATATCTCAGTGACATAAATATGATGGGGTCGGCTGCGGGCCACGAAAGAAACGAGGGGCGTGCCGATGTTGCCCGCCAGGAAAGCCGGCTGGCCGGCCTCGCGGAGGATCTTGTGGGCCAGGGTGGCGGTGGTGGACTTGCCGCAGGAGCCGGTGATGCCCGCCACGCTGCCTTTCAAGAAGCGGAAGGCGAGCTCGATCTCGGACAGGATGGGGATGTGCCTCTCCCGGGCGACCCGTAACTCGGCCAAGAGCGGGGGAACGCCCGGGCTGGGCACGATGAGGTCCGCCTCAAGGAAGGACTGCAGCCGGTGTCCACCCGTTTCCAGGGTGAGGCCCTGCTCCGTCCAGGCCCGGACGGCCCGCCCCAGGTCCTGGGCCGGTCGTTTCTCGCTCACCTTAACCCGGCCTCCGCGCTCCAGCAGGAAGCGAGCGACCGCTTCGCCCGTCTTGCCCAGGCCGACGATCAAGATGCGCTTGCCGCCAAGTTCCACGCTTCACCTCAATTTCAGAGTGGTCAAGCTGAACAGCGCGAAGATGATGGCCAGCACCCAGAAGCGAACCACAACTTTCTGCTCGGGCCAGCCTATTTTCTCAAAATGATGGTGGAGGGGCGCCATGCGAAAAACCCGCTTTCCACCGCTGAGCTTAAAGTAGGAAACCTGGATGAGAACGGACAGGGCCTCCAGGATGAACACGCCGGCCACGGTGAAGAGCAGGAATTCCTGCTTGATAAGGATGGCCAGCACGCCCAGCGTGCCGCCGATGGACAGGGCCCCCACGTCGCCCATGAACACCTGGGCCGGATGGCAGTTGTACCACAGGAAGCCCAGGCAGGCGCCGGCGAAGGCGCCCGCAAAAACCGTCAGCTCGGCCGCCGGCCGAACAAAGGTGATGTCCAGGTAGCGCGACCAGATGGCATTGCCGGTGATGTAGCAAAGGGCGGTCAAGGCCGCGGCCCCGATAAGGGTCAGCCCGATGGCCAGCCCGTCAAGGCCGTCGGCCAGGTTGACCGAGTTCGACGAGCCCACCAGGATGAAGGCGATCCAGGGCAGGTAAAACCAGCCCAAGAACAACGTCCAGTTTTTGAGAAAAGGAAAACCCAGGTGCAGCTCGAACCGGCCCTGGAAGCCCATCACCACCAGACACAGGCCGATCCCCAGAGCCAGGAGGATTTGGAGGCTGATTTTCTGCCAGAAGCGCAGCCCCAGCGACTGCCTGCGGCGGACTTTAAGCAGATCGTCCCAGAATCCGATCAAGCCGAAAAAGAACATGGTGGCCATGGCCAGCCAGAGGTAGGAGTTCTTGAGGTCGCCCCACAGCAGGGTGGGCAGGAGGGTCGAAGCGATGATGAGCAGCCCTCCCATCGTCGGTGTCCCTTTTTTGCTGCCATGCGACTCCGGGCCGTCCGAGCGGATTTCTTGTCCGATCTGGCGTTTCTTCAGCATTTTGATGAGGACCGGGCCGAATATCAGGCTCAAGACCAGGGCGGTGATCCCGGCCAGGGCCGTGCGAACGGTGATGTAGCGGAAGACGTTGAAGAAGATGGTCAAGCTTCGGAGAGGAGCAAGCAGAAGGTACAACACGTCAGGTCTCCTTGATCACGTCTTTGATCTTGGCCACGATTTTTTCCAAATGAACGCCGTGGGAACCCTTGACTAAGATCAGGTCACCCCGGCGGAGCAGCGGGCCGACGGCCTCGGCCGCCTCCTCGGCTGTGTCGAAAGAATGGACCCGTTTCCGCTTCAACCCGGCGGCGATGGCCCCCTCGGCCATGAGGCCGGCCAGGGGACCGACGGTGATCACCATACGGAATCCCAGCCGGGCGGCCTTCCGGCCGGCCTCCTGGTGAAATTCAGCCTCACGCGGGCCGAGCTCCAGCATGTCGCCCAGGATGGCCACTCTCCTTTTGGCCGGCAGCCGCGAGGCGCCCTTCAAGGCGCTCTCCAGGGCCCGGGGGTTCGAATTGTAAGAATCATCCAGGAGGGCCATGTTCTGGTATAAATGGACAAGAGAGCCGCGCTGAGAAAAAGGCCTGAGCAGCGCCAGACGGGGCAGGATGTCAGCCATGGTCAGGCCCAAGCCGAAAGCCACGCCGCAGGCGGCCAGCAGGTTGAAGACGAAAGAGTCGTAGAAAAAGGGGATGCGCACTCTCTCTTTTTCCCGGTCCAGATGCAGGGTGAACTCCAGCCCGTTGAACCCCCTGGGCCGGAGGCGCTCGGCCCGGACCGGGCATCCCGGGGAAAGGCCGAAGAATATCTTTTCACCCGTCCAGTCGGCGACGACTTGACGGACGAGGGGGTCGTCATAGTTCAGGACGGCCTTGCCGTCCACTTTTGTCCCATCCAGGATTTCGCGCTTGGCGGCGCCGATCTCCTCCAAGCTCCGGAAAAAGGCCAGATGGACGGGGCTGATGTTGGTGATGACGGCGATATCCGGAGGCGCCACGCGGGTCAGCCGGCGGATCTCGCCCGGACCCCTCATGGCCATTTCCAGAACGGCCAGGTCGTGCTTTTCTTCCAGACCCAGAACGGCCAAGGCCAGGCCCAAATGGTTGTTGTAGTTGCCGGAGGATTTCAACACCTGGAATCGGCCGCTCAGGAGCGCCGCTGTGAATTCCTTGGTCGTCGTCTTGCCGGCGCTGCCGGTGATGCCCACCACTTTCAGCCCTTGGTGGCGGAGCGTTTCGGCGGCCAGGGCCTGCAGGCCGGCCACCGTGTCAGGGACACGAACGAGGCCGAAAGACGGGTCGGGAATGGTCACCTCCTGGGAGATGACCGCTCCGCCGGCTCCCTTGTGCCAAGCTTCGGGCACGAAATCATGGCCGTCGCGTTCGGCGACGACGGCAAAGAAAAGTTCACCGGCCGTCGTCTGGCGGGAATCGAAGTTGAAGGCCTGGAAGGTGCGGCCGGGATCGCCCTGGAGCAGGGTTCCCTTCATGCGGCGGGCGATCTCATCCAGACGCAGTTCAACCATGATGGGCCTTTTTCCGGAGGGCCAGGACCTCCCGGATGACTTCCACATCGTTGAAGGGAAGGCGCTGGTCCTTGATGACCTGTATGCGCTCGTGGCCTTTGCCGGCCACCAGGACGATATCCCCCTTCCGGGCAAAGGTCAGGGCGCGAGCGATGGCTTCCCGGCGGTCGGCCAGGGAAGTGAAATTCTTGCTGCCCTTTTGCTGGAAACCCTTCTCGATCTCGGCCAGAATGGCGGCCGGGTCCTCGGAACGGGGATTGTCCGAGGTGAGGAAGGTCCAGTCCGCCAGCTCGGCGGCGGCCGCCCCCATCCGTTCCCGCTTGGACCGGTCCCGGTCGCCGCCCGCACCGAAGACAAGAATGACCCGGCTGGGGTTGAGGCCCCGGGCGGTCTCCAGCAAGGAGCGCAGGGCGCTGTCAGTGTGGGCATAGTCCACGAAAACCAGCAGGCCTTCCTCGTTGTCCACTTTCTCCAGCCGGCCGGGGACGCCGCTCATGCGGGCGATGCCGGCCGAAATGCCGGGCAGGGGAATGTTGAGGGCCAGGCCGGCGGACAGGGCGGCCAGAATGTTGTAGAGGTTGTGCCGGCCCAAGAGCGGCGATCGGAGCTCCATCCTTCCGCCCGGATATTCAGCCGTCAGCCGCAGGCCGTCCCGGCCAAAGGAGAAATCGGCGGCCCGGACGATGGCGGCCGCGTCGAAGCCGAAGGTGATGGTTTTCATGGGCAGCTCTTCGAGCAGCCTCCGGCCGTAAGGGTCGTCCACGTTGACCACGGCCGTCCGCTTTTTAGAGTTGAGGAAGAACAATTTCTTCTTAGCCTCAAAATATTCTTCCTGGGAGCCGTGATAGTCGAGATGTTCGCCACTCAGGTTGGTGAAGATGGCCACGTCGAACTCGACGCCCCACACCCGTTTGAGGTCGAGGGCGTGGGAGGAGACCTCCAGGAGGACGTGGCTGGCCCCGGCCTCCACCATCCGGCGCAACAGGCGCTGGATGTCGGGCGCTTCGGGCGTGGTGCGTTGCGCCTCGTCCGAAAACCCGGGACCACGGTAGGAAATAGTCCCGATGAGGCCCGGCCGGAATCCCGCCTCCTGGAGGATGGATTCCAAGATATGGGTGACCGTGGTCTTTCCCTTGGTGCCTGTGACTCCCACCACCGTCAACTTCCGGCTGGGGCGGCCGAAGAAGTTGGCCGCGGCCAGGGCCAGCGCTTCGCGGCTGTCCGAAACTTCCGCCCAGGCACCGGAAAATTTGGCCGGTTTGGGACGGTCGGCCAGGACGGCCACGGCCCCTTTTTTCAAGGCCTCTTCCACGAAGTTCAGACCGTCCCGTTTCTCGCCCTTTAAGGCCGCGAACAAGCTGCCGGGTGTGACGTGGCTGGATGAATAGACGATGCTCTTGACGTCTTCCTCTCCGCTCCCGGACAGGTGGATAACAGGGACCCCCTGGAGAACCTCTCGAAGTTTCAAGGCTTCCCTCCGGGGCTCATCTGGGCCATGATGACTCTGCGGCCCGGCTGGAAGCGGGGATAGATTTTCATATAGCGAAGGACCTGCCGGCCGATGCGTTGAAATACCGGCGCCGCCACTTGTCCTCCGTAGTAAAGCCCTTGAGGCTCATCGAGAACGACAATCATGGACAGGGCGGGTGATTCGACGGGGAAAAAGCCCGCGAAGGAGGCCAGGTGCCGGTCCAAGGAGTAGCGTTCCTGCTCCAGGTCGTATTTCTGGGCGGTTCCGGTCTTGCCCGCCACCCGGAAGCCTTCGATTCGAGCTTCCTGGCCTGTGCCCTCCTCCACCGCCCGCTCCAGAATGGCGGCCAGTTTATCGGCCGTCTCGGGTGAGAGGACGCGTTGCTCGTCCGGCGGCGACTCCCGCCTGCCTTCTCCGGGGTTGTTGCCCGTGTTGATGAGGTGCGGCCTGACCCGCAGACCGCGGTTGGCCACCGTGTTTATGGCCTGGAGGATCTGCAGGGGGGTGACGGAGATCTCATATCCGATGGATACCGAAGGCAAGGTTCGTCGGTTCCAGAAGGCCGATGGACGGTAGATGCCCTTCTCTTCACCGGGCAGGTCCAGGCCGGTTCTCTGTCCGAACCCGAAGGATTGGATCATCCGACGGAGGGCTGTCTCGCCGATGCGGTTTCCCACCCGGATGGCGCCGATGTTGGAGGAATAGATGAACACTTGGCTGAATGTCAATTGACCGAAGGGCTTGGTGTCCCGAATGTCGTGGCCCGGGATGTCCAGCGAGTTTTCCCGGCAATCAAAGGTTTCGGCCGGGCCGACCAGGCCGTTCTCCAAGGCCGCCGCGGCGGTGACGATCTTGAAGGTCGAGCCGGGCTCGAAATTGTACTGGAAGGCGCGGTTGCGGCCCACTCCCGGCTCATCCGGAGGATAGTCATTCGGGTCGTAGGCGGGAGCGCTGGCCATGGCCAGGATCTCGCCCGAGGCGGGATGGGAGATGATGACCGTGCCCCAAGCCGCCCGGGTGGATTGGACGGCCTTCTCCAGTTCCTTCTCGGCGATGTACTGGATGGTCTCGTCCAAGGTCAAGCTGATGTCTTGGCCGGGCTCTGACTCCTGGAGGGTTTCCAGGCGGTACTTGCGGCGCTTGGCGTCCCGCAGGACAAGGGCCTGACCGGGGCGGCCCTGGAGGATGGCATTATAGGCAAACTCAACGCCAGCTTGGCCTTGTTCGTCGATGTTCACCCCGCCCAGGACATGAGCGGCCGACCTTCCGTTGGGGTAGAAGCGCTTGGTCTCAGGGTGGGAAGATATGCCCGGAAGCCCCAGGCCGGCGGCCATCTCCGCCGTTTCGGGCAGAATCCGGCGCTTGAGGTAGATGAAGTGCTCTTTCCGCTCGATTCTTTTCCGGATGGCCTTGATTTCCGGAAGGCTCAAACCCAAAATATTTTTAAGCGCTTCGACCTTGGCCAGCTCCGCGGAGGATGGCCCGTCGGGAGCGGGAGTAAGAAAGACGGACTGAACGGGAAGGCTGCGGGCCAAGATTTTGCCCTGGCGGTCAAAAATCGTGCCCCGTTGGGGCCGGATGGGCAGCTTGTTGCGGCTTTGCTCAAAGATCTCCGTTTTGTAGCGGCCGTGCTCGAGAACCTGGAGTTGGACCAGCCGAAGAATGATCAGGCAGGACCACAGGCCGATGCCCAGCGCCAGCCAGGCGGCGCGGCGGCTGATGCGTCTCCCCTGCGGGTCGTTCATCGAGACGTCCCCGTGGGATGGACCTTTGGCTCCTGGGCGGGCCGGCCCTCGTAGAAAACCTGGCCCGGCTGCGGGTCGGTCATTTGAAGCTTCTGGCGGGCAATTTTCTCCACCCGGTCCAAGGTCAGCAGGCCGGCCTTTTTCGTTTCCAGCTTCCGAACCTCCGCTTTGATCCGGCTGATCTCTTCTTCCAGCCGAGCGGCCTCGTAGCCGAGGCGGGTCATTTCGGTGAGATGCCAGAGGTAAAAGGTCAGGGCGGTGATGGCCAGTCCGACGGCCAGGACGGCCAGCACCAGCGTCAGACGGTCCCCTTTGTGTCTGACCATTCACACCCTCTCCGCCGCGCGCAACTTGGCCGAGTGGGCTCGCGGGTTGGAGGCGATCTCCTCCTGGCCGGGAATGACCGGTTTCTTGGTCAGGAGGCGGAAGAGGCTCCGGCCGTCCTCCTCTGCCATCTTCAGGAAAGTCTGTTTGACAATCCTGTCCTCCAGGGAATGGAAGGTGAGGACCACCATCCGTCCGCCTTGGGGAAGAAGGGAGAGCATCTTCTCCAGGAAGAGGTCCAGGCCTTCCAACTCTCCGTTCACCTCAATGCGCAAGGCCTGGAAAACCTTGGCCGCCGGATGGAGCTTGCCTTTTTGAGGATGCCAGCGGCAGACTTCCTCGACCAGACGGCGGAGATCGACGGTGGTCTCCAGACCCCCGCCCTTGCGGGCGGAAATGATCCGGTGGGCCAGCAGGTTGGCCTGACGGAGCTCGCCGTGATTCCGGAACAGGCGGGCCAGCTTCGGCTCGGAATATTTGTGCAGGATTTTGTGGGCGGTGGTTTTATTCCGCTGGTCGAAGCGCATATCCAGGGGGCCGTCCAGGTTGAAGCTGAATCCTCGCTGGGCCGTGTCGAGCTGGAAGGAGGACAAGCCCAGATCGGCCAGGACGCCGCGAACTTCACTCCAAGGCAGGTCCAGGTCGGGGATGTTGCGAAAGTCAGACTGATAAAGCGAGACCCGGTCAAGGTTGGCCGCCAGCCTCGACTTGGCCGCCTCCAGGGACTGCTCGTCGAGGTCACACCCGACAAGCCGGGAACGGGGATTGGCCTCCAGGATGGCGGCGGCATGGCCGGCCAGGCCCAGGGTGCAGTCGATATAAAGGCCTTCCCGTCCGGCGTCCAGGTAGTGAAGGACCTCTTGGACAAGGACGGGGATGTGTTGTTTGTCGCTCATTCATTGCGCCCCCGGGAGGAAAGGCGGGCGATGCTCTCCCAGTCCTCGTCGGTCAGCGGATTGGCCTCGACTTTTTTTGCCAGGATGTCCTTGTTCCATAGCTGGAGGTGGTTGTCGTTGATGCCCAGGACTTCGACCTCGCCGTTGAGTTGGGCCTTCTGCCTGAGATGAGGGCTGATGAGGACGCGGCCTTTGGGGTCGATCTGGCTGATGGTCCCCATGTGGCTGACCCGGACGAGAAGGCTTTGAACGGAAGGCTTGAACTGGACAGTGTCCTCTTGGGTGACGCCCGTCAGTTTTAGCCAGATGGGAAGAGGGAAAATATGGATGGCATCATCGTTTAAGGATGTGACAAATAGGTCTTTTCCGTAGCGCTCTTCAATGGCGGACCGGAATTTTTCAGGGATCTTGATTCTGCCGCTCTTGTCCAAGCGAGCTGTGCTGCTGCCTAGAAGTAAATTACCCATTTCTTCCCGTTTTGTCCCGTCGGCAACTAAATAATATGGCGCTAAATCCCGAAAGTCAAGCAAAATCTATAAAAAAACCAGGAGCTCCGCCCAGAATTTTCTATATTTTGTGGTGTGGGATATATGGCTCTATATATAGTGAAAATGCAAAAATTTGTTGTTTGCGTCTTGACTATTCTTCAACTTTATCATGTTCGATGAGCTTTTTCGCATTAGCCAGATCTTTTTTAGGGACGAGAATTTTAATCTGGCCCATACCGTCCACCGAATACGGCAGGATGGATTGCACGACTTGTCCTCTCATCAAACAGGGAATGCCATAGCTTTCCAGCATGGTCTTGATCACTTCTGCTTCAACCGGGCCCCAGACTTTGGACAATTCAACAAGATCCAGGTCATTTTCGCTATTTTTTTCGGTCATGGAGCTTTTCCTCATACACATAATAGTCGCCCAATATTTTTCTGTGATCGAAGGCCAGGGGGAAAGTGATTTCTTCCGGCATGAAGATGCCTGCTTCCTGCGCATCGTCAGCCGGCTTGAGCGTTCCTTGCCCGGTGGCCACAAAGACCGTAGAGATGGTGTGCAGCCGGGGATCGCGGCCAGGAGCGGAATAGGTGTGGAACTGGTATTCGAGCGTCACGTCCAAGGAAGTCTCTTCCAGGGCCTCGCGCCGGGCCGCCTCTTCGAGCGATTCGCCGTAATCCACGAAGCCACCCGGCAGGGCCCAGCCCGGAGGAGGATTCTTGCGCTTGATGAGAACGATGCCCTGTTTTCCGTCCCTCCGGTTCATCCTGATGATGAGGTCAACGGTGGGGACCGGGTTTCGATGCTCGGGCAAAATAGCCTTCTCCTTGATAGATAGCATTTTCAAATTCCGTGATAATACAAGCTCCTATGGGGTCCTGCCGAGGCTCCTCCCCATCCGTCCTCGCCAAGCTGCGGGCGGGTGGGGAGCCCCTCCGCCTCGTCACCCCCTGAACTATCTTAGCCTATCACGGAATTTGAAATGCTTGCCTTATTTTCTTACCTAGCTTACGAGGACCTGTGCCGTAAAACGCGCGGTTGCCCGGTCGTCAGTCTCTTAGCCTGAATTTCTTATCCAGGGCGCCGAGCTTCTCCACAACCCCGCCGTATTCCAATTCGCTGTAAGGAAGCATGGCCGGGCCGGAAAAACCCTGACGCCGGATGGCTTGGGCCTTCTTCGAGACCTGCCCCCGGACATGATCCCAGAAGGGATGGTCGAAGACGTCGGCCGCTTCGGTCAGCTTGCCCTCATGGACGCAGAAGGCCGCCCCGGTCACCACCGGCGGCCCGTCGAAGTAGGAAATGATGGTGTTGAGGGTACAGGGCATGAGCGGTCCGGTATGGCTGCCGCGCATGAACCCGGCCACCAGGTGCCCGATTTCGAAGGGCGCCAGGACTTCGCCCGTGGCCGGGAATTCGCCCTGAACCCGGATCAGGGCCACCGGGTCGTCCTTGCCGGTGTACTTGCCGGCGATATTGTGCAGGCGGGTGGTGCTCACGGAGGCCGCCTGACCGCCCGTACTGCGAGAAAAGATGCTCTCAATGACATAGCGCTCGTTGTCGCGGAGCAGAGCGGCGATATCATAAAGATCTTCGGGCGTGTTCAGGTCGATGATCCGGTCTTTCTGGGTGTAGGCCACGTCGATGATGCGGAAGGTAAAGCCTTTGCTCATCTTGGGGCTGAGGATGAGGCCCGAGCAGTACATCGGGTCGGCGAAGGCCAGGTAAAAGGGCAAATTGTAGGCGCCCGGGTCGGTCTTGTCCGCAGCGAAGAAGACGAACGGTTCGTTAGGCCGCTCCTCGATTTCCATTTCGGCCACGGCCGGGCCCATGCCCTTGATGTTGCCGCTGAAGGAGTCTTTGAGCAGGTCCTGGCCCGCGCCGTACAAACCCTGCTTTTTGGCCACGGCCGTGCAGG
>Ga0214474_1001721_pt1 | contig 9961 bp, 9 predicted proteins | sample RVTome_2_FD_187335 | JGI IMG/M metagenome (GOLD analysis project Ga0214474, IMG submission 187335) | Soil microbial communities from uranium-contaminated site in the Upper Colorado River Basin, Wyoming, United States - RVT95D214 HiSeq ...
AGCGCCCGCGAGATTCAGGAATGTTCAAGTAGGAGTCATGAAAACATAAGCACCAAATTCCAAGCACCAAATAACAAATAAATTCCAATTAACCAAATTCGAATTTCAATACGGGTTATTTTGGTCATTGGATATTGAGTATTGAGATTTATTTGGAATTTGGAAATTGGGATTTCTATTTTTCTTTTTTGGTGATGTCTTTGGCATATCCTTCTCGAAAACCTTCCACAACCTTCTCCGTTACTTTTTGAGTGGCCTGGAAGATCTTTTTCAGGCCTTCCTTAAATAATTCTTTTGCTTCTTCGAGTTCGTCTTCTTTGTCATCTTTCATGATATGATGTCATCACCCCTCACCCCACCCTCTCCCCCAAGGGGAGAGGGGAAATTCACTTGGGTTGAACCGACATCGTTTTCATCTTGTCGATTTGGGCTCTGATGCGCTGCGCCTTTTCACTATTAGGATCCACTTTTAAGTATTCTTCCCACGCCTTGATGGCGCCCTTGATATCCTGTTTGTCATGAAGCAGAACGAGACCAATATTATATCGACTGTTGATGTGCTTTGGATCGCTTTGGGCGGCCTTTCTGAACTCTTCGAGGGCCCTATCGAATTGTCCTAAATTTCTATACATGATCCCCATATCTGTTCGGACATCCGGGTTATCAGGTTTGATAGCAAGGTATTGGCGATAAGCCTCAATGGCTTCTTCGGGTCGGTGAGAATCGAAATAAAGGTTTCCTAATTCCACCCAGGCTGGAAGGTTCTTCGGGTCTTTCTTGACGATTTCCTTGAGGGTCTGGATCTGGGAAGCCAATTCCATGGAATCGCGGGCAGGAGGGGCTAATGCGGGAACCCCTGACGGAGCCATTTGGGGTTTTTGAACTATGGCAGTCTTTTCGATTTCTTTCCCTTCTCTGTTAACCATATAGAGGATGCCCACGGTGGCACCCGCAGCAAATCCGACGAATAACGCAATCACAATGACAAAAATCGCTGTCTCTTTTTTCATATCCGATTCCTTTTTACTTTCAATCATAACACGGAATGAAAAAGACGAAAAGTCGATATATTCTCCTTTGATTTTTGAGGTCATCCGTGGTAAAAATAGAATATAGATTCATATACAGGAAGAGAGGAGGGACAACCATGAAGTGTTACGTCTGTGCTAAGCAAGGAGTCGATAAAGATGCCGTGGCCATTTGTATCGTCTGTGGGATGGGACTCTGCCTGGGTCATGCGTTTAAGGAAGAATTGCTGGTAAGAGATATCATTGATTGGGGATTCGGGGAGGAACGAATCACCTATCCCCATACCCTCCCTCGGTTCATCTGCGCCGAATGCAAATTAGCCATCGAACAGAGGAAGAAGGTGGAAAGAAAATAGAAAGTTAAGAATTCAGAGTTAAGAGTTTAGAGCTAAAGGATAAATCTCATTTGAGAAAAAGGTTGTCTTTTAGCAAGAGATTACAGATAATGATTCTATGAAGAAAAAGATTTTGGTCGTTGAAGATGAAGAGAGCCTGAGGCTTCTCTACGAAGAGGAGCTAACGGCGGAGGGCTATGAGATCCTCACCGCAGGGAATGGAAGAGAAGCCATTGAACAGTTTGAGACGGAGAAACCCGATCTGATCCTTCTCGACATTGTCATGCCCGTGATGGATGGGATGGAGGCCCTGGGCCGGATTGTCGGCAAGGAGAGGAAGATTCCCATCATCCTCAACACTTCTTATTCGGGGTATCAGCAGGATTTTATGAGCTGGGCAGCCGATGCCTATGTGACGAAGTCTGATGACCTCACTGAATTAAAAAAGAAGATCCGAGAACTCTTGAAGATTTCTGAAAAGTCCAGAAATCTCTAATCAAGAGAGCGAAAAGCGGTTTGTCAGAGCTCTCTTTAGGGGAAGGGTAAAGCCCGGTGAAGAAAGTCTTGGCCATGGTGTTAGCCGGCGGCCGAGGGGAAAGGCTCTATCCCCTCACTCGGGATCGAGCCAAACCCGCTGTTCCTTTCGGTGCCATTTATCGGATCATCGACTTCACTCTTTCCAACTGCCTCCATTCCGGCCTCCGCCGCATCTACGCCCTCACCCAATATAAATCGACCTCTCTCAATCGCCACATCCAGTTAGGGTGGAACATCCTTTCCGCCCCTCTGGGGGAGTTCATCGAAGCCATTCCTGCCCAGCAGAGAGTCGATGAGCACTGGTATCAAGGGACTGCGGATGCGATTTTTCAGAACATTTACACCTTGCAGGATGAAAGACCCGACCTCGTTCTAATTCTCTCCGGTGATCATATCTATAAGATGGATTATCGGAAGATGATCGCCTTCCACCTGGAGAGAGGGGCAGATCTGACGGTCGCTGCCATCCGGATGGATCGGAGGCTTTCCAGAGAATTTGGTGTGATCGAGGTGGACAGGGATTGGCGAATGATTGGTTTTCAAGAGAAGCCCGAAGAACCGAAAAAGATTCCGGGAGACCCCGGAGGGATCCTGGCCTCCATGGGAATTTATGTCTTCAATACGGAGTTGTTAGTGAGGCGATTGATTGAGGATACTCGATCTGAGTCAAGCCATGACTTTGGTAAAGATATCATTCCCATGATGATTGGGAAAGACCAGGTCTTTGTTTTCGATTTCAGACAAGGGGATTTCGGAGGTGCGGGATATTGGAGAGATGTGGGGACGATCGATGCCTATTATGAAGCAAACATGGATCTGATTGCTATTACCCCTCAACTCAATCTTTACGATCCCCAATGGCCAATCCTCACCTATCAACCGCCTTCTCCGCCGGCAAAAACCGTGTGGATTGAGGAGAGAAGGGTGGGGACAGCTCTCAACTCGATCATCTCAAATGGCTGCATTATCAGCGGTGGGAATGTCAAGCGATCGATCCTTTCACCCAGAGTGACGGTTCATAGTTTTGCAGAGGTCGAAGATTCCATTCTCTTGGAGGGGGTGGATGTGGGAAGGAATGCCAGGATTAAGAGGACGATCATCGACAAAGAGGTTCAGATTCCCCCGGGGACGGAGATCGGCTACCATCTGGATGAAGATGCAAAACGATTCACAGTGACCGCCTCGGGCATTGTGGTGGTTCCCAAAGGGATCAGGCTCTAATAAAAACATATATAAGATTTAAAGATTGATAATCTCAAATCTAAAATGTTTCTAATGAATCAGGACACCATTATCTCATTAAAAGCGTCAACGATCGCTTGCGCAAACTCGGGCGTGTCAAGGTCTATATCCACCTCCCTGACCTCGATATCACGTTTTAGCTGTTTCTTTAGCTCATCAACAAAGGCTCTATCCAGCTCCGTATTATAGAAATCCGTCCCCCTTCTATCTAATGATGACCATCCACCCAGAGGAATTAAGACCTTCACCGGACCCAGCGACTTATTTAGTTTCTCTGCCATGGCATCGGCAACCTTCATCATCTCCTCTTTGGATAATCTTATAAAAGTGCGTGCAGCATCGTAGTCATACTTTTTCCGTAGTTTATACTCTGGTTTATAATCTCTTTTAGATGGGCTGCCCACGTTTACGCTACATGGAGCAATAATCTGTGGAATTCCCCTCTTGCCAGCAGCTTCAAGCCTGGTGGGGCCGGCTGCCCTGGTGAAGCCAAGTAACTCTTCACCGACGCCACCGGGAGCAAGATCAATGACAGCACCAAAAATATTCTGCCACTCTATCATCTCCTCCATAGCCCTATCCCCCACACCCGCAGCCGAGAAACCAATGACCTGGTAGCTTCGTCGCTCGAGGTCAGTCCTAACATTTTGGGCACACTCCTCACAAGGACCAAAATGTGTCATTGCAATGAGAGGCTTTTCACCTTTCCCGGGGAGAGAAATCGGAGCTTTGGCCGAGCCTTCCACCATTCCACAAATAGCTCCAGCAGCTCTAGACAGAACATTTCTCATTAGATCATTCAGCCCGGCAATCTCCACCACCGAGTGCATCAGTGCTATATCAGCAGTGCCAATGTATCTCGAAGCAAATCCAGGGAGTGACGCTGTGCTTGACACAGCAAACTTTGTTACACCAAAAGGCAATGACCTCATGATACTTGTTCCCATTTGAGTCCCGGTAGTACCCCCGATACTTATAATTCCGTCCAGGTTACCCTCAGAGTAGAGCTGTCTCACTTTTTCTTTTCCTCCACCCTGCATCATTGGCATCCGCTTTCCTCTATCAGATATAATAGCTACTTCCTCAGGACTTCGCCCACTGGCTCGTAGGACTTCTTCGCGAGTGATATCACAGGGTCCCTGAGGCTCTCCTATTAAACCCATATCCAGTATCACTCCCCTATAGCCTCTGTCTTCTATCTCTTTACGCAGGAAATCTGCCTCCTGCCATTTCTCTTCCGCCATGACCAAGATGACTATTACTCTACCCATTGTTAGCAATCACCCCCTTGCTCTCAGCCTTCAGCTTATCAGCTATCATCTTAGCCATTGCTTTCTTGTCAATCTTTCCACTTTCACCTACCAAGGGGAGGGCCTCTACCACCTCTAGTCTTTCCGGGAACTTAAACATAGCAATCTTCTTACTCTTTAGATATTCCATCATCTCGTCAAAGGTAAATTGTTCTCCCTGTTTTAGGGTGACGAAGGCACATGCCCGCTCACCCATGACCGGGTCAGGCATAGGCACAACCGCAGCATTAGTCACCTTTCGGTGGGCGAGAAGATAGTCCTCAATCTCCTTGGGGTAAATATTCTGTCCACCACGGATGATAATATCTTTTTTCCGGCCCATTATCTTCAAATATCCATCATTACCCACCATTACCAGATCGCCGGGGGTGGCAAAGCCATCCTTGTCAAAAGCTTCGCTCATCGTCTTCTCAAGGTCCCTGTAGTAACCAATTGCATTGCCTGGGCCTTTGAACCAGAGAGTGCCCACTTCTCCTGTCTTCACCTCTTTCCCGTCGTCATTCAGTATCTTTATCTCAATTCCGGGGTGCAATCTACCGACAGTGGTGTATCTTTGCTCCTCAGAAGCGGTTATAGGTACCCCGGATATTGACCCTGTATCTTGAGTGCCATAAGTACCAAGTATTGGGCAGCCGAATTTCTCCTCAGCCTCCTTCGCCAGAGGCGGTGGCAGGTAACCGCCAGCAGTCTTGATGATTCGTAGGGAAGATAGGTCATATTTATGCAGGGGCAATTGCAACAGCCTAGCTAACTGAGTTGGCACCAGGGCAATAATAGTGACCCTCTCTTTCTCCATAAACTCAAGAGTACCCTCTTCCCTGTATAAATATTCTAAAGCAATCTTAGCACCAGCCACTGGTGCAGTGACATATGTTGGTGTGCCACCTGCTGCCCCTGCAAGCGGGGCAATAGTAAGGACACAGTCATCAGGACCAAGTTCCCAATTCCTAATGTGAGCCTTGGCTGTCCAGATTTCCCTAGCTGCAATTCGGTGTTCAATAAGCTTGGGAAGTCCGGTTGTGCCAGTGGTGGTGACCAGAAAACCAACCTCCTTTACAGCATCTAATTTTGTAGTTTTCAACTCTCTAAGGTCGTATTCTTGCTCATAGGGGTGCTCCATTATCTCTTTGAGTGAGATACAATCCTTAGGCACATCTTCGCCCATAACAATAATATGTTTTAGTTTGGGCAAATCGGTCTGAATTTCCTTTACCATCTGATAATGGTCGAACTTTCGGTATTCTTTAGGGATCACTATACCCACGGCTTGGGTAAGGCTGGCAATTTCTTTCAACTCAGCTTGGCGGAAGGTAGTCAACTCAGGGATAGATAAAATACCCGCCTTTTCACAGGCAAGGCGCACCAAAACTTGCTCCACACAGTTAGGTAACTGCACCATTAACCTATCATCACGGTTCATTTTCAACTCTTTGAACAAGGCTAAGGCAATTCTATCTATCCGTTGTTTAGCTTGTGCGCATGTCAACCTACTGCCTCCTGAATCGACTAGCGCCTCTTTGTCAGGCCAGTCTCTAGCGTTTTTGTCCCAGTAATCAGGCAAAATGGTATTGTCCCAATACCCATCACGAATGTACTTCTCTATTTCGTTCTCATCATACCGTACTGGTCTCATCTCTACCTCCCTATCGTTATCGATTCTTGCACATTGAAGTATTAGAATTTATCTTTAATATTTTGCTCCCTCCCCCCTCCTTCTCCCCATTGGGGAGAGGGGAAGGGTGAGGGGAAATTTCAAATATTTTTGGATAGTATTTTCATCCATGCATTCTCACTATCTTGGACTCGCGATCTTTTGTTAAATTTTTTAAGTTGACGATCTCTCAATCTTTCCATCGAAAGAGTTTCCATAAAAGAGTCCCATTGGACCTAATACTGTTCAGTTAGGCTGTCACCGTTCACCCTGAGCTTGTCGAAGGTTGCGTCGCTACGCCGTTCATGCTTCGACAAGCTCGGCACGAACGGCTTAAATGAACAGCATTGCCAGTAGGCCTCCCGTTTTTCTTTTGGCGTCTTCATTTTGTTTTCTGCAATCTTTTTAGAATCTGGTCTGATAATTTCTGTGTGAGATTTTGGATGGTCTTGATCTCATTAGAAGTGATCCTATCCCAATGGACACCCGCAGTTGCAACAACATTTCTTTTCAATTGTGTTGCCAACTTTTCTGAGATCTTTTTCACCATGATGTCTTCTTTATGGCCTAAAAAAGTAAAGTTGGAGGAGGTAGCACTCCATTTCTTTGGATTCTTCAAGCTCGGTCTCGGAACGGCTATTCCTATAGCACCGATATGAGGTCGGGTTCCTCCCCAGATGGAAACAAGGAGGTCTTGGCCCACCTCTTGAACAAACCCATGGATCTTGAATCGACCTTTCGAAATTTTAACTAAAAATCTTTTCATAGGATCAGTTCAATTTTCAGAAATACAACGATGTTTTGTCAATCTCGATTTATTCTCTTTGGCCCACTCCTGTTTCAGAATTTAATAAGAAAAACTTAACAGAGGTAGTGACGAGAAAGGAATGAAAGGAGCTATTCAACCCCTGTTCCCCATCTTCTAAAAAGCTTTGCATCAATGGAGAAAAGGTCGAGAACCTTTCCAATGGTTTGATCAATTAATTCTTCAATGGTCTTGGGATGATGATAAAAAGCAGGCATAGGAGGCATCACCATTCCTCCCATCCTTGTTACCTTGATCATCAGTTCAAGATGTCCCTCATGCAAAGGTGTCTCCCTGACAAGAAGGACGAGCCTCCTCCTTTCCTTCAACATCACATCGGCCGTTCTCACAAGGAGGTTGTTGCTATAGGAATTTGCAATCGCAGAAAGAGTCTTGATGGAGCACGGAGCCACCACCATCCCATCCACTTTGAAAGAACCACTTGCCAAACATGCACTCAAATCCCCCTCATCGTAAACATGGGAGGCCATGGATTCGAGTGCAACCTTGCTATAATTGGTTTCAATTTCTAAATTTTTCAAACCTGCCTGGGTGATGATGAGATGAGTTTCGATTCCCAATTTAGAAAGGACTTCGAGAATTCTTACGCCGTAAATCACACCGGAAGCACCGGTAATCCCTAGTACAATACTTTTCATCTGAGACCTTCTACTCATGAAACTCTCCTTACAAGTCACCTCTGCTTTCAATGAGGAGACAATGGCGCCTATATCGAATCTTTTTTTCTCTCTTTTTCCTAAATTTCAATCAAAGACCATATTCCTTCCAACGGCCTTGAACCTTTTTTACCATCTCTTCATCTAGTTTAATTTCGACTGGTTTTCGTTCCCATTCAAATGGAATACAAGCATCCATGATGATTCGCGAAACAATTTCTCTGGCTTCAATGGGAAGTGCAGGATCAAGCGGGGTGGAACGTCCTCTTTTAATGATTGTTGTGCTGCGGTAAGGATCATAACGCATGGCCAAGGCCCATAAGACCCTATCAATGTCATCGGCTCTGATATCGTCATCCACTACAATGACCCCTTTCATGCCGTAATGACCTGTGGTGGTGGAGATGACTGCTGTGCCCACTTGCATAGAGTGGCCAGGGTACATCTGTTTGACAGATACGATCCCCCAGAATCTACCACCCGTTTCAGGAGGGATATATACAGACTGGATGCCTGGAATCTTCATATTCTCCAGGTCTGTCCAGAGGGTTGCAGTACGGTTCAGAGATTGAATCATATGGGTATCGGTCACTGGTTTGCCCACGGAGGTGGACCAAAAGACTGGATTGTTGCGGTGGAGGATCCGCTTCACGTTCAGACAGGGCTTGGGCCATTCCTCCCCGGTTTTTCCAGAATAGTAGCCGGTATATTCTCCAAAGGGTCCTTCCTCCCTGAATTTTTCAGGATCGGTCTCGATTTCACCCTCCAAGATGATCTCAGCCGTGCTGGGAAGGGGAAGGCCGGTCAGATCACTCTTGATGACTTCAGAGGGGGTTCCTCTTAAGGATCCCACAATATCATATTCGCAGACACCGGCAGAGACCAGGGTGCTCCCTGCCAGGAAGAGAAGGGGATCACCCCCGATCACCGCTGCTGCAGGCATTGTTTTCTTCATTTTCTGATATTTCTTCAGCATGAAGTCAGCATGCTTCCCTTTGATGATCTGGACCCCTGCTGTCTTTTCATCCAAGACCTGCATTCGATAAGTTCCCAGATTGACCCACCCACTCTCAGGATCTTTGGTGATGACGAAGTGTGCTGTTCCGATAAAGCGGCCACCATCCATTGGATAGAATTTGGGTACAGGAAAGTTGAGGAGGTTGATATCACGTCCTTGAACGATATTCTCCATAATGGGCCCGGTTTTGACCTCCACAGGCGGGATAAGTTTTTTAATCGTTAGTTCCATCCATCTTTTAGCCATATCGTACATTGAAAAATGGTGTGGCATTCCGAGAGCAATGGCTAGACGCTTTGGTGAGGTTAAGGCACTTGTCAGTACAGGGATCTGATAGTCCTTCACCTTTTCGAAGAGCAGAGCTGGGCCCTTCTTCTCCTCGTTCAGCTTCGCGATATGGGAGAGCTCAAGATTCCAGTCAACTTCGGTTTTTACCCTTTTTAATTCTTCCTCCTCTTCACATTTTTTGATAAAGTCTCGAAGATCCATAAAGTCCTCCTTCTTAGGGTTGAATTCTTTACAATTATCTTTTTAAAAAAAACTCTTGTCAATTCATTTGTTTTTATATATAAATAACTAAAGGTTATAAAGAAATGGAGAAGACAAGTCCTTTAAATATTTCGCTAAATTCTTTTTTTGTCTTCCATGAAGTAGCGAAATATAAAAGCTTTTCCAGGGCCGCAGAGGAATTATTTGTCTCCCAACCTGCTGTGTCCAAACATATCAAGCAGCTGGAACAGAAAATAGGGTTAGGACTCATTCGAAGAGGGAGAGGGAAATTTGACCTGACTGAAACAGGGGAAATACTTTTCAAACATACTCATAAAATTTGTTCCCATCTCCTGGAGATTGGAAATGCCCTGAGCACTCTAAAAAAAGACCATCACGGTGTTTTGAAGATCGGCACTACCGAGTCTTATTCGAAATGTTTGATGCCGAAACTCCTTTCTGGATTTCAGACCTCTCATCCCTCCATTAAAATCACCCTGGAAGTGGGAAACTCAGAGGAGATTCAGAAGAGCCTTCTCGATTACAAAAACGACCTCGGCTTAATCGGACTGGTCAAAGCATCCTCAAGATTTGAATCGGTTCCCTTCTTAAGAGAGGAACTCATCATCATTGTTTCGCCCAAGCATCCCCTGGGAAAAAGGAAAACAGTTTCTCTGAAGGAAATTGAGGGATATCCCTTCATCATTCGTGCAAAGGGTTCAACGACCCGTAGAATCTTATTCCAAGCTTTTGAAGAGCTCGATATTCACCCCTCTCTATTAATTGAAGCAGGCAGCTCCGAATTTATCAAACAATGGGTTTCAGAAGGGGAGGGGGTGTCTGTAATTGTTAAAAGGTTAGGGGAAGAT
>Ga0214474_1001722_pt1 | contig 9958 bp, 14 predicted proteins | sample RVTome_2_FD_187335 | JGI IMG/M metagenome (GOLD analysis project Ga0214474, IMG submission 187335) | Soil microbial communities from uranium-contaminated site in the Upper Colorado River Basin, Wyoming, United States - RVT95D214 HiSeq ...
ATTCTTTGAGCGCTTTCCAAATGGGGTTTCCCTCCTTTGGGTAGGGGGACGTTAGCCCCTCAATGGCTTTTTCTTCCATTGCAGAAAATATTTAAACCCGATTCTTTTCGTTATGATATAACCAGCTAAATCTAATACCTTTTTAGATTGATTAATAATGGCTGTATCACTTGTAGCGATTACCCCAGGAAACCCAATCAGAATCTTCTCCGGAACCTTCACAGCCGTAGCATCTCCTGGAAGATTCGCTTGCCTCAATCGATCCCTGATCTCCTCAGCCAGTTTACCGCTCATGCTGATAGGAGCGTCCAGGAGAAATAGGGTATGACGGGGCTTCCATTTCTTTAAGACCCTGATGATCAATTGAACGGCCTCTTCTGTTCCCTCTGTCTTTTTGAAGCTCCCGGAAAGGCCGGAGATATCTCTGAAAAATCCGTCATCCGCTAATACCAGAGGACGGCCAGAGAGGGCTGCTTCAATCGTGATTAGGACGTTGTGACCGTCAATAGCCAGGTGTTTATTCCGGATGCCTGTGATGGGGATGATTTTCTTTTTCCTTGCTTTAGAATCAAAATATGGAAAAACTCCCCGATGAAGAAGATGCCGCTCATCGAAAGTTAGTCCGTATCGATTCCCCACCAGTTCTAGGGCAGCCTTCCTGGGGTATCGCCGGTTAAGAAGATAACGAAAGTCTCCAGCGACTTTTTGAAGATCTTTGAATTTGGCCGTTCTGACCGAGGTAGATTTGCCTGCTGCAGAATTCATGAGGAACATTATAGCCTAAATTCTTGCAAAGAGAATACAGTCAAGCCTATTTGGAGTTCTATAGCAATGTGGGTTACGGAGTAAACCTACAATCTTGTTGCCCTTTCTTCGATAGGGGGCAAACGAGTGTGGGAACTCTTGAACGTATGGGCTCAAATTGCTTTCCAGAGTGGACCACCAGTGTTCCGTCTTTGACGCAACACCCATAATCTCCCTCGAGAATCATTTTAAAAATAGTTTTCAAAGGATAATTTTTCCCTTGACAAAATAAAATTATTGAATTAAATTCGCTAACTGAATTATATTCATATTATGAATGAGGTTTAAAGAATGGGCACAAAAGAGAGAAAAGAAAGGGAAAGAGATTTTCGGCGACATCAAATCCAAAATGCCGCCGAGGAAATGTTTTTAGTGAAAGGCTTTCGATCCACTACCATGGAAGATATCGCAAAAAAGGCGGAATTGAGTACGGGGGCCATCTATCAGTATTTTAAAAACAAAGATGAGCTTTATGCCTCCATGAATCTGGAGGGTCTTCAAAGTATGACCGATGAAATAGAGGCCATATACAAGGACCAGCGCTTATCCTTTGAAAAAAAAATCCTTGAGATAAAAGAGGCCATGTATAAAAATTTTCTGAGCTACCCCCTGCTTCTCCGGGTTGTTTTCCATGTCCAGCTCGAAGATACACTCGCCGCTCTTGATAGAAAATTACTCAACCAGATTAACGAGCTTGGGAAAAAAACGATGAACTTGATGGCATTGGTGTACGAAGAGGGGGCGAAAGCTGGTAAATTCTGTAAAGGTAACGGTTTGGCCCATGCGGACATTATGTGGGGGACATTTGCAGGCCTGATGATGTGGGAAGAAGCAAAAAGAAGGATTAACCCCAAAAAGGACTTCCTCAAATCTACCCTCGATCGGGCTTTTGAAATTTTTTGTCGCGGGATCGAGAAAGATAATAAAGGAAGAAAAAAGCGATAGAAAGAATTTTAGTAAATGGCTTTCTATTTGAGGAATTCCCTTTGTTCTTGAAGTCCACAAAGAAAACGTTAGGTTAAGCAATTGATGAGCATGGCCACTGTCGCCGATCACAGGGTGAGAATAAAGTATACAATTAAGCTTTGGAAAATCAAAGACTATGGAGGTTTAGAATATGAATGACCTTAAGAAGGAAACGATTGAAAAGATTAAAGCCGGTAAGGAGGTGACGTTTGAAGAACTTAAACCTTTGCTCCGTCCGGAAGGGATCCAAAATGGAGTGATGAAGGTTGACCCAGAGAAATGCACGAGTTGCGGGCTCTGTATTCAGAACTGTCCTTTTAAATGCTGGGAGATGGGGAAAAAAGATATTCCAAGGCTTAAGGAAGGTTACGCCTGTTTTTCGTGCTTTAATTGCATGGTGGCGTGCCCGGCAGACGCTGTATCCATCGTCAAGACCTATCAGGTTGTGGGAGGTTACTTCGACACCGGATTCCCGCCGCTTAAAATGCCTCAGGAACCCAAGGACGCTAAAGGCAATCCTGCTCGGTGGACCGAAATAGAGCGGCTCATCATGAATCGCCGGAGTATACGGAACTTCAAAGAAGATCCTATACCCGAACCACTGATACGCCGGGTCCTGGAAGCGGGGCGCTTTGCTCCGAGCGCAGGCAACCATCAACCATGGAAATTCACTGTGGTCACAGACAAAAAGTTCATTAAAGAGCTTGAAGAGGCCTGTTACAACGTCAATGTCGTATTGCACAACCTGTACATGAATGACGCGACAGTGATGGACTTTTTCGCTGCAACGGGCAGGACTCTGCCGGCACCGCTTTGTGATTGGCGGGTCATCGTCGGAGGTTTTGGCGCTGTGGCTCGAAGAGATCTGCCTATCTATCTCAATGCACCCTGTGTCATCTTCATGGGGGCAAACGAAAGGCTGGTCGGTCCGGAAGTTCAGGTCGGCATCTGCGGGCAGAACATGAACTTGGCAGCCGAATCTATTGGGCTCGGTTGCTGCTGGAGCAATTTCGGGGGGGTGGTTAATCTCATTCCAGAGATAAAGACCAGGCTTGGATTTGACGAGCAGTGGCGAATTGTGACGTGTTTATGTCTCGGCTATCCCAAATTCAAGCAGGGAGGCGTGGTCCCCCGTATGTTCCGGCCAGTGACTTGGTTTCGGCCTGGATCTGATAAGCCCCAGATAGAGGAATAAACGAACGGCCAGGAACAATATAATGAAAGATTATCCTTTTAGCCAGCAAACATTAGGGCAGATCCTTGAAGACAAAGCCGAGACAGATGGCGATAAGGCTTTTCTTCAATTTGAAGAAGGGAAGGGAGTTACTTATCGAGAGGTAAATGAAATCGTAAACAGAGTTGCAAACGGGCTGCTTAAACTCGGCATAGGAAAAGGAGACAAGGTTGCTCTATTCTTACCTAATTCTTTAGAGTGCGTATATCTATGGTTTGGGGTATCCAAGGCAGGTGCAATCGATGTTCCCATAAACCTGGCCAACAAAGGACATTTTTTTTCGCATCAGATAAACGATTCCGAAGCGAAGGCTATTATCATAGACCGCGAGCTTGTCAACAGGCTCAAGTTCATTGAGAATGACCTGCCAAGGCTTGAAAAGGTCATTGTTTGTTCAAAATCAAGCAGCAGAGAAGAAATAACGAAGCTGAAATTTGACATGATCGATTACGAGGAGTTGATTGGTAGTCCTTCGGATAGACCCAACGTTAACATTAAGGCCAGCGAACCCCAAACGATTATTTACACTTCCGGAACAACAGGGCCTGCAAAAGGCGTGGTGGACCCACATACCAAGATATATCATTCAGCCCTTGAGTACATAGAGGCAATAAGAGCGACAGCGGAAGATGTTTTCTTCACCTGTTTACCCGTGTTCCATGCCAATGCCAGAATCTTGTGCATCTATCCAGCAATGTTGCTCGGAACAAAGGTAGTGATTTATGAGAGATTCAGTGCAAGTAGGTTTTGGGAACAGATAAGAAAAGCCAAAGCCACGGTCTTTAACTCTCTCGGAGCGATGGCAAACTTCGTCTATAATCAGCCCAGGAGAAAAGATGACGGCGACAATCCGGTAAGGGTTTGTGCCGCATTTCCTATGCCTGCAGCAATCCATGAGGATTTTCAGAAGAGGTACAATCTGAAAGTGGTAGAGGGGTACGGGTTAACGGAAGTGGCCATCATCACCTATAATCCTTATGACAAACCCAAAATTGGTTCCTGTGGAAAGGAGACAAAAAGTTTTGAAGTGAAGGTTGTAGATGAGAATGATTTTCCAGTGCCACTCGGTACTGGAGGTGAAATTGTTGCAAGAGGAAGAATCCCCTGGGTCACCTCCTTAGGATACTGGAATATGCCTGAAAAAACAGTTGAACTCATGAGGAATCATTTTTACCACACCGGCGACCGCGGTTACCTTGATAAAGATGGTTACATGTACTTCGTTGACCGGATGAAGGATTATATTCGAAGACGGGGAGAGAATATTTCTTCTTTTGAGATTGAACGTGTCGTCAATGCTCATCCTAAGGTTGCTGAATCGGCTGCCGTATCGGTCAAATCAGAGTTATCGGAGGACGAGGTCAAGATTGTCGCTGTATTAAAAAAAGGAGAAAAACTACCTCCAGAAGAATTGCTTGCTTTTTGCGAAGACAGGATGCCCTACTTTGCCGTCCCAAGATACGTGGAGTTTGTAGAAAGCCTCCCCAAGACGCCCAACGAAAAGGTACAGAAGAGTAAGCTCAGAGAGGCAGGCATTACTGTTAATACCTGGGATAGTGAAAAAGCAGGGTACAAAGTAAGAAGATAAGAGACCTGTAGCAGAGAACAGGTGAAAGGAAAAAGAATGGTCGATACATTTCCTGTAAGAGAAGGTCTCTTTGATGAGGCCGGAGGTGGAAGATTATTCGGGAATAAATGCAAATCTTGTGGAAGGATCTATTTCCCTCAAGCCCCCTTTTGCTTTGACTGTATGGGAAAAATTATGGAGGAGGTAGTTCTGAGCCGGCGCGGTAAGCTTTACTCTTACACGATCGGGCGTATGGCCTCAACCCATTTCCAGCCCCCCTACGCGGTAGGGCTCATTGATCTTCCTGAAGGGGTGCGGGTCTTTGCTCCCCTCATCATGACGAAGGAGGAGATGTACACCATAGGCATGGAGATGGAATTGGTGATAGAAGAGCTTTGGCGGGAAAATCACAACCAGATCATTGGTTATAAGTTCAAACCTGTGTAGTGGTGTAAGCAAGGAGGCTTCGATGAGAGAAGTAGCGGTGATAGGGGTAGGACAAAGCTCGTTTGGAAAATTCCCTGAGAGGACGGCAGCCGACCTGGGTGCGGAAGCGGTAAGAGCGGCCATTGAGGATTGCCGCATTTCTCCGAAGGCCATTCAGGTTGCCTACGCTGCGAGAAACTACGATACGAATTGTACGGCACAAGGCATATTGAAGGAAGTAGGTATCAGAGCCCTTGAGATGGTGAATGTGGAAAATGCTTGTGCGGGGGGTGCCACGGCCTTCAGGGGGGTTTGGAAGGAGATAGCTGATGGTCGCTATGACGTCGGTATTGCCATCGGTGTGGAGTCAATGACAACCAGTCCGATAGCGGGAAAACTGATTCCTCCGGAGAAAAGTGACCTAGAGGGACATTTAGGGATGACCATGCCCGGAATGTTCGCCATGGTTGCCAGAAGGCAAATGGAGGAGCATGAAATCACGGTAGCGGATTTTGCACAGGTGTCGGTCAAAAACCATCACCACGGTTGCCTGAATCCCAAGGCCCAATACAGGAAAGAGCTTACGATAGAGGAGGTTCTCAACTCTCGGATGATCGCCGATCCCATTACACTGCTCATGTGCTGTCCGAATACCGATGGGGCCGCTGCTACCATTCTTTGTTCGATGGAGGTGGCAAGGCGATATACTACCATGCCAATACGCGTGGTCGCCTCGACGCTGCTTTCAGGTGACTACAAACATCTGCAAGAAGATATTTGCGTCTCCCCTGTCGGTAGAAGAATAGCGAAAATGGCCTACGAAATGGCGGGATGCGACCCCAAAGATATTGACCTTGTTGAAATGCATGATGCCTTTGCCAACGAAGAAATACTCCGATACGAGGATCTTGGTTTATGTAAGCCAGGCGAAGGGGTAGATCTGCTCAGATCGGGCGCGACTCAGATTGGAGGGAGGCTCCCAGTCAATCCGAGCGGTGGTCTCCTTTCTTTGGGGCATCCCTTGAGCGCATCCGGCGTTCGTACCATTTGTGAGATTGTCTTGCATCTGAGGGGCCAAGCAGGAGCCAGACAGACACCCAATGCAAAGGTCGGACTCGCCCATATGCTCGGTGGTCTCGTGGCAGGCCTCGAACACGGAGCTGTTGCGAGTGTTCACATACTTGCGCGCTAAGAGGTGACCGGTGATAAGGAAATTCAACCATGTAGGAATCGCCATCAAGGACCTGGACAGAACAATCGAGTTCTTCGAAAAAACTTATGGCGCCACATTACTTTGGCGAAAGAAATTTGACGACCAAAAAATAGAATCAGCCTTTGTTGCAATCGGTGAGGCAAAGTTCGAATTGACAGCAAGCCTCGAACCCGGGAGCGTCATCGCCAAGTTTATTGAGAATAGAGGAGAGGGAATTCACCATGTATCGTTGGAGGTTGATCAGTTTGAGGAGGTGATAAAGGAATTTAAGGCCAAAGGATCAAGGGTTATGGCAGAGGCTGATACAGAGGACTTCAAGGCAGCATTTATCCATCCCCAGGGCAATTTTGGAGTACTTATGGAAATCATAGAGCCAAAGGGATAGGCCTAAGAAGCACGTGCGTAAGTTAATAGCTGCAAGGAGAGGGTCGAAATAAGCTCCGTGGCTCTTTTTTGGGATTGATGCATCATGGTGGAGGAAGCTTGTAACGTGGTGCAAACGCTGCGGCTGTGCACATATCAAGAAAGAAAGGAGGTGGCTTATATAAGTTTTCAGCCGATGGACATCTGGAATTGATGAAGGTGTCTTAAAGTTAAATTAGGAATCATAGGACAGGTTACTTGTTACTAGACATACGAAAGGAGGAGAGAAAATGAAATATTCAAGATTTGTAGTTTTCGTAATGCTATTCGCCTCGCTGGTGGTTTTTCCATTGGCTGCTCACTCGAAAGATAAAATCGTTATTGGTATGTCAACCTCTCTCAGCGGCCCATTAGCTATTATTAGATCAGCGGGATTCCAGCCCATCTATGAGATGTGGGTTGACGAGGTCAATAAGGCAGGCGGTATTTCCGTAAAAGAGTATGGTAAGAAATTACCGATAGAGCTAAAGATACATGATGATAAGAGTGACGTGGGCACGATGACGAGATTATTGGAAAAATTGATTTTAGAGGACAAGGTCGACTTTTTGTTCGCCCCCTGCGGCACGGCTATGCTTTTTGCCGCTGCCCCTATCACCAATAAGTATGGGTATATTCTCATTGGACAGGAGGGTGGATCGAGGAGCCTCCAGAAGTTTAAAGCTGATTTTCCCTACTTCTTTTCCGTCTTGAATACGGACGTACAGCAGATGCCAGTTCTCGCTAAGATTTTTGCTGAGAACGGCGTGAAGACGGTGGCGATGACCTTCATCGGGGACCTTCACGGTACAGAGTATTCCGGTACAGCGGCTGCAGAATTTGCGGCGAAGGGAATGAATGTAGTTTGGTCTAAGAGCCACCCACCTGACATTAAGGACTTATCACCCATATTGAAGGCGGCTCAGGCGGCTAACGTCGACGCCTTTTGTTGTTTCTCTTATCCCGATCAGACCATCCTCATCACCGCTCAATCAATGGAGATTGGCTATAACCCCAAGGCCTTTTTCCTCAGCGTTGGGCCCTACGCGCCTTTCTTTAGAGACATATTTAAGCCAGCTGGGGTGGAGGGAATCATGGGTTGTGGAGCCTGGAATGAAAAGAGTTCTCGCGCAGCCAAAGAATTCTCTGATAAATATAAGGCACGGTTTAAACAGGACCCTAATTACTGGGGTGGGACAATATTTTACGCTTCGCTGCAAATTTTGCAGCAGGCTATCGAGAAGGCCGGAACCCTGAACCAGAAAAAGATAAAGGATATCATGACGACACAGAAGTTTAATACCGTTCTGGGACCGACTTGGTTTGATGGCACATTTTATGCCTCTTCTTGTTATCCTGGTCAGATCGGTCAGTGGCAAAAGGGGGTGTTTGAAGTCATAGACCCTGGGGAGAGGCGTACTGCAGCACCTATATTCCCCAAGCTGGCGTGGCCGGCACCACCCAAAAAATAAAAGACATAATGCGACACTAACAACTAGTGTAGTGTCTCAATGACGGCTTTACAATAATCTGAGAGCTGTCATTCCGCGAAAGCGGAAATCCAGGTTGAAAAGACTGGATTCCGGATCAAGTCCGGAATGACAAGATTGTAAAGTCATAACTGAGACACTACAATAGCAGGCTGTCTAGGAGCCTGTCGGAGAACTCCTAATAACCATATAGATTCAGTAAACTGTTCTTTGAAAATTGAAAAAAGTTGATAGCGGAATTGATTCAGGGGGCTTGGACCCACCCAGATTGGTCTCTATGGGAGATACCACCACGTCCGCAAGTGGATCAGCCAACCCAGAACTCAGGCTGTTGCTGGTCTCAAAGTGCTTCGGAAAAGCTTTAACAGATTGTGTCCAAGACATATCAGATCCCACTCCGCACTCACCTTACTGAGACCGCGTAAGAGGAACTGCCGAAATCCTCGCACCTGTTTGATCTGACCAAAGACCGGTTCACTGATCTCCTTACGCTTCGCATAAATCGCCCGGCCTTTGAGCGTTCTAAGTTTTCGGCTCATACGTTCCTTGATGGTCGCATCTTTCGGAATTCGTCCCCGAGGTACAGGGAACGGTTTATCCCCTGCTTGATGCGCCCAGTCGCTATATAGCCATCGATCTGCTCCTGCGCCAGATAACTTACGTTTCCCTCACTGAAGTAGCCATTGTCGCTTGTCATCCGTCCGGGTTTGGCCCCCTTCAGGTTCGCCTTGAGTCTCTCCATCATCGGTTTGAGTTGTTCCTTATCGTTGGCTTCCTGGCTAACCCCAGTGGCCACAATCACCTGACCATGGCCGTCCACAGCCGCCTGACAATTATAACTCTGCTCAAACGACTTGGTTGCACTATTTTTCATAATCCTCGACTCTGGATCCGTAAAGTTGTACTGCGCCTTCCCATCGGGTTTCTCCGAAGGAACCTTGGGTTGCCGACCGCGACGATCTCCCGATGCCTCTCGATCCTGCCTCTTCTTCTCCCGATCAAGCCGTTCCTGCTAAGCCTGCTCCTGAACTTCACGCTCCAAAATTTCCTTGGCCTCTTTGATCCTCAAAAGACGCCCCTGCTTGAACCGCAGCTCCTCGGGTAACTCATCACCACGCCGGCCTTGGCCGTACTGACCGTCCTCCACTTCATCGGTCGCCTCGGCTTCCGTAAGCAACCGTTTCACTTCCGCTTCCAACTCCACCACGCTCTTCTCCATCCGAGCGTAGCTCATCGCCTTGTGCTTGGACGCATTGGCCCGAACCTTCATACCGTCCAACGACACATGGCCAAGTTTGACTAACCCCGCCTTCTGGCAGAGGTGTAATACTTGGACAAACAGGGCTGCTAACGCCTCCAGATGGCGACGACGAAACTCGGCAATCGTATCATGATCAGGATGCTGATCCGCCGTTAATACACGAAACGGAATCAACTCATAGGTGGCTTTCTCGATCTTACGCGAACTCGGAATCGCAACACAGTAAGCATAAAACAGAAGTGCCACCATCATCTCGGGATGATACGCGGGATATCCTCCTTGAGAACCGTCATAGCTTGCGTAGATAGCCGAAAGATCCATCTGCTCGACCACATCGCGGATGAAGTAGACCAGATGGCCTTGAGGTAACCAATGGGTCATGTCGGGAGGTAACAGCAACAACTGATCCGGATTGTATGGACGAAAAGGTGTTTGTGTTTTCATGAAACTCAGTATAGCATAATTATTCATGGAGTTGATAGGTACTCCGACAGGCTCCTAGAATTAACCCAAGCTCTTGATGAGTTAATGTTCAACAGAGGATAAAAGAGTCTGCCCATCGAAGAAAAAGGGAGGACTTATGAGACGCAAGCGC
>Ga0214474_1001723_pt1 | contig 9958 bp, 9 predicted proteins | sample RVTome_2_FD_187335 | JGI IMG/M metagenome (GOLD analysis project Ga0214474, IMG submission 187335) | Soil microbial communities from uranium-contaminated site in the Upper Colorado River Basin, Wyoming, United States - RVT95D214 HiSeq ...
TCTTGGAACTCCGGGAGTAAAGAAGGCGGCGGCTGTAAACATAATAGGAGCGGTTTCTCCTGAAACCTTTGCTGTCCCCAGAATTACGCCTGTAAGGATTCCCGGCATGGCAGTGGGTAAAACCACCTTTCTGATTGTCTGCCATTTTGTGGCGCCACAGGCAAGGGATGCCTCTTTGAAACTGTACGGTACAGCTTTAATAGCCTCTTCAGAGGTCGATATGATATACGGAAGCACCATGATGGCAAGGGTTAATGACCCTGCAAGCAAACTCATCCCGAAATTGAAAGCTACAACAAAAACTGCAAGGCCAAAGAGTCCGAAGACAACTGAAGGAACCCCTGCAAGCGTGTATATTGACATCATAACCATATTGAGCAATAACCCGGGCTTTGAATATTCAGATAGAAAAATAGCTGTGGTAACACCAATAGGGATAACTACTATCATGCAGAGCGTGGTCAGCAATATAGTTCCGACAATAACAGGTAAAATGCCACCCTTTGTCATAGCTTCAATCGGAGGTTGCGTTACAAATTCCCAGCTTAAGATGCTTATGCCGTTATAGGCCACAAAAAACAGGATGACAAAGAGCGTCAATGCCCCGGAAAAACCGAACGCCCTTACGAGCGAAAGGAAAAACCCTTGCTTGAGGTTAAACCTTTTTTTACGAACCAACTCGAACGGTATACGGTTGTTTTGTGAACTCTGGATCATGCCTTTTCCCCTATTTTTACAGATCTGTATTTTTTTGATATGAAATCTGAGATAAGGCTTAACACAAAAGTGATGAGGAATAAGAGCGCACATACTCCGAAAAGCGCGTGATAATGCAGGCTTCCATAAGGGGCTTCCCCCATCTCCGCAGCGATAGCAGCAGGCATAGGCCTGGCAGGGTCGAACATCCAGTGAGGCACAACCGCTGCTCCACCTGCAACCATGAGCACAATCATGGTCTCTCCGATAATCGTTCCGATGCCGAGAATGACCGCAACACTTAATCCTGATACAGAGGCTGGTATCACAACCCTCCAGATGGTCTCCCATTTATCAGCTCCAAGAGAGTATGATGCCTCTCTGTAGGTACGCGGTACCGAAGTCAGCGCATCTTCGGCAATGCTTGAAATAACCGGTATAGCCCTTATAGTAAGCATTAAAGCTGCAGTGGTGATATTCAACCCGGATGCTATAAATAATTTGTCATAACAGAACCCGGCAAGGGTAGTCGAAATGAACGGGATGTGTGTGCTTTTCAGTAATTCAGAGAGTTTTTCCGAAAGGATCGGAGAAAGCCAGTTGGATAGGATCGGTGCAATAATCACCATACCAAAGAATCCCAGCACTACCGAGGGAAAACTTGCAAGCATTTCTATCATTGGCTTTAAAAATTCCTTTACCCTGTGATGGGCCACTTCTGCAATATAAACAGCAGTTGCCAGACCTAATGGAATGGCCATAACTGCTGTTAGGATTGTTACGGCAAGAGTACCCATGATGAGCGGGAACATCCCGAAGCTTGGAGGATCATAAGTCGGATACCATTCACTGCCGAAGATGACCTTTAAAACACCTGCCTTGTAAAAGATATAAAATGCTTCTTTGAAAAGGAAGAAACCTATCAAGAGAAGCACGATAACGGATACGAAGCCGACAGAACTTACGATGAGTTCAACAGCCCTTTCTTTTGTCTGCCATTTCATTTGCAAATCCTCAGATTAACCCCCCTTTGGTAAAGGGGGGCAAAGGGGGATTACTAATTTTGATATGCTCTGTATTGAATATTGATTTTAGTAATCTCCCCTACCCACTCTTTAATAAAGAGGGGAATATTTCCCTGTATTTACTTAATACTCACATATTTGACTTCATTTACAATCTTCTGCCCATCTTTGGAAAGCATGAAGTCGATGAATTTAGCTATTACACCAGCGGGTTTCCCATTGGTATACATGAACAATGGTCTTGCAACCAGCCATGATCCATCGCGCACACTCTTTGCAGAAGCAGAGTTACCATTCACCTTAAGGACTTTGACTGATTTTTCAATGTACCCTATTCCTATGTAGCCGATCGCAAATCTATTCTGTGATACGGTCTGAACAGTTTGTCCGTTAGATGCTACTAAAAGAGCATCAGCACGAACCCGGGTTTTATGAAGAACCTTTTCCTCCCATACTTCGTATGTCCCGGAGCTCGTGTCTCTCGATACGACGGATATAGGCCTGTCAGGTCCGCCGAGTTCTTTCCATCTCTTGATTTTACCGTTGTAAATATCTCTAAGTTGCTCCAGAGTAATATTATCGATTTTCATCGAAGGGTGAACTATCGGGACTATCCCGTCGAGCGCAATCTTATGCGCAGTTAGGATAACCCTTTTTTCTTTACCCGTGGCTACCTCTTTATCCTTTGCCTCCCTCGAGCTTGTTGCTATATTGGTTGTCCCGTCAATAAGCGCCTTGATGCCTGTTCCTGACCCGCTTCCTGAGACGAATACTTTAATAGATGGGTTCTTCTTCATGAACACCTCGGCAGCCCTCTGGGTAATGGGCAAAACCGTTGTTGAACCATCAATCCTCAGGTCTTGAGCATAAGATAAGCCCGCAAGCGAGCATGTAAAAAAAACAGAAAATAGAATAGTGAAAATCTTTTTCATATATTTCTCCTTCTTTTCAAAGAATATCCTTCAATTGTTACAACCGTGTTACATTTTTGTTAAATTTTTATTACATATACCCGGATATTAAAAAACAACCTGCAGAGTTGCCTGCACTCTTTTATCGTCCGATTTGCCGGCCTGCTTGTAATCAGCGGTATCATAATCAAGGAGAACCATGTTCTTATGCTGTTTATCTATATGGTATGAGATACCGGCAATATATCTGTTGTTCTCATCATCCTTCACATCTTTATTGGGATCAAAATGATCAAAGCGCCCGATGATGCTGAATTTTTTATGGGGCTTCAACTCGGTAAAGAATGAATAGCCTCTTTTGTTGTTTTCATCATCGCCTTTCTGGTTCCCTTCGCCCCAGAAATATTGGCCTGTCAATACAACGTATTCGTGCTCAAAGCTTGCGAATCCAAGATTTGCTGTCCAGTCAGGGTTAGTGTCTTTGTTGCCTTTCCCGCTTATTCCGAAATAGGAAAGCTGGATACCCGGAATTATGTCCGGCAACGGCCGCACTGTAATCCTTCCCTCCAAAACTTTGTTGTGGTTCTTTTCTGATGCATGATATCCGCCGCCGTTGTATATCCCGGCCTGAATGCTGCCATAGCGTCCGGGATAGGCGGGGTTTACATTCTTCTGATAATCTTCATTGACGAACCCGCCCAATAAGGATGTAAATGTTACACCGATATCAGCTGAATTGAAAATTCCGTTTCTTTCGATGAACATAGTATCCTGGCAGCGGTAGTAATTCGTGTGCTCTTCAAAGTCAAGCCAGGGCATATGAACAACGCCGATCTCAAAATTGGGGTTGGTCAGAAACGCTATGTCAGGAAGTTTGAATTTTCCATATGCATACTTAACCCTTACCTGAATGGAATCCGACAATTTGCTGTCCTTTATCGACGCCTGGGTCACGTCCAATGTTATATGGGCATCGAACCACAGCATGAATTCCTTTGTAACCCTGAAATACCCTCTCTTGACGGCGAATCTATTCCTGTCTAAGCCGTCACCTGCGCTTCCGCCTGCGTCTTTACCTTCTCCGTTCATATAGGAGAGATACCATAAGAGTCCGAATTTAAACCCTTTCAATGCTTTTACGACACTCTCGATATCCTTTTGAGATACCTCTTCATCTGCTGCTCTGACCGTTCCTGCTAAAAATAGCATGAAACAGAGGCATACAATGAAAACCCCTACTTTCTTCATACTTTTCCCTCCTCCTGAAAAAATTATTAATGCAAATGCATTAAATGTTTAAAACCTTTATCCATAACTATCAGGTACTATTAATGTAATGTCTGAATGTTACAGGAATATTAAGGAGTGATGAAGTTTTGGTTAAAACAAAATTAAAAGGCTGGAGACAGTATTTGAGCGGATTGTCGACCCGACCCTCGGAGTCCCGATGTATATCGGGATGAGAATGAGCGAAAGTACTGTCTCCAGCCTTTTGTAGAAAATGTAATTTAAACGATGGGACAGATAAGACGAACTTTTGTACCGCTTCCCTCTATGCTCTCAATCCCCATATCCCAGCCGTGTGCCTTCACAAGATGCTTGACAATCGCCAGTCCAAGACCCGTTCCGCCAAGCTCCCTTGAACGCGCTCTGTCAACCCTGTAGAATCTTTCCCCGAGGCGCTGGAGATGTTTTTTAGGGATACCGATTCCCGTATCTTCAACAGAGATTTCTACGAAATCTCTGAGTTGAGAGTTAAGAGTTAAAAGTTCAGAGTCTTTTTCTTCACTTTTCACTTTTAACTTTTCACTTTTAACTTGTATTGTTATTCCTCCTTTCTCCGTGAACTTAATACCGTTATCTACAAGGTTGAGGAGTATTTGAATCAGTCGATCACGGTCAGCCTTCAACTCTCCAAGTTCAGAGGATATTTGTTTTTTAAGATAGAGATTTTTCTTGTGGGCTTTTTCTTTCAGGGTTTCAAAGACCGTATCAACGACTTCATCGAGATTTATGCTTTCCTTTTCTATCTTTATATCTCCGAGTTCGATACCCGACAGCGTAAGAAGATCACTGACTAACGAATTGAGCCGCTCGCTGTGGTTCTTTATTGTTTCAAGAAATCTTAGGGCATTCTCTTTGTCATCCAGTGCGCCTTCAAGGAGTGTTTCGGCAAAGCCCTTTATGGCAGCGATAGGTGTTTTTATTTCGTGAGATACGTTCGCCACGAAGTCTTTTCTAACTTCTTCAAGTTTCTTAAGCCGCGTTATGTCGTGAAATGTAAGAACAACTCCTGACAGTTCTCCGACCGGATGAGACGAATAGAACGGTGTGGCAGCAACCATGAGGTAGAGTTCTTCTGGACGGCTTATGGCTATCTCCCGTGATACACTATCCCTTCTATGAACTACATTGTCTATTATCTCCATAAGTTCAGTATCCCTCAAAGTCTCCATTACTGTTTTACCCTCAATATTCGATGCAATACCGAAGAGGTTCAGCGCAGCAGAATTACTCAAGAGTATGCTGCCTTTCGTATCAGTTAAGATCAGTCCATCAGACATATTTCTGAGAATTGCTTCTATCTTACGTTTTTCGTCTTCACTCTGTTTAAGCCTTGTACTTAATTCTTGTGCCATATTGCTGATATTCTTACCAAGTTCTCCAAGCTCGCCTTTTTCTTTAAGGAAAAGTCTCGTCTTGAAATTCCCTGCTGCGACATCTTTTGAAAAGGCTGCAACCTCTTCAATCGATTTTGTAATCCTCCTTGTCTGTATGAGGCCGATCAGAATGGCTATAGACAGGGCTGAAAGTGATGCGATAATGATCCTTACCCGTATTCTGTCCATCGCTGTTTCGACATCATGAAGGGGCATGGAAAGTCGCAGGAATTTTTTATCGGTATCCTTATTGACTGCAATCGCAAGATAGAGGAGGTCCTTCTGAATAGTTTTGCTATAGCGTATAGAGCTGCCGACATCGCTGATTTCCGCATCTTTGATTTCGGGCCTGCCCGAATGGTTTTCCATTTTTTCTGAAGGCTCGTCAGAATCACCTAAAACACGTCCGGAACCATCAATGATAGTCACCCTTGCTCCAATCTGTTGCTTGTATCTTATGCAAAAATCATCGAGATTATCGGGAAAGGAAGCGGGGATCTGGTCTGCAATCAGACGTGCCTGCTTGATAAGACTCTGTTCGAGATTATCAATGTAGTTATCTTTTACAGCGCTTGAGAGATAAAGCTCAAGAGAGATAAGCAACAGGGAGGCTACGATTATATGTGAAAGTAAAATTTTTTTGAAGAGAATGTGTCTCATTATTTTCCATCGAATAAATAGCCTATGCCTCGCATGGTCTTAATATATCCTGGGTGGGTAGGATCTTCTTCGATATTAGCCCTTAACCTCCTGATGTGTACATCAACCGTCCTTGGCTCAACAAATGCTTCATCACGCCATATTGCATCGAGAAGTTGACCGCGGCTGAATACCTTCCCTTTTCTCTCGGCCAAAAAGAGCAGGAGCTTAAACTCTGTTGCACTCAGTTTAACAGGCTTTCCTTTTATGGAAACAGTATATCTCTCTGTGTCAATTTCAATATCTCCTGTTTTCAGTATCTTTTCATGAACAGGTTTCTCTGTGGATCTTCTGAGGACGGCCTTGACCCTTGCTATAAGCTCCCTCGGACTGAATGGCTTCGTCATATAGTCATCAGCTCCCATTTCAAGGCCGACTATTCTGTCTACTTCTTCTCCCTTTGCAGTAAGCATAATAATCGGCAGTCTCGCAGTTTTTGAGTCATTTCTTAAAATGCGGCAGAGTTCCATGCCCTGAATTCCCGGAAGCATGAGATCGAGTATGGCAAGGTCATATTTACCTTTCCTGACCTTTGTGAGGGCTGTTTCACCATCAGAGGCTGAATCAACAATGAAGCCATCTTTCCTTAGGTTATAAGAGACAAGCTCAACAAGGTCAGCCTCATCATCAACAACAAGAATATGTTTTGGTGAATTCATATAATACTTATAGCATTATCTTTATTCTTATGCAACCCTGGCAAGGGTTTCCCAAATATGCAATTGAGATAACACTGTTTACGACTCATAGAGATTTGTCAAAAAATCTATTTATTCCTGAATTCAGTGATAATCAAGCTGGTTTTAGCACATTAGAGAAAACAGATTTTTTGTTGGCAAATAGCTAAAGAAAGAATGGTGAAAAGAAAAAAAACGGATTTAATCAAATAATGCAGTCAGTGTGTTTGTCTTTTCCTCAATATATTTTGTCATCTCCTCTTGTTCGTTCTTCAGTTTGAATAGTTCGTCTGCGATATCCAGTGCAGTTAGGATTGATGCCTTCACAGGAGTAATGTTAGGCGATGAGTTGTAGATTTCCTTAAGCTTATTATCAACATAAGAAGCGAGCTTTCTGATGTGTTCCTCAGGGGCGTCCCCTTTTATATTATACCTCTGGCCTGATATATAGACCTCGACACTACCCATAGTCCTTTACTCCTTTTCGAGTGTCTCAAGCTCATTGAGGAGACCCTCGATCTGGCTTTTGACTATATTCTTTTCTGACCTGAGCTGTTCGACCTCCTGATTTTTTTCATTTAACATCCTCTCGAACTCCTTTATCTTTTTCTCCATAACTGCTTTTTCTTCCTTAAGAGTTTTTACCCTCTCAATCGTTGCTGCAATTTTATCTTCGAGAATCTTAAGTTTTTCCAACGGAGTACTCTCCTTTCTTAAACTTGAAGAACGTTCCATAATTTGGTTGTCGTCAAAGAGGGTCTTCTTCAAAACCATTGTACCTAAAATAACAGAAAAATTAAGCTAAAGTCTACAATTTTTCGATGGGAATTTCTATCAATCCGTCCTCCGGTGAAGAAATACGCTTATATTCGAAAAATGTAGTTATAACCCTTTTAACATAGTTCCTTGTCTCGTTGTAGGGGATGTCTTCAATAAATTCATCTATTGACTTATAGTTTCCTTTTTGGAGCCACTTTCTCACGGTCTCCTCTCCGGCATTATAAGCGGCAAGTGCATAAGAATAAGAACCAAATTCATTAATCAGATTGCTCAGAAGATAAATGCCAAAGTGAAGATTATTTTTAACATTAAACATTCCATGTGAACTATTTATGCCCAGTTTTAAATTATTATCAAGTCGGTATGCAGTCCGGGGCATGACCTGCATAAGGCCGAGCGCCCCTGCGGCAGACCTTGCCTCAGAATCAAATCTGCTTTCCTCCCTCGCAACTGAGAGGACTAAAAGCGGATCTAAATTATACTTCACTGAAAGACCCCCAACAATATCCCTGTATGCAAGAGGATACCGGAAGCGGTGTAGTCCTTCGATGTATGGCGCTTTTACTGCCAGCCTGACTGAATATTTATATTCCCCCAGTTCCTGAAATTTTGAGCACACATACAGAAGGTCCTCTATTGAGCTAATGCCTTTTGAAATGTATATCAGCTCTGATAAAGCCTCTTTTGATAAACCAAGGTCTAAGAGAGCCTCTATACGATCATTCCGGGATAGTGCGATAGATTCTATCTTGACCGGGGTTGTAATTCTGAAAAATTTTCTGGTTTCATTAATATTAGATTGTTCAGAAGATCTTTTGGTCTTTGTATATGCCATAATGCTGTAAAAGTCGCGTCCTTTCCCCATAATTGTATGATAAATTTTGAAGACTTCCTCTCCACCTGCCTCGAGGCTGCGCGCCTTCCAGTAAAGGTATTTGGTATCATTGTAAGTATCATAAAGTTTTGTGAATACATCGGCTGCCTTCTTGTATTCTTCTGTAATGAAGTAGGTCCATCCAATACCCCATAAAGCACCTTCGGTCTCCGAAGGATATTGTTCTATAACATTTTGATACGTATTTATTGCTTCTTCGATCTTTCCATCTCTCCTTTTGTCAGATGCAACCGAAACAAGAATCGAGCCTGCCCTTTTATCTCTACTTTTAAGAAGTTCCTCGAGAGCAGAATTAACTAACTCTTTTTCTCCTGCGCGATACAGGGAGCGCACCTCCCAGTATCCATCACCAGCCTTTTTATATGCCTCTGCAGCCTCACGATATTTTCTCTGTCTGAAAAGAGAAAGACCGAGACCTTTCAGGATTTCATTTTTCAATCTTCCATCGTCTTTCGACATTGCGGACTTACAAGCAGATTCAGCCCCTTTGAAATCCAATACCTTCATAAGGTTTGAGGCACGTTTAATCATGTCTTCTGCACTTATATCAGAGGAACTCAGCTCGCTGTATGCCATACCAGAAAATGGACCTGCATCTACATAAATATCCTTAAATGTTGATTCCGCTATATCTTTTTTGCCATTTTGTTTAAGCCACCGGCCGTACAAATACCTTATCTCTGTATCACCGGGATAGTCCTTCATATAGGATTCGTATGTCTGCTGAATACTTTCTTCAGAAACCTCTTCAGCCTCTTTAATCTCCCTGATGCGTGCCTTCTTCCCAAGCGGTGAATGCGGATATCTTTTAAGGAGGGCACGAACTGTCTTCAGGGACTCTTTATGATCTCCGGTTTCATGATAGGCATCAGAAAGCCATAACATGGCATAATCACCCAGCATGGGGAATTCTCTTTCTGCTGCAGATAAACTGGATATGGCATCTTCATATTTCCCGCCCTCGAGTTCATGTTTTCCTTTTTTAAGATACGCCTTCCCATGTATCTCGCAACCATACACAGGTAAACAGTAGGTGATGAATAATAAAAGGAATAAAAAGCGCCTCATAAAAATATCATAGCCAAAATGATATTTTTCGGCAATATGCTATTTTCCAATGAGTCCCTCCCCCTTGACGGGAGGGGATAAAATTAATTTTAGATACACTACAGATTACTGAGGATTTTTCATTACGCTAATGCGATAGAATATTGTGCTATCGTTGAATATGATTGCAGATAGGGAAGATTTCCTTAATAACAGCGGCCTTGACAGATTTTATGTGGAGATAATCGAGAAAGAATATTTTGAGAAAAGGAGTCTTGATGTTTCACTTCTCGAATTAATAAGAGAGGGTAATGAACTTTCACGTGCTGGAGGCGGCGAGCGGATTTGAACCGCTGCATAAAGGTTTTGCAGACCTCTCCCTTGCCACTTGGGTACGCCGCCATTTTAGCAATAAGCTATGAGCGAAGAGCAACGAGTTCAAAGTAATTAAAAGGAATTTGGCTTCTAACTCTTAGCTACGAACTCTATGCTAAGTGCTAATATGGAGCGGGAAACGGGGCTCGAACCCGCGACCCCAACCTTGGCAAGGTTGTGCTCTACCAACTGA
>Ga0214474_1001724_pt1 | contig 9955 bp, 7 predicted proteins | sample RVTome_2_FD_187335 | JGI IMG/M metagenome (GOLD analysis project Ga0214474, IMG submission 187335) | Soil microbial communities from uranium-contaminated site in the Upper Colorado River Basin, Wyoming, United States - RVT95D214 HiSeq ...
TTTGGGGAGAAGGAGGGGGTAGGAACGGCCATACTGGCCGCCTTGGTCGGGGCCGTCATCTACGCCCTGGCATACTACTTCCTGGGCGAAGGGCTCCTAGCCGCATTGGTAGCCGGGTTCGTTTGGCTCCTGGCTCTGGGTGGCCTCTACAGCATGGGCTGGTGGAAGGCTCTCGGCGTAGCGATAGTCGTGTGGATCGTCGCCTTCTTAGTGGGCTTCATATTGCCTACGGTCGTGGGTCCTCTGTGAGGATGCATTGAACTCCGACGAAAACCTTTTCTTTCCACTTTTCCCTCCATGGCATTGTGCCACAGAATGCGCTGAGTCCCTTTCTTTGTTCTCCCAATCGCCTCGAATCATAGAACCTCGGTCGATACGGTCTAGAATCTGAATGCATTCTCCGCCGCAGGTCTAGACCCGCGCGGATTCAGTCACGACATCTGAACCCACCACGCATTCTCGAGGTCTGGTCCCTTGCTCACGTGGGAGGATCAGCAATCATACCTCAAGCTCGTGCAGTGAATCAATGAGGTGGTCCCTCCACGTTGACACGCTGAAGACCACTTGAACTCCTGGGCATTTGAACCCGATGGTGTCGTTCCTGGCGTAAATCACGCCCGAATCCGTTTTCGCCAATACGAATGCTCCTCAAATCGCATGGGCTCCTCTTCGGACACAATAGCGCTGTCGCGAGCTATGCAGAAGGCCAAAGCAATAAGCGTGAATTGCCCTCCTGGTGTGAGCAGAGGAGATGACAGCATGGACGAGAAGGGTTTCCGCGAGTTCATCAAGGAAGGCAAGAGGGTGCCCAAGGGCCTGACTGAGAAGACCATCAGATCCCACATACGCATGGTGAAGGAGTTCGAGACATTCGTTAGGAGGAAGAGCCCTAAGAAGCAGTTCAAGGATGCCAAGGACCGTGACATCAAGGCGTTTGCAAAGCACCTCGCAGACAAAAACAGGAACAACTACAACAACCTGATTGGGCTGCTCCGGTACGCTCGGTACTCTGGGAATGATTGTGTCACCATAGCTCTGCTCGATATTCTGCAGTCTGGCATTGTTCTCAAGACAATGTGCAGCAGTGCTAGGAAGGAGCTTGGCATGCGCAAGTACGAAGAGCTTCTGAGCGACTACAAACCCCCCGGAATAGGGACATCACCCAAACTCATGCCGAGTGCGACCAGCGAGTTCATGAGCAGGATGGAATCGGGGATTGGCGAAGAGGCGACCAGGCAATTCCTTCTGGCGAATTGCCCTGATGTTGGCCCGCCAGAGTACTACGCGGAAGAGAGGAAGATGTTCCTAGGATCGAAGGACATTGACGACTACCTGCGGAGAAGACGCAGGAAGTTCATCAAGGAGCTGGAAGAGCACATGAAGAATGAGACGCTCTTCTTCAACCAGAGGATCGACCAGGACACCCTCGATTTCGTGAGGGAGAATGCCGAGATCGCTGGCGGTGTGCGCAAGGGAAGCAAGATATTCCTCACGAAGGTGCCCTACATGGCGATTGAGTATCTGCGAGAGCAGGATTCTACAAAGAAGAGATACTACATGTGCCATTGTCCTTTGGCTCGTGAGTCCATCCCCGCGGGTAAGGTGATGTCCCACAACCTGTGCTACTGCAGTGCCGGATTCGAGAAACGGCCCATTGAGGTCGCCCTTGGGAAGACCCTGAAGGCGAAGGTCCTGAAATCTGCCCTCTGGGGCGACACCGTATGCAGGTTCGTGCTGGAGATCCCGAGAGAGCTCCTGCCGAAGAAGACCTAGTAGAGGCGGGTGGAATCGCCCAATAAGGAAGGCTGATATCCCGCCAGGCGTTATGCCAAACGCCCGGTTCGGCAGGACAAGAACACTGCGAATCCCAAGTCGGAGACAAGACGATGCCCATTTGCGAAGGTGATAGACCTTGAGGCCGACCATCTACTTCCTCGCGTTCTATGTGATTGTCTTGACCTTCTTCCTTCTCGTCGAAGAGGTCTTCGAGCTGTATTCCGGCTTCACGCTGTGGAAGGTCTGGGTCGTATTCGGACTCGTCATCGCACTGGCAGCGGGCTGGCTGACAGAAAAGGAGGGATACACCCTTAGGCAGTGGCTCGGGTTCCTATCACCCGCGGTAATCCTTTTCGTGGCGCCCTTAGCCCTGGTTCTTTACCTGCTGTTCTTGGATCCGCTTCTAGCGGTCATCAGCACAGTAATCACATTTGTGTTCTGCGTCTTCCTGTGGGCATGGATAGTAGGAGACATCAAGCCCAACAAAGACAAATGATCCGAGCGGAGCACCGCCTTAACCTCTGCACTGGGATGCTTGACAACGCTATATTCGCCAATGACAACAATTAATAGCCATGGTATCCTTACTCACGGCGCCCAGGTGGGAAGACCCGTCCGCGCTTGTTGGGACACGGGTGCCATCGGCCGTAGATGAACCAGGACACCGGACGACAATAACGGGGGGCCGAAATGCCACAGGGAACCGAGAAGGACAAAGAGCATCGCAAGGGAATCGCAGTCTACCTATGCACGTGCAAGGACCTGATAGGCGGCACGGTCGATCTCAAGGCGATCGCCGAGGACCTCAAGAAAGATCCTAGGGTCGTCGCTGTCGGAATCCACGAAGCCCTCTGCTCCAGAGAAGGGCAAGCCTTCCTGAAGGAAGAGGCCGCTTCGAAGAAGTTCGAGCGCGCCGCGATAGGCGCCTGCTCACCGAACATCCAAGGGCTCATTGTTACGCGCGCGCTCGAAGACGAGGGGCTCAACAGGTACCTGGTAGAGCAGGTCAACATCAGGGAACAATGCGCTTGGGTGCACTCGGACAAAAAGGCGGCCACGAAGAAGGCCAGGGTCTTGGTCAAAGGGGCCGTCGCACGCGCTGAGAAGCTTGAGCCTCTGGAGGACATAGAGATACCAGTGCTCGCCTCCACCCTGGTCATAGGGGGCGGGGTCACGGGCATGCAGGCCGCGCTGGACATAGCTGCCGCTGGGTTCAAGTGTTACCTTGTCGAGCGGACGGGCGAGCTAGGGGGCAGGGCGTACAAGCTCAGCATGACATTCCCGACTCACAACTGCGGCATATGCTGCATGCAGTACTGCAAGGAGTGCGTGTTCACCCCCAAGATCGAGGACGTGCTCCAGCAGAAGAATATCGAAGTCATGCTGAACTCCGAGATCGAAGAGATCACGGGCGGGTTCGGCTCTAGACATGTCAAGGTCAAGACTCCGGATGGCACCAAAGAGTTCGAGGTTGGCACCATAATCGTTGCGACCGGCTCGAAGACTTTCAACCCCGACAGGATACCGGAGCTAAGATATGACCTTCCCAATGTGGTCACGACGGTCGAGCTGGAGCAGCTGATAGTCGATCAGAGGCAGAGGGGCGGAGGGCTCAAGAGGCCCTCGGACGGAAAGGTTCCCAAGACGGTCAACTTCATACAGTGTGTCGGGTCGAGGGACAAGACAAAGGGCAACCTGCACTGCTCGCTCGTTTGCTGCACGTACGCGATGGGGCAGGCGCGAGAGATCAAGCGCATTAACCCGGACGCTGCCGTGTATATACACTACATAGACCTCAGGGGGCCGTACAGGGGCTTCGAGGAGTTCTACCAAACCGCGAAGGAAGAGGGCATCAACTTCGTCAGGGGACGGGTGTCAGAGGTAGTGCAGGATAAGGACAAGATATTCGTGAGAGCTGCCGACACGGATGCTGACACATTGCTGAACATAGAGTCCGACCTGGTTGTGCTCGCCGTAGGGCAGGAGCCCGCAGACGGGAGCGATAAGATCGCGAAGATGCTGCACATACAGACTGACATTGACAAGTTCATGAAGGACATCAACCCGATGTTCCCGTCCGAGTTCAGGCGGGGGATATACGTCGCGGGCACGGCCCAGGGGCCGAAGGGCATCAGATACTCCATAGATGACGCTAAGACGGCCTCCGGGGCCGCGATCGAGCAGATGCAGAAAGGCAAGGTCAAGTTCCCGCGTATAGTCGCGTTCGTTGACGAGGCCAGGTGTAGAGGCTGCGGCAGATGCGAGAAGGCCTGCGAGTACGGCGCAATCACGGTAGTTCAGGACCCGAAGACGGGAGTCATGGTCTCAAAGATAGACGAGATCAGATGCGAGGGCTGCGGCCAGTGCGCGGTCGCGTGCTGCAACAAGGCGATAACCGTGAACGGGTTCCGGCCGGAGCAGGTTGAGGCGATGGTCCGCGCGATGGTGGAGGAGGGCGCTTCCGATGAGTAAGCGGTTCGAGCCCAATATCGTAGCATTCACATGCACATGGTGCGGGTATCCATCGGCGAACCTGGCGGGCGTGAACAAGGTTGAATACCCGCCTAATGCCAGGATAGTCCGGGTAATGTGCACGGGCAGTGTAGAGCCCGGGATAATAATGGATGCGTTTGAGAGCGGCGCGGACGGAGTGCTCGTGATAGGCTGTCTGATGGACAACTGCCACTACGTATCGGGCAACAAGAAGGCCCAAGAGAGGGTGGACGCGCTCAAGAAGCTCCTCGACATACTCGGGCTCGATTCGAGGAGAATCAGGACCGAGTGGATAAACGCCTCGGAGAGGGCCAAGTTCGCGAAGACCGTCACCGAGTTCGTGAACGAGGTCAGGGAGCTCGGCCCGATACCCATGACCAGGCCGAAGAGGGAGAAGAAGGCGAGGACGAGCGAGCAGACAGTGAAGGCAGTGAAGGGGCTCATAGAGGATACGGGCGCGTTCGACTGCGTCGAGTGCGGGAAATGCACGACCGTGTGCCCGATCGCGCGGTTCGACCCCGAGTTCGCCCCCAGGACCATCGTCCTGAAGGCGATGGAGGGAATAGTGGACAACATCGCGACTGACAAGGCCATCTGGACATGCACCACATGCGAGCAGTGCAACTCGATGTGTCCCTACAAGGTGGACTACTCCGGCTTCATCAGGGGCATGAGAGAGGAAGCCTCTAGCCTAGGGGCAGTGCCGCTGTGCTCGCAGGGCGGGACAATTCACTCCGTCCAGAGGATAATGGCCAACAGCAAGCTGAAGCAGGACAGGCTCAAGTGGGTCAAGAAGGACATGAAGATAGCCGAAAAGGGGGATGTGTTCTACTTCGTTGGGTGCCTGCCCCATTACGACGCGATATTCCACGACCGCGAAGGGCTGAAGCTCAACGAGATAAGTGAGGCCGCGGTCAGGATAATGAACAAGGCCGGGATAGTCCCCGTGGTCAGCGGAGAGGAGAAGTGCTGCGGGCACGACCTCAACTGGACCGGGGATGAGGAGAACTTCGAGAAGCTGATGGAGCACAATGTCGAGCTTATCAAGAGATCCGGGGCGAAGAAGGTCGTGTTCACGTGCCCCGAATGCTACCGTACATTCAAAATGGACTATCAGGACATCATGGGCAACTTCGAGTTCGAGATGGTCCACATCTCGGACTACATCAAGCAGCTGATGGACGAGGGGGTGCTCAAAATCGGGGGCTCCAAGAAGAAGGGGCCGAAATTCTCTTACCACGATTCCTGCAGGCTGGGCAGGCACTCGGGAGTCTACGACTCCCCTAGGGAGCTAGCAAAGGCGTTCCCAGGCGCCGAGTTCGTCGAGATGCAGAACACAAAGGACAAGGCCGTATGCTGCGGCGTGAGCGCGTGGATCAACTGCAACGCGAACACGAAGAAGGCGCAGATCGAGCGGGTGATGGAGGCCAAGAAGGTGGGCGCGGACAGCCTCCTCATGTTCTGTCCCAAGTGCCAGATACACCTCAGGTGCGCCGTCCAGGACAAGGTCCCCGTCGATCCCAAGCTCGTTGATGTCAGGCTCGAGGACTTCACGGTGGCCATGGCGCGCATGCTCAACCTAATGCCCGCGGGTGAAGAAAGCTCGAAATGAGGCAAAACGGGCTTCGGACGACCATCTGGCTATCATTATCAGAATGCGAACTGGGGTGCGCAGGACATATATATGATACCCCCGAATAATGTTCAGAGGGTGCTCAAATGGGCTTTCTCGACAAGATGAAGTCAGTGGGAACCGCCATGACAGGCGGTGCAGCCAAGGTAAGCCTGGAATATCCGCAGAAGACCTTGATGCCCGGCGAGTCGATCCAAGTGAGGGTCACGGTCGTCTCGATGGGCAAGGAGGTCAAATCCGGCGGCGTCTTCGTGGACATACACGCGGTCGAGCACGGACAAGTCAAGTGCGCGACATGCCAGAAGATGGTGAACGTGAACAACGAGACCGTGAAGCATTCGATCCCGATCGCACCGGCATTCATACTTCAGCCGGGCGAGAGCAAGACCTTCGAATCGACGATCCAGATACCGAGCGGACAACCTTCGTACCACGGGACAGTGTCCAACACATGGAAGATCAGGGGCAGGCTGGACGCCTTCGGGAACGACCCCGACTCGGGATTCCAGACGATCGAGATAAGATAGGCCAAGAGCTGGGTCTTCCGAGGTCACGGAGCAGGAACCCGGGCCTCTACCCAGCCCTGGCGCCATTAGGAACGGGCTTCTCGGGCACGGCAAGCACAGGCACGAGGCCGTCGGCGTAGCCTATGTCGAACAGCATCGCCTCCGAGACCTGACCCATCATCTTCCTTGGCTCAACGTTCACGACGAAGAGCGCTTGCCTTCCTTCAATCTCCTTAGGATTTTCTCGCTCCTTCTTCATCCCCACTATGACATTCCTCTCGCGGTCCCCGAAGTCGACCTTCAGCTGCACGAGCTTGTCTGAACCTTTCACATCCTCGACCGAGACGATCGTCCCGACCCTGACATCGAGCTTCTCCAAAGCATCAGGGGACACGGCCGCCTTCACTGACGCTACCTTGAACTCCGCCACACAAATCCCTCCAGCGCTGCGCATTCGCAGAGGCGTTATCAGAAAAAGAACCTTGCGGCGCAAAAGAGAATGGAAGTATTATCACCAATGAACGGAATCTCCCTTTGACGTACCGGGGGGAGCCCATGACTGAAAGTACAGAAGAGAAGATGCCTGAGGGAATGGAGATCTTCAAGGTGAAGGGGTTCGGCTGGAGGGTCTCGGCGACCATCCTGCTGTTCTTCGCGTGGATAATATTCTTTATAGTATGGCTGTTCTTCTACGCGGAAGACTACACATTCTTCCAGAACTTCGCAGTGTTCATCGTGTCCGTCCTGTTTGTGATCGGCGTCCTCGCCGCCATGTGGGCCGCGTTCGGGATTAAGATGGCGGAGAAGTACGCGCCTGAGCACGCGCAGTACCACCGGCCGAGCATATCGTCCATCGTTTCCGGAGCAGTCGGAGTGGGCTGGCTGATATTCCTCGTTGTCTGGCTGTTCTATTACGCCTCGGACTACAACGCGTACCAGAACCTGGCAGTGATACTCGCTTCGCTTCTGGCGCTCGCGGGAATAACTGGCATCGTCTGGTTCGTTGACAGGCAATGGACCAAACTTAAGCACTGAGGAGCTATTTCGCGGACGAATCGGGAGTCATGTCCGGGTCTTGGGGGGGCAACCCCCAGTCAGGTATATCTACCGCAGGAATCCATCTAGTGCTCAGAACGTGCCGTCTGGGGGATTCCTAACACGAATCGGCTACCAGACAAGGTGGGTCATAGGAGGAGTGCATTTGAATAAAGCGAAGTCAGAGGACTCTCTAAACCTCGCACGCGCGGGCAGGCTGACAAGGGCGTTCGCCGTCATGATCGTTTTCGTGATGGTGACGTCATCGTTGGTGGTGTTTCAGGCACCGGCAAGGGCCGAGTCCGCGGGCGATGTGAGCATGGAATCGTCGACCAACGCGCCTGAGTACATGAAGTACATCCAGGTGAACAACTTCAAGTTCGATCCATTGGGCAAGACGCCTGACATACCCGAGCTGCTCAGCTACGAAAAAGCTGGCGTCAGCGCGCAATACTACATCGTGCAGCTCAATGGTCCCGTGACGCCGGCAATGAAGCTGGAGCTCGAGAGCACGGGAGCCAAGATTCTCTACTACATTAACTACAATGCGTTCGTAGTTCGCGCGGACGCGGGCACGGTCTCGTTCGCGAAGACGCTGACGTCCGTGAGATGGGCAGGAGTCTTCGAGCCGGCGTACAAGATCAGCCCGAAGCTGTCCTCGGACTACGACGAGATAGTCGATAGGGCCGTGTCTAGCGCGGGCACTAGTCTCGACCAGAGCTCGCAGAAGCAGGCGAGCAAGCCAGTTAGCACATGGTCCCCGAGGACGGGCGTAAGCGCTTCGGAAACCATCACGGTAAGCATTCTCACATTCCAGCCCTCGGAACTCGAATCGGCCTTGAAGGCGGTGAAGGCGCTCGGGGGGAAGCAGATACTCTATTCCGATGGCGGGATGACTGGCACCATCAAAGCGGACATAAGCCGGGGAATGGTTGCCAGCCTCGCAAGGGAGTCCTCGGTCATGTGGATTGAGCTGTACTCGCAATCGACCGTTTGCAATGACATCGCGAGATGGGTCGTGCAGAGTGCGGACAACGTTGGATACTCAACCCCGGTCCATGACCAAGGCATTTATGGCACTGGGCAAGTTGTGACCCTCGGCGACTCTGGAATCGACTACCGGCACAATGCCTTCTATGACCCATCCTATCCAGAGCCTGATCCCAACGCCAGGAAGATAACTGACTACTACGTGCCGACTGGAGGCACGGGAGACCTCAACGACACAGACCCCAACCACGGAACCCACACTGCCGGGACTGTTGCGGGAGACGATGGCACATGGCATGTCTACGACGGCGACCCGTGGGGCTCTAGTGGATACATCGGGCCACACGATGGCCAAGCATTCGACGCCACGATCCAGATGCAGGACATATCTCCTGATGGCTACTATGTGTATCCTCCGCCTGACCTTGGCACGATGTATCAGGAGGCAATGGATAGGGGCTCGTACATACACTCCAACAGCTGGGGAGACTCATATGGAACTTACAGTGACGAGTCCGCTCAGATAGATACTTTCATCTGGAGTAACCAGGAAATGGTCGTGGTGTTTGCCGCGGCCAATGCTGGCTCTAGCCCAGGCTCCCTCAGTTCACAATCGACCTCGAAGAACTGCATCGCTGTCGGGGCGTCCCTTAATGGGGACATGATGGATGATATCGTTTATTTCAGCGGGCGCGGGCCTGCCACTGACGGCAGGCTCAAGCCCGATGTGATGGCCCCTGGAGTGGACGTTTGGTCCGCTTGGGGCATGCTGCCTGATGGAGCTGACGACGATACGTACTGGCAGATGAGCGGGACGAGCATGGCCACGCCAACTGTGGCAGGCTGCGCAGCGCTCGTCCGGCAGTACTACATGGACGGCTGGTACCCCACAGGGACCTTTGACCCCGGCGCGGGCTTCACGCCCAGCGCGGCGCTCGTCAAGGCCACGCTGATCAACAGCGCGCGGGAGATGACCGGTTCTGGAGCTTATGAGAACGGATGGAACTACTACCCCAACCCGAACCAGGGCTGGGGCAGGGTGACGCTCGATGACGCCCTCTTCTTCGATGGTGACCAGAGAATGCTGTTCATAGATGACAACGCCGCAGGAATGGATACTGGCGGCTCGAACATGTACCAGTTCGCCATTTCGAGCTTGTCGGAGCCGCTCGAAGTCACTCTTGCATGGTCCGACGCGCCAGGAACGCCTTACTCATCCCCGAACCTTGTGAACGACCTAGACCTGACGGTCATCGCGCCTGACGGGACCGTGTTCTTGGGGAACAAGTACGTAGGATACAACCCCGGCGAGTCTGAGCCTTACCCGATGGACCACGACCACCTCAACAATATCGAGTGCGCCCTGATCATATCGAACATGCAAACAGGAGTCTGGACCGTCTATGTCGAAGGGTTCAATGTGCCCATGGGGCCGCAGTCGTACGCCTTGGCTGTGACCGGCACATTCGCGTCCGAGGACGGGGTCGTAGGCCTGGACAGGGAGTCCTACCAGTCCTCGGCC